>Ga0207671_10003220_pt1 | contig 16422 bp, 27 predicted proteins | sample KBSC24metaG_FD_184352 | JGI IMG/M metagenome (GOLD analysis project Ga0207671, IMG submission 184352) | Corn rhizosphere microbial communities from Kellogg Biological Station, Michigan, USA - KBS C2-4 metaG (SPAdes) (version 2) | ecosystem: Host-associated > Plants > Roots > Rhizosphere > Soil... | reverse complement strand
CGATACGCCAGTAGTAGCCGAGCGGGACGGGATCCGTGGCGACGGTCGCGTTTCCGTTCGCGTCGACGAGGGCGCTCTGCTGGAAATCGTCGGGGTAGTCGACGAGGACCAGCTGAGCGCCCTGCGTGAGGCTCACGGGCTGCGGGACGTAGGTGGCCACGGGGTGTCCTACGGCAGGAAGTGGGCGAGGAAGGGGCGTTTGCGGCCGCGGTTCTCGTAGGCCTCGTGAAGGAAGTAGGCGCCGGCGAGGACACCGACGTAGCCGAGGATGAGCGCCGTCTGGCGCGAGACGCGCGGCATCAATCTGGTTCCTTTGCGGCGGCCAGCTCGGTGTCGGCGAGCTCGCCGGCGGCCAAGAGGTCGATCCAGCGGGCGAGCGCCAGGATCAGGAGGGTGTGTGCGACGAACCGCGGGGTGAGCACGTCAGGCCCCGGGGGTGACCGCGGCCGCGGCCGCCGGCGCCGGCGTCGACGCCGGCGGGCTGGCGGGCTCGGTGGTGTGCTGGCTGGGCAGGCTCGCGCCGGCGCCGACGCCGAGGCCGGTTGCGGCGAGGGTCCACAGCTGGTCGGGGACCGGGTGGCCGAGCGCGGCCAGGAGCACGGCGCCGGCGACGGTCACGACCGAGACGACGTAGCCGGATGCGGGACCGATCAGGGTGCGCAGGTTCATGGTGAGATTCCTCTCTCGACTTCCAGGCGGGTCAGGCGGTGGTCGTGCTGCTGCACGGTTTCGGCGAGCTGGGGGACTGCTTCGACGGCGATCGCGATGCGGAGCAGGAGGCGAGCGCAGCGCCAGATGCCGGCGAAAAGTAGCCCGAGGATGCCGACGACGAGGGAGGCGGCGGTTAGAACGGTCACGATCCCTCCGCGGCCGCGCCGAGACAGAGAATGCCCTCGATGGCGCCGGCCGGGGCCGAGACTCCGTCAGCGGCGGTGACCTGTACGGTCAGGCCATTGATGAAGGAGGTGCCGGGGTAGGTGCGCTGCGCGCCGGCGCCGGCGACGAGCGGGACCGTGATGAGCAACTGGCCGTTCCCCACGTCGCCATCCCAGACCCGGACTACTACCGGGGCGGTGGTGGTGGTCTCGCGGAGCTCGATCGACATGATGCGGCCGCGCGACCCGGACCCCTGAACCTTGGTGACGCCGGTGGTTCCGGTCATGATCGGCACGGGCAGCGAGCCGCGGAGCGTTACCCCGTTGATCGACTGCGAGACGGCGGCCTGTAGCTGCGTGATCAGGTGCTCGAACACCAATTGCGGGTCGGGCTGCTCGCCGTGGTGGTGGTGGCACTCCTGGTTTCGCATGATGGTGCCTCCCTATGCGGCCATGGCCGCGAGGGGCGCGACCTGCTGAGCGGTGGTCTCGGCGTGCTCGCGCGGGGCCTCGGTCAGGCGCCACAGGCCCATGACGACGAGGGCGCCCGCGAAAACGATCGTGGCGCCGGTGAGGATGATGGGGCCGACCGCGGACAGGAACGCGCTCATGAGCGAGGAGGCGACGTTCCCGATCGCGCCCTCAACGCCACCGACCGTGTCGGACCAGAGGCCGCTGAAGACGCCGCCGGCCGAGCTCAACAGGTCCCCGGGCCAGTTGAGCGGGTCCCAGTCGCCACCCGGGGCCCAGCCGGCGCCGGTGGCGTAGCCGGCGGTCCGGTTGATCTCGGCCGCCTGGCCCTGCCCGCCGAGGCCCGGGTTTCCCGGGATGCGCACCGCGGTGTCGAATGCCGACATGTCGATCGGGTCGAATTCAACGCTCTTACCAGGCCGGGGAGCGTCGATCATCTGGCCCTGGCCGACGTACATCCCGACGTGGTTGTCGGGGCCGGGGTTCGAGGGCGAGCCGTTGTAGGTGTAGAGCAGGAGGTCACCCGGCTGCGCCTGGCTCAGCGGGATCGGGATCCCGGCCGCCTTCTGCTCGCGGCTGGTCCTCGGGATCTTGATGCCGTTCTGGCCGTAGATCCACTGCATGAGGCCGGAGCAGTCGAAACCTGACGGGCTCGCGCCGCCCCAGACGTAGGGAACGCCGAGCTCCTGCTCTGCGGTCGTAACGAGGCTCATATGATCACCAGTTCCGCCGGTTCGGGGCACCGCCGCCGCCGCCGAATGGCGCGCCGCCGCCGCCGTTGTATGTCGGTGCGCCGCCGGTCCACCCGGGGGCGGGGCCGAGCATCTGCGCGGGGGTGGGCGCGTAGGTGGGCAGCGGTGTTCCGTCGTATTGGTGGTTGGCCACGGCGACGGACCAGGGATCCGGGATCGGGGCCGCGGGCGTCGACGAGGGCGGGGCGCTCGGGCCGGGGACCGGGTTCGGGTTGGGTGCGCCGGGCTGCTGCCGGAGGCTGTCGATCTCCTGCTGTAGCTGGTCGTACCCGGTGTAGACGGCGGTCGGGTCGTCGGCGGTGTTCGCGTAGCCTTGCGCCATCACGTTGACGGGCTGCGCCGACTGCTGCTTGGCCGCTTTGCGGCGGCCGAGGAACCAGACACCGCCGACGCCGGCCGCGCCGGCAAGGAGGGCGGCGTTCTTCTGCCCGCCGACTCGGGCAATGAGCGCGTCGAATCCGGTCGTCACAGTGCGACCCCCCGCCGGCGAAGTCGGTCGGCGAACAGGGCATTGATCACGTCGTTGTGCTGCGCGTCGCTCAGGCCGGACGCCATGGTGTTGAGGGCCGTGTCCGGGACGGGCCGGCCGCCGCCGACGCCGGAAATCGTCGCGCGCGGCATCGACTGCGGGGCCGGCGGCGAGTAGCCGGTGAAGGAGACCTCCGCCGTTCCCGGGCCGGGACCGTAGTTGCTGCTGCGCGAGGGGGTTCGGGTGGGCAGGAGACGCCGCGCGATGCTGGACATGAGCGAGCGCACGGGCAGCGCCGGGTCTGGCGCGTACTCGGTGTACGTCGCCCGGTAGGCGTTGGCCGCGCCGTAGCGCTGCTGCGGTGCGCTCATCGGATCAGCGCCCCTGCAAAGTCTTCTCGAAGTTGACGGCGCCGGTCGCGCCCTGCGTGACCACCTGGCCCACGTTGCTCGCGTTCGCGGCGATGATGTAGAGCCCGGTCAGAACGGCGGCATACTTCAGTGCGGTCTTCAGCATGATCATCCTTGGACGGGAGGCAGGGACGGGAGGGACAGGTCCGCCTCGGTCAGGAGGGCGGTGGATTGCGTACTCCCGGACTTGCGGGTGCGCAGGTCCGGGATCAGGGGAACGGCTGGAGACATCAGGTACCGGGAGGCGGTACTGAGCCCCTGTATCGCGCCACCGACCCGGCCGGACGCCGCCGAGGATGAGGCGATTACCTCGATCGCGGACAGCGTCAGGATGGTGGCGGCCACGGTCCGGAAGGAAAGGTGCTGCACGTCACCCCCCCGGGTTCCCGGTGATGTTCAGCCGGCCCCACAAATTGCCGTGGAGCACCTGACACCCGAGCACGATTCCCGCGATGATCAGGAGAAGGCTGCCGTTCATGCGAAGAGAATCCCTCCGTTCGGGGTGGGTGCTGCCTGCTGCGCCGGCGGGGGAGCTGCGGCCGCTTGTACGCCGGCCGTCGATCCGCCGGCGCCCGGGCCGGTGTGGAACAACATCGCGGGTACGGCGCTCGGCCCCTGCGATGTCTCGTTGAACAATTTCGCCTTGAGCCACCCTGTAACCCCTGGCCACCCGCGCTGTAGGTAGGCAACGCCGATCGCGTAGGCGACCAGGCCGACGACGATTGAGCCGCCGCTGACTGCCGCGCGCTGTCCGTTGCTGACTACCGGTTCGGCGGCGTTCTTGCCCGTCTTGGCCGCGAACCGTCCGGCGCGACGGCCGGCGTTGTCGAGCTTCCGACCGACCGCCGCGCCGCGGTTCGCCGGCGGTTCGGTCGGGCCGACCTGCTTCGACTTCGACTTCGTCGAGGCCTTCGCCGGCGAACTCGAGTTTTTCGGCGACGCCGGCGCCGTCGACGTCGACGCCGCCGGCGCCTTCGGCACGGGTGGCATGGGGCTACTTCTTTCCGACCGAGGCGGACGCCGAGGCACCGCCGACTCGCACGGTGGTGGAGAAGGCCATCAGGCCGATCGACACGGCGGCGATCACGCCGAACGCGAACAGGCCGGTACCCGGCTTGATGCCGTCGAGGACGCTGCCGGTCGGGGAGGCGGCCACCTTCGGGAGCTCGGACATGCCGGCGCCGGCGGCCGGCGAGGCCTGCCCCTGGTAGCCCAGGAGAGACCCGCCGTACCGGTCGCTGAACGACCCGGTGAACCAGTCGTTGTTCATCGGACCCTCCCCTACGCGCCCGCGCCGGCCGCGAAGATGGTCTCCTGCGTGTACTCGAACGACGGCGAGGTCAGGGTGACGCCGCTCTGGATGGTGGTGAGCAAGCGGAGCTCGGCGGTCGTGCCCATGTCGATCGCGTCGCGGAACGCGTTCTCCGCGGCGAAGTCGTGCACGCCGTAACCCCAGACGGCGCCGACGTCGGCGTTGTAGGCGCGCTCGTTGATGTAGCGCATGGTCTGGCCGTCGAAGTAGTCGTCCGGCGTTTCGTTGCTGGAGAACCTGATCGCCTGCTCGCCGTAGTTGGTGCTGTTGAACACCAGGGGCGTAGCCGTCGCCGGCGCGCCGTTGAGCGTCCGGAACAAGACCCTGAGCAGGGTCTTACCGGCGCCCTGGCCGACCAGCCTGGTTTCGTTCTGGCCGTTCGACAGGGTGCCCGTCGACGTCTTCACGATCGAGTGGAACACGGACAGGTCCGGGACCACGATCTGACCGTCAGCGCCCAGCGGGATCGAGTAGCGCTGACTGGTGAGCTGGACGTTCGCGTTCACCGCGACGGCGCCGTTGCCCGTCAGCGTGAACATATTCGCCGCCGACTCCCAGTCGACCATGAGGGTCAGGTCGGTGGAGGAGCTCGCGCAGTAGATGGCGCCGGCGAGGTCGATCCCGTTCTCCGCGACCGGTATCGGGATCATGAAATCGAACGTGTACGTACCCGCGCCGATGGTGGACTGGCCGGAACCCACGCCCCAGGACTCGCAGTTCTTGCTCAGCGTGCCCTGTTGCACGTTCGAGCCGCCGACCGACTGGACGATGCCGCGGTCGTCGCGATCCGGGCTCGCGGTGAACTCGCGCGCGACCAGGACGGACCCGTTCGCGTTGATCAGGTTGCTCGCGCCGTTCGCGGTGAACCTGATCTGTCGGGCGAGGTCGTAGGGCCACCGGCGGGTGGTGGACACGGTCCCGGTTCCGGGGGTCACAACCACCGACCCGGAGACGCGCAGGAAAAGACGGTCGAGGATGTCCGCCTTCTTGAGCTCGAACACGTCCTGACCGCCGAGCCCGTTCCAGGCGCGCGAGGCCTCGGTGACGATGTGGCGCCTCGTTCTGGCGAAGAACTCCTTGGGGCGAACGCTGGTCGCGGGGACGCTGACGCCCTGCATGTAGCGGTACGGGGCAGCCGACGCCGGCTGCTGCTGCGTGGTGGGCATCGGTGCCTATCCGTTTCGTCGGGTGATGTAGTCGCGGAACTCCTCCAGCCCGGGGGAGGGCAGTCGATCGGCAGCGAGGTTCAGAAAGAACATGCTGAGGATCGAGGTCCCGCCCACGGCGAGCCAGAAGGCGAAGGGCCGGCCGCGCACGGGTCAGGCCCCGTGGCGCATGCCGCCGAGGGCGCCCGCCTTGCTGCCGTACTTGCTGTAGGCGATGACCACGCCCAGGGCGATGAGGGCCGTCCATGCGGCGTTCTTGTGGGACACGCTCACTCCAGAGGTTGACGACGGGATACCGGGCCCCGGGCGGGGCCATCACTCGTCGATCGTCGGGAGGAGCGCAGGGCAGTCAGCAGACGTACAGCCCTGATACATCACGGTGTATTTGCGCAGGCACGCAAAAGGGCCGGTCACCGCGGGGGTTGCGGTAACCGGCCCTGGCCCCGCTTTCGCGGGGAAAACGGCCCTGTGAGCTATGACTCAGTCCGGCCGATGTCGGGTCACCCCCGCTCACGCGGGGATCAGAGGCCTGTACCGGCCTCAGCCCTTTCGGGGAGTCTCCACCGTAGCGCGCGCGTGCTGTCGCAGGGCCCGATTCCACGAAACCGGGCCGCGCCCCTCCTTGTCGAAGAGGCCGGCGAAGTCGCGCGCGCGGCGCAGCTGCTTCCTGCGCACGTTCCTCGCGCGGCTCATCGGCGGTTCTCCGAGAGGGGCCCAACCACGGTGCAAAGCAACATGGTGTGTGTGATCTCGTAGGTCTCGCCTTCGTATTGGTAGCGGGTGTGAAGGCGGATCTCCTGGCCGTGGACCACCTCCACCCATGCGTTACCGAACGGGTCGGAATGCCTGTAGATCTGCGCCATGAGCTCGGAGAACAGTTGACCGTGACGGGTGTCCGTCTCCTGGTCGGCACTGTTTCTGGGGACGTCGCTCATCAGGACTCCTTGTGTGGGAGGGGCGGGCAGCGATACAGCTGGTCCTCGGCAGCGACGTACATGAGGTACCAGAAGGGTCCGCCGCGGCCGCCGCGCCCCTTGCGCGTGGCGTCGAGCTCGGCGGAGAGCAGGCGCGGCGGGACGCCGATGTTCGCGGCGATGCGCTCGCGGTCGGACGGGTGGGGGACGTCGTACATCAGTACGCGGTCCGCCTGCGATATACAGAGCGGGTCGATTCCCATGGGCCGCGGGCAGCACAGAATCATGCTCAGCTGGTGGTGCCGGGACTGGTGCAGCGCGGTCCGGCCGTGGGGACCGACCCGGTTCGCGGGGAAGACCTCGCCGGCCTCGTCAATCCAGATCAGCGTCGGTCGGTCCCGGGGAAACAGGCCCAGCCCGATCGCGCGGTCGAGGTCGTCACGGTAGGTCGGCGAGCGGGTGTCCGGGATCCAGCGATAGACCTGCGGACCGCGGTCCGGGTCGAACTTCGGGAGGGAACCGACCTCGCGGGGGAGAGTGATGGGTGCGAGGTCGGCACCCGGGTCAGCGTCGCCGGTGACGTCCAAGACCACGCGGTCCGAACCGGGCCACGATCGGAACATGGTCCGACCGGCGACCGACTTCCCTGACCCCTTCTTACCCACGGCGAGAATGATCTGATTCGCCGTAGGGTCGATCGGTGGCCACGGGTAGGTTTTCGGCGACGTCTCGGTCATGCCGGCTGGTCTCCCGGGGCCGCGGCCGCGGCGGTCTCGCGCATCTTCCGGCGGACCGCGGTTGCCTGCCGGAAGATCCGGACCTGACGCCCGACGTAGGCGACGACGGCGACACCGACCCGGATGAGGTCCTCCAGGTCCGGATTGCCGGCGCCCTTGGGAAGCTTCCGGGCGAGGATCCGTGCGCCGCGGTCGGCTATCTCGCCAACCTCGGTGTCGCTGATGAGGAACTGGCCGAGGCCGCGCCCGACGTCGTCCGTCAGGGCGTTGTGGGCGGCCTCGGTCGCGTTGATGATGCCGGCGGCGATGCCGCCGCGGAGTCCAGCGTGTGCCTCGGCGCCGATCTCACTCCCAAGGGAGCGCCCAGACGTGCCGCTGTCGCTCGCGGCCGCGCCGTCGTCGAGGGGGTTCCTGGTCGACGAGTCCGGATCCGGATTCGTCGACGACTCCGCGGGGCCGCTCGGGTTCGTCTCGCGCGTACTCGACTGCGGGGGTTCGCTCGTCGACGTCGACGACGTCGGCCGGCCCGGTCCCGGCCGCGGTGCCTGGAACATCACCGGCCCCACCGGCGGAACGTCGCTCTCGTCGAGGTCGCTGCTGATGCTCATAGCTGACTTCCTTCACAGTCTCGGGTTCGGGTTCCGGCGGGGTGTGTGTCTCGGCGGCCGGCGCCGAGCTCGGCTTGACGGTTGTCGGGACACGTGTGGCGCGAACCGGGAGAGTGCAGCCCTCCGCTGCGCACTCGCCTGACCACGTGATACGGCCCGGGTCGCTTGTGGTCTCTGTGACGTGTCCTGAATCGCAGGTGCCACGGACCTTGATGCGCCCTCCCCGCGCTTTGTTACCTTCCGGGTATGTCTTCACAGTTAGCCATGGTGCTGCGAGACCCTGGATTTTGGGAATGTAACTGGCGTACCGTCAGAGATATTCATTCCTGGGGGAGCAGAAGGGGCCGACAGATATGGGAGATTTGATCCAGTTCCCGGGCAACTATTCCGAGCGGCTGGAGAAAGCGGGGCGACACGTCCGGGATACCGGGGAGGCCTACCGGCTCGCGCTGACGGCGCGGAACGAGCTCGTGCATGAGGCGGTCGATCAGAAGTATCCGCAATCGAAGATCGCGACGGACCTCGGGATCTCGCGGCCATCCGTGACGCGCATCCTCGGGCTGCCGATCGTTGCGCCGCCGCCGGCGAGCGACGCCGCGTAGAGAACACCAGAACCCCCCCGGAACAGGCCTGGTCCCGGGGGGGTTCTGCATGTGAGCTCGCGCGGGGGGTCCGCCAGCTCACAAGTTCGCGAGCGTCTGGTAGCGACCGATCCACTCGAAGTTGTTCGTGAAGTCGCCGAGGCTCGCCTGGTGAATGTCACCGGTGTGGACGAAGGGCCGGCTGACTATCTGGAACCAGGCCTCCATCGTCATATGCGCGTAGAACTGCCCCACCACGCACCCGCGCCACCGAACGGTGCAACGCACGGTCGCGAGCGGATCCGGCCCCGGAACCTGCTCCATCTCCACGCTACGCGCCGACCTTCGCGGCGATACGGCCGATCACCTGGTTGAGGCCGTCGAGCTCGGTCTTGAGCTGGGCCACCTCCCCCTTGAGGTCGTTGGTGTTGTCGCGCGTGGTGAGCAGCGACTGGTGCACGTCGGGTGCGTCCGGGCCGTTGCCGTCGCCGTTGTTGCCGCGGAACGCCCAGAAGTCGTGCGGGGTCATGTTCTCGTCTCCCTCGATCAGTTCTTTGAGATCCGAGGTGCTCCCCCGGAAGGCGTTGAAGTCGACCAGCTGCCCGCCGTAGGACTCCGAACGGGTGTACTGCCAAACGGTCGGCGTGACACCGCCGTAGGGCTGCCAGCCCATCCCGCTCGGGTTGTCGGTGTACCCGGTGTAGGACGAGGAGACGAGGCAGGCGCCTCGGTCCCTGAGGGGGCGCAGATCACCGCCGACCTGACTCCAGTACCAGTGCGGGAAGTAGACGGCCCAGACCCGGCCGCCGCGGGCCGCGTAGCGTTCGAGGAACGCCAGGCAGTCCGCGGCGGTCGGCCGGCTGTTGCCGGTCGGTTCACAGTCGATCATCATCGGTACGCTGCCGATGAGGTCGCCCATGAACTCGGCGCAGTAGTCCGCCTGCGCAGCGCCGTTCCCGCCTTCGAGGAAGTGGTAGCCGGAGCGAATAGCTCCGACCGTCGAGGCCTGGTCCATGAAGTCGTGGAACGTGGCGTCTTCGTAGTCAGTGCCCTGCGTCGCCTTGGCGACCACGGCGACCGTACCGGGCTGGATCCTCAAACCACGCTGATAGGACGAGACATCAGGGAACGACTGGGTCATGCGTGCAGGGTGGCAGGAACACCCCGCAGTTCAGCAGACGTGCATCACAAAATGCCTGCTCAGAACGCCGGAAATCCTCCGTCGCCCATTCCCACACGCGGTCAAAGATCTCGTCAACCGGGCCGGCCTCAACGGCACGGCGGAACTCCGCGACGGGTCCGACGTCCGGGCTTCCCCACTCGTACGCGGACCCGTCGAGGAATTGCATCGCGTATGCTGCGATGTCATTTCCGGAAGCGCTCATGCCTGGAATTCTAGGCGGGTCCAGGGGTGTCGGCGGCCGCCGCTCGGCGACGTCTCCACGCTAATGAGCCGGCGTCGGTGCTGCGGTGCGGTCTTGGCCGAGAACTCCGCCATGGTGATCGCCATGTCCTCGTCTTGAACGCACCCGAATGTCTCGCGGGGATGGTCCTCTCCTGGAGCTACTTCCCAGGTCAGTCGAACCGTGAGGTTGCACGCGGTCTGCACACGCATGAGACCACGCTAGATCGTGCGGAGAAGCATCACCAGGAGGCGCTCAGGATCTCCCTGCCTTGCAGGGACCTGATGCTGTCCGCAGCGCCGCTACGGGGCCGTACGGACGCCCGAGCTCGGCGCCCCTGGTGCCGCTCTTGGGTTGGTATTTCGGCAGAGGCCGGCGTCGGAGACCAGAGAGCACGTCAGGTGCCTGACGTACTGCGGAAGTTGCCACGAAAGCGGTTCTTGCCACCGGGTGGCAACGTGGCAACTTTCAATAACAGGCCCATGTCCCCCCGGCTGCGCCGCAGGCCAGGATCAACCGGCGGCCGCCTGAGGCCTGTTATCGAGTGCGGCCGGCGCGCTGTAGGGCAGTGCGCCGGGAGGCGCTCCTTCTCCCTGAGACCGGCCGCCGGCCGCCGGCGGGACCGGACCGGCAGCGGCGTACGTGCGTAGGGCAGTGCGCCGGGAGGCGCTCCTTCTCCTCCACCCTCTTCGGTCTTTGGCTTAGGGGGGTAGGGGGGGACCTACGGTCTCTAACCTCTCTACGGCCCTCAGATTGAGGCTCTCGGGCCCTCAGATTGAGGCTCTCGGGCCCTCAGATTGAGGTCCCTCGATCGGCGTAGACGTGCAGTAGTAGGCCCTCCATCAATCGACGTAGTCAGGGCGTAAACATGTCGTGGCTGGTCAACGGAGCGGCTTCCCCTGATCCCATCTGCATTTTGTGGTGAGGTCCCCCTGTCACCCTCCCCGGCAAAGTCGTGACCAGGGATGGTTAGAACGTGATCCCATCTGGTATTTGTGGTGAGGTCCCACCCTCCGTCAGGGGGTCGCGACGAGAGACGGGACGCCAGATGATCGGCGCACAACCTTTGCGGGTACAGCGCGTCTTACCAGGTCAGGGGAGGATTCAGCCCAGTGAAACCACGCAAGACAGGGCGCGAAACGAGGCGCCAGGCGGATGTCATCCCGCTGAACGCTGCGGTCAATTCAGCGCGGAATACGACCCCCCCGATAGACGAGGGGTACGTCATCGCACCGCCGCTGACGCCGCCATATGGCTGGAGACTGGCGCCGGCGAGGTCCCGGCCCGGGTGGGAGCTGATCCACGATCGGGAGCAGTGGGGCGTGATTTCATGGCTGATCCAAGAACGACGGGCCGGCCTGAGTTACGACACGTTGGCCGCAGATCTGCGACGGGATGGCGTACCAGCTCCGAAAGGTGGACGATCAGCAGGACGCTGGCATGGTGAGCGGGTCAGAGGCCTCATCAGGCGCTATGCCCCGGACCTGGCCGCGCCGCCTCGTGCGCAGCGAGGAAGCCGCCTGGCGCAGCTGTGGGAGCGCGATGCGGCCACACTGACCGAAGAGGAGAAAGCGGAGTTGGAGGATCTAGAGCGAGCGGCGTTCGAGTCCTACGATGCCGAAAACACCGAATAGCAAGCGGCGGCGGTTCCCCTGCCACGGGACACCGCCGCCATGTCGCCAATCCGCTGGAGACAAGCACCATTGAACACGACTGCTCCCTCGATGTCGCGTAAAGGGTTCGCCAAGAACACGCCCGGAACGCGAGAGTCCCGTGAGGAAAATGCCCGGTCACTGACCGATGACCCCCGGTTCCGAGCGCTCAATGCCACCGACCGGCGCCACATGAAAGCGCTTTTGAACTGGCACAATCCGCTCACTGGATATCTGGGGCACCGCACGCGCGCACTCAACTTGATGAAGGTCCTAGACGTCTCCGAGGAGACGCTACGGCGCTCGCGGTTACGACTCATCGCGGCCGGCCTCATCGTCAGCTACAACCCCGGTACCGGGCACGAGGCAAGTACGTATTGCATCGCGCGGTCGTGGGCCGAAGCTGACGAGGCCGCGGCTCTGCGCCTGCTGCCGGACGCGCCCCACTTCCCTGCCCTCGTCGACGACACTCCGAGCGCCGTCAACCACCGCGGCGTTCCCGCGGCCGCGGCCGAGGAGGACCAGGAGCAGGAGGAGACGCCCGAGGAGCGCGCGGCCGCGGTCGAGGAGGCGCGCGAGGAGCTGGGGCGTGCGCGCCGCCGCCGCGGTGTCCGCGGAGCGGTTCCCCCTGAGCTCCCACTACCGGACCGCGGAGTGCAGGCGCCCCTCGTCGCCGAGATCGATAAGCGCCGCGCGGATATCGAACATCAGAGCGATACTAACGAGCGGGGGAGAACGTCCCTCCGTGAGGCGTACAACCAAACCAGACGTGTCCCTACTGCCAGCGGGGCCGCCTAACACCCCATCTGAGAAGGAGTCCGATGCCCGATACCGAACCGCGGGCCGCTCTCGTCGAGGGCGCCCGTGTGATCCTCGGAATAGCCGTCAAGCAACCCGCGCGGCCTGACCTACAGGCCGAGGAGTTCAGGGCGCTCTACGGGGTTCTGAAGTGCACGAAAGAGATTCTGGAGAGCTACACGATCGTGCGGAACACGCCCGAGCTCCGCCAGGGGGCCCGGGACGCCGGCGCGAAGGTGCAGGGCGCTCTGTGGGTGCTCGAAAACTCATGGCTCGATCGCTACGCCATCGAATCGAACGTTGCGAGCCTGCCTCTGGGCCGGGCCGGATGAGCGCCGGCGAACCGGGCCGCCTCCCCCACGCCGAACCTAACTCGGCGTGGGGGATCGGGCCCGTGGGCCGCGCTGATCGTACCGACGAGTACGTGATCTCTGTAGGCGACGTTCTGAGCGCAGCCGACCCGGAACCACCGGCGGGGACAGAGGTCGAGCTGAGCGACGGAACCCGTTGGAAGCGCGTACCGCTGTACGCGCGCGGGTGGCCGTATGGCGTCGGTCAACCAGACGTTGCTCGGCTCTGGGCCGGGGTCACGGCCGGCGGGCCCGTCACGGTCCGGTGGCTCGCTCCCCCGGCCGTCCTGGCATGGGATCAGCGCCCTGAGTACGCCGCACTACAGGGGTTCCCGGCTCAATGGCGGCCGGTGACCTGGGATGTGATCGACGAATAGTCAAGGCCTGACCCCTTGTGTTGACCTATGCGTCAGGCTAGCCTGCCAGTGCGGCAGGATAACCTGACGCATAGGAAGGGATCTGAGATGGGCTACACCGAGCAAGGCCTCTGGCAGGATGACCCGGGGGCAGAACGAGACGAGCGGATCGGCGACCATGAGTTCTACGCCACCGTGTACGACCAGGCCAACACCCGTTACATGGGGAATCACGTCCCCTGGGACGAGACCCTGAGCGTCTTCGTCAGGACGTACCAGAACAACCCGAAGGAGCTCGTCGAGCTCCTCAAGAACCGGTTCCGCGTGGTGGCGCGCTGCCACTGTGACCCGGCGGCATACGGCGGCGATGAGTGGTCAGGCATCAGGCGCGAGGTCATCCAGAACGCGGAGGAAATCAACTTCGCGGAGACTGAGAAGGCTCTGATCCAGGAGTGGCAACGCCACGTGGAGAGCGAACAGGCCGGGATCGCAGAGCTTCACGCGGCGGCAGCCAAGCGGCGGGCGAACGGCTGGTTGGTGGGCATCGACCAGCTGACGGCGCTCGACCCGATGGAGCGCTTCGGCGCCATCCGTACGGCCCGGGCCGCGCTCGATGCGGTCGAGGTCGAAGCGGTTGTCGCTGCTCGGCGCGCGGGCAAGAGCTGGACCGAGGTCGGTGTGCAGATGGGGATGACGAAGCAGTCTGCACACGAGCGCTTCGCGAAGCACGATCCGCAGGGAGAGGCAGCATGAGTCGGGAACACTTCGATCGGATCCAGACCGCAAAGGACCGGCTCACGGTAGAGGGACGCTCATATGCCCTGTCTTACCTGGTCGGACGTCTGGGGGGTGCCGCTCTCATCGAAGATCAGGTCTCGGCTGATTTCCTGGCGACGGTCTTTGAGGAGGCCGCAGAGCACGTCATCAGGACGGCCTGCAATCGGGAAGGCACCTGGCTTTGCGCCATTGAGTCAGATCTGCCGGAACCGCGCGAGGTGTCCCGCACGCTGGCCGTCCCGCCCCTCGCCGATGACACCTCGGCGAGCGACGGGACGACTCAGGAAAAGATCGTAGAGGCTTCCGAGATCGTGACCGAACGGGCCCGCTACGGGGATCCCGAGCTCGATGGGCTCGCCTGCATCCTGTGTCACAAGGAGTTCGCCATAGGGGAGACGTCGGTCCCGGCCGGGTTCGTCGACGGCGCCGGCCAGACGTTCGCGCATCGCCTCTGTCTCGAAATCCTCCACGCTCCGAGGCCGCGGCCAGGGGGCCAGGCTACGCGGATGACCCGCTGCGGAGTGCCGTTGATCGGTGAAAACGGGGCGCGCACCGCTCTGGACCTCACCGACGTGACGTGCACCGAGTGCCGGGAGCTGCTCGCAATCGAGGAGCGGCACGCCGCGGGAGTCGCGCAGCTCCGTGCCGAGATCAGGAGGCCGGCGTTCCCCGATGAGGTGCTGTTGCCGATCTCGGCGGAGTCTCGGCTGGCCGTCGAGGAGGAGTTCTCCACCGAGCAAGCCGAGGCCGTCATAGAGGAATGGACACCAGGGCCCGAGCTCGCGGCGGCGGTCGAGGCCGATCGAGCCGCTCTCCCCGCGCTCGCGGCGGCGGTCATCGATGGATCTACGCCGAGGAACACCTACGGACCTCAAAGGCTCTGGGTTCACTCGGGACCGTGTATCTACTGCTCACATGGCCCCGCGTGCGTGGCCTGCGACCTGACACAGGGCCCGCACTGGGGGGCGGCCGGGCACGACTACCCGGGCCCGGTGTGCGGCCGGTGCTCCGAGGAGTGCAAGCGTCGTGAGATCGCTGCGGATCCGTACTACAGCGGCGACTACGTGGCGATGTTCGGGGATGACGAATGAGCGAGAGCATCCCCTGGGAGGAAATCGAGGGTGACGGGTGGGCCATCGAGCGGCCGCCGAAGCGACCCGCCGGCCGCCGCCGGTTCTTGAGGCGGCGTGAGCCTGTCCGTCCCCCAGTGTCGCCGTGGATGCCGTGTGCGGACTGTCCCGCGCCTGGCCTCTGCCGGGAGATTCAGCCGGAGCGCTGCCGGTAAGGAGCGCTGATCTCGGAGCACCTCGCGCGACCCGCGGATACGGCGCAGGTCGCGCGGGGTGCCCGAGGCCTCGGGACCTGGTCCTGCAGAACGCCGGCGTTCGCGCAAGCGCAGGTCACAGAGTCGAGCCTAGCGGGTATTACAGAGGGGGAGACCAGTCATGCAGATTCTCTGCATCATCGGTGGTCTGTATCTGGTGGTTCACTGCGGGATCACAATCGTCCGGGTCCCAACGAAACCATCGCGGAAGGTCCGGCGCGCTCGCGCCCTAGCCCACGAACAGGCCGAACGCGCCCAGCGTGGTACTGGCCAGAGCCGCCCCTAGGTTGTCCTTGAAGGCTGCTTTGGCCGTGGTCGCTGTGAAGGGCGACGCGAACCACGCGTATTGATAGAAGAAATTGGCACCGATCCCGTTCACCCCGACGAGGAATCCTCTCGTCGGGGTGAACGCTGCGCCGTGGTTGAAAACTCCGGTCCCGCCGGCGTCCGTGCTGATGTTGTAGACGCCGAAGTGGATGGCGTTGGTCGCGGAGCTGTCGGTGTCGGTCTGTATCAGGCTGCCGGTGATCGGGCCGTGGGTGTTGTCGGCCTTCTGTTGGGCTCTGACGTAGGACTTTCCGTCAGGGCTCGCGAGCGCGTCTAGCAGGGTCAGGACGGCGTCGTTACTAGCCAATCCGCGCCCCGAGTCCACACTCAGGTGGGATCCTGTAGCGCTGGACGTACCGGTTACGGCCGCGCGGCTGCCGGGTGCGCTGCTCTGGTTGTAGAACATCAGAGCGTTGCCCTGGATCTCCAAACTGTCGAGGCCCGGCTGTAGTGCGGTGTTCACCGTGCCGAAGGCGTCGATCCACATCACCAGTCGGTTCGAGGAGTCGTAGACGTCGACGACGTCGCCGGTGGCGGGATTGGCGAGGATGGCATGCTGGGCAGCCGGGTTGCCGATGCTGACGGAACCGCGGATGACAGCTGAGTTGAGCTCCGCGGATCCGTCGCGGTTCACAGTCCAGCCGGTTGAGCCCGTCACGTAGTTCGGGCTGCGCAGCGCAGGACGCACGAGGTATTGGCCGGCGATCGCCGGGTTGCGGAACGCCATCACGCGCCGCCGTTGAGCCGCACGTATAGCGCGTACTGCGCGGAGAAAGCGGCGTAGGTGCCGGGGGTGAGACCACTCCACTGTGCGACGAGGGAATAGCCTTGCTGCACGGTGATGGGCTGCGATTCGTCGGCGACGTCCAGGCCGGGGGAGGAGCTTCCATCCCGGTAGGCGATGGGCCGCTGGCCGGCGCTGTCGGTGGCCTTGTAGACGTAGAGGGTGGCGCCGGCCGGGGTGGCGATCGCCGATCCGTCCTTGGTCTGACTGACCACGGTGGTCATGCGCTCGATACGCCAGTAGTAGCCGAGCGGGACGGGATCCGTGGCGACGGTCGCGTTTCCGTTCGCGTCGACGAGGGCGCTCTGCTGGAAATCGTCGGGGTAGTCGACGAGGACCAGCTGAGCGCCCTGCGT
>Ga0207671_10003219_pt1 | contig 16428 bp, 12 predicted proteins | sample KBSC24metaG_FD_184352 | JGI IMG/M metagenome (GOLD analysis project Ga0207671, IMG submission 184352) | Corn rhizosphere microbial communities from Kellogg Biological Station, Michigan, USA - KBS C2-4 metaG (SPAdes) (version 2) | ecosystem: Host-associated > Plants > Roots > Rhizosphere > Soil... | reverse complement strand
TCTCGAATGCAGGGGTTCGCGTTGTTGCGATGGTCAGGAATCGCGAGAAAGCGATGCGGAGGCTCTCGCATATTGTGCAGCGGCAAGATCTTGCAATCCATGTTCAGGATGTGCGGGAGACGTATTTTGGACCGAGGCCTGTGGACTTCATCATCCATGCGGCGAGCCAGGCGAGCCCTAAGTTCTTTGGCGTGGATCCGGTGGGAACGTTCGAGGCGAACGTGCTCGGCACTCAGCACATGCTGCAACTGGCGCAGGAGTCGAAAAGCGAGGGATTTCTGTTCTTCAGCAGTGGAGAGGTCTATGGGCAGCCCACGGATGCTTCGAAACTCGTGAGGGAGAGCGACCATGGATACCTCGATCCGTTGAATGTGCGGTCTTGCTACTCCGAGGGGAAGCGGGCGGGGGAGACGCTGTGCGCTTGCTGGCATGCGCAGTTTGGGGTGCCGGCCAGGATTGTGCGGCTGTCGCATACGTATGGGCCGGGGATGGAACTGAATGACGGGCGGGTGTTTGCGGACTTTGTGGCGGACATTGTGGCGGGGCGCGACATCGTTTTGAAGAGCGATGGGAGCGCGCGGAGGCCATTCTGCTACCTCGCGGATGCCACCGAAGCCTACTTCCGGGTGCTGCTGATTGGCACGGCGGGCGAGGCTTACAACGTGGGAAGCAGGACGCAGTGCTCGGTGCTGGAGCTGGCGGAGACACTTTGCCGGCTGTTCCCCGAACAGGCATGTAAGGTGGTGAGGCAGGCTCGAGCGGTCGGCGACCAGTACGTGCCTTCCCCGGTTCAGGGATTCGAGCTGGACCTATCGAGGATACGAGCGCTGGGGTGGGAGGCTACCACCAGTATCGAAGAAGGGTTCAGGCGAACGGTGGAGAGCTATCGATAAGCTTTTAGCTCCTAGCTCCTAGCTTTTAACACTTAGCTTTGCTGGAAGTCGATGTCACCCCTGCACTTCCAAGGGGCGGAGAACTACCGATAGAGATCACAATTGCTTAGTACCCCTCCCCCGGGGGGTCCTATTGTTTTCAACGAGTTAGCACGGCAATAAATACCTTGACTAACCCAATACCACTGCGGAAGACTAGGCTTGCCGTGACAGGGCAGCGCGCAACTGCGCTTATCTTTTGGATTTTGGTTGTGGTCTCAATCCTCGCCTATGGTGGAGACCGAAGCCCAACTATAATCTCACCTACAAGTCCTGACCTTTGGAATGAAGGCACCATTGAATTAGTAAAAGAATTATCCGCGCTCGGAAATTCACCCATTACTTTTGCAAGTGCTTTCCCGGCTGGCGTTGATGTATCGATGCGGCAGATGAGCCCTGTCGGTGGGGGGACGACTACGTTTGTGTTATTGAGGCTCGGTGCCCACTTGGCTCCATCATGGAATAGGTGCATCAAATCGGCAGCAAACGTCTTTGCTTCCATGTCTTCGTTATCAAGAACGACGACTACAATTTTAGATCCACGAAACGGCAATAGCGCCTTACTGAAAGATCTGTATTGCGCTGGGCTTACTCGCCTCCAAGCGAGTCGTCTGTTGAGCGTCCCTAATTTTGAGGATGCGTTGTCCATGCGCGTATTGAGTGCATCGGACTTTTTTTTAACTGCATCCAGAGCTTTGGCGGCGTCCTCGGCAGACTTCTTAGCCTCGCCCGCTTCCCTTGAAAGCAATATCGCGCGATCATCATTCGCCTTTCTGATCCGCGTTTCGACCGCCCCAATTTTGGCCCCGATTAACCATTCCCCCGCTACTCCAACTGCAACCAACGTTGCACCAAACAACCCAAATAGCAACAACACTACGCTTGGCTTAAATGGCGGATGCACAAATCCACGACGCCAGTCATGCAAGTCGTCGCGGTATTCCCAAACCACAAAGACCACCTCTAAAACTACCCCGATTGTCACTAAGGATGTAAAGAATGAAAGCCAGGAATCAAGCGAAGAGCGGCAAATGTCAAGACTTTCAATCAGTATCTTGAGAGCCGATTCATCCATGCAAAAACTCCGTGACCATCAAGTGGAGTTGGCTGAGATTCAACTAATCGTGGTGATAGTGGCGTTTGCTATTGCAATAGGGATCGTTCTCTTCATGCACTTCAGAAGTTGAGGGTGTGGCATAATCCTAGCAGGACAAAATGAGCAGTTCTGGCAAGAAAATCGAAAAGCCTCCTTCGTCGGAATGCCGGACATTTACGGAAGCTTTGTCTTCGGCACTTGTCGCTTCAAAGGCGGACATGCAGCGCCGCGTTGACCAAATGAGGTCCGAGAAGGTTTCTCGCTATAAGCGATACAAGTACGTCCCCGCAAAGCCCCAGACCTAACTGGGGGGCACCTTGCCGGTCAGCGCTGCATAAGTCAGTCTCTTTCCTGAAATCTGCGACACTGCCAGCGCGAAACGATCTCCGTCGTTCAGCGGATTGTCTTTCGTGGTGCGGTTGTTGAATCTGAAAACCTGCTCCGCAAGATAGCGGTCCAAGTGAAAAGGTTCAACGGCAACATAGGTGCCGCGAAGCGTTCTCTTTAACAGGCTCCAGAAGTTCTCAATGCCCTGCGTGTGAACTTTTCCGTTCACGTATTCGTGCGAGTGGTTGACTACCTTGTGAACGAATTTCTTATCTAGACCGTCATAGCCTAGATGCTCATCGGTGTAGACCTTTGCGAATGGAGTCACGTTCTCCAGAATCATGTTCTGCAAAGTCTCACGTTTCAGATTGGGGAGCACCTGTGCGCGTACTTGCCGCAACTCCCGGTCCAGTAGGCCCTGAACGGCAGTCTTTCCGACGAATCCACCTTTACCGCCATCCCGCGCCTGTACCTTCGCCTTGCGGCTCTTGTGCATCTTGATCGGGTTCGGTCCAATGTACGTCTCGTCACCTTCGACCGGACCGCCAAATCCAAACTTGTGATCGGACTCCGTTGGCAGGATCGCGCGGAGACGTTGCAGAACAAACCACGCCGCTTTCTGACTGATGCCCGTTGCACGTGCGATCTCGTAGCTGCTCACGCCATTCTTGCAGTTGCAAAGCTGCCAGAGCGCAATGAGCCATTTGTCTAAGCTGATGGCACTATCTTCGAAAATGGAGTTGACCTTGACCGAAAACTGCTTGCGGCAGGCGTAGCATTTCCACCGTTTCTGCGATCCGATCCAGTAGTGTTTGCGCTCGGTTTCCTCTGCTCCGCACTTGGGGCAGATGGGCTTGCCTTCCGGCCAACGGAGATAGGCAACAACATCAATGCAACGCTGTTCGTCAGCGAAGTAGCGCGTTGCTTCTAAAAGGGTTGTTGGGAAGTTCTCCATTGCCTTACCCTCGATGAATTGAGAATAGATCAGTCGGTTGGGTTAGTCAAGGTATTTATTGCCGTTAGCACGAGAATGCGCCGCAAGTATTTGTTTCCATTAAACTTAACCCGTAAAAATTAGAACCATAACGACTTACAGGCATCGGTGTCTGGTTTTCAATCCATTTGGGCGAAAATTTGCCCTTAATTTGGTTCAAAATTGCATTTTCTTGCAAATATTTCTTATATAAGGACTTAGATTCCAGTTCGCGGAATCGAAGCTTCGGGCTCCTGCAAAGAGATCCTGAACCCATGGTGGCATAAACGGGGCTAATTGCCTGCAAAGTTTCCAGCATTATTTCCTGACGGACCAGCCTTCGCGGAAGGAGACGTTTTTGTGGCCGAAGAAGCCAAAGACAATGGAGACGGCGGTCATGATGGCTCCGGCGATGTAGGAGGCGCGTTCGGGCTGGGAGAGAACGCGCTGGAGAAGAGGTACCAGGATGGGCATAACAGCTAGCCCCAGCAGCGTGCTTGTCCCATATACCCCTACGCACCGAATCCACTCAGCGAAATAGTTGCCGTGGGTCCGAAAGACAAACCATTTGTATCCCAGGAATGCCGCGGTGATGGAAATGATGCTGGCGAAGAAACTAGCATACATGTAGCTGTAAGTGCCCAGTCGGCCCATGAAAAGCCAGTTGAGAAAAGCGAAGAGGCCGTACCCGAAGAAGGTGTTGAATCCGCCGACGAGGAGATAGCGCAAGATTTCAGACAGCGATTTGTTGCCGGTCAGGTTCACGTGAGGGGAGGTTCGTCGAAGTTGATGCGCTCTTTTTCGGTGACCAGGGGCCGCTTGAGGACGAGGGTGTGAATGGAACCGACGTACTCCCCAATGATGCCAAGCGCGATTAACTGAACGGAACCGAGAAAGAACATGCCGAGGACAACGGGCGCGATACCGACGCTGAAGCTTTGCCAGAAGATCAGCTTGTAAACCAGGTAGAACATTCCGAGAAGGAAGCTGAAGAGGGCCGAGACAAATCCGGCAAAGATGACCAGGCGGAGAGGCACCTTAGACAAATTGGTGATCCCCAGCATTGCGAAGTCATAAAGAGTGTAGAAGTTATTTTTGGTGATGCCTCGCTCGCGACGTTTCTGGCTGTAATAGACCTTGGCGACGGGCAAGCCGATTTCGGCGATCATGCCGCGGAAAAACGGGTGAGGATCGGGAAACTCGTTGCGGATCCTTTCGACGACAGAGCGGTCGTAGAGACCGAAGCCGGTGAAGTGCTCGAGGACTTTGACATTGGTAAGGCGGGCAATAAGGCGATAGTAAAAGGTGCGGACGCCGTACATCAGGCCGTTTTCTTCGCTGGTGTTCTTGATGGCAGCGACGATGGGAAAACCCTTCTCCCATTCGCGGATCATGTCGATGAAGAGTTCGGGAGGATCCTGGAGATCGGCGTAGAGGACTCCCACGGCATCCCCGCGTGCCTGCACGAACCCGTGCTGACCGGAGCGGGCCGCTCCGAAATTCCGCGCATTGACGATTACCCGAACGGTGAGGTCCTGACCTGCCATCTCCCGGAGAATCTCAACGGTGCGGTCAGTGGATGCGTTATCGATAAAGAGGTGCTCGAAGCGATACTGCGGGAGTCGCGCCGCAAGTTCAAGCACCCGGCGATGCACTTCGCGGACGTTGGCTTCTTCGTTGAAGGTCTGCGTCAGGATTGTGATGAGTTTCACTTCTGCCTAAGACTCCTTCGTTCGTGACCACGCTCTCGATGCGTGTCCGCACTCCGACCTCACGCTATCTCTTTTCTGTATCTCTCATGCAATTATCGTAGGAACTTTCGAATCCGGGGAGATGCAGTTGACTCGTGTGCCTCCAAAGTCACGTGACAGGAACAGCATCCTTTTGCCGTGAAAAAAGCCGGTTGGCCAATTTTCCGCCCAGGTCAATCATCGGCTTCTCAACACAATGGTAGGCTGCAACAACGCTTGCCGAAAGTGAAAGGCAAATCGCGATGATACGGACCCATATAGGATAGTCGCGAAGAGTGTAGAAACCCAGCGTAATGCAAAAGGGGTGAAGCAAATAGATCCCGTACGAGTATTTTGCGATCACATGACTGCCTCGCGCGATGGCATCCACCTTCATTGGACGGATGAGAGGTAAGGAGAAACCAAGAGCCAGCGAGATCCACCATCCGTTCCGCCAGGATGGCAGTAAAGTCAGACCAATGGCCAGGACCACAACCAGAACAGGCAGCATCACGGTTGGAAGCAGAGGAGAGACGCGCTTGTACAAGGTATATGCCAGGATGCCCGCCAGGAAGCATGGAACGAAAACGATAAAAATGGGAAAGGAAGGTGCGATGTAGGCCGCATCGAAGGCCATGATCAATGCGCAGAGCATCGCAATGTTGAACACCGCATTTTGGGGTTTCGCAATCAGATGAAGAAATGGGAGATACAGGTACATTTCGACTTCAAGGGGGAGCGTCCACATTACCGTGAGAATCAGAGGTACTCTGGCGAGATTCTGAATCAGCAGGAGATTTACCAACACGGTTTTCAGATCTGGAGCGGGGAAATAGATGTCCCCCTCGATGCTCTGCATTGTGGGGATGTGGAATATGACGGTAAGCACAATAGCGAGTATCGCCAGCGGATATATCCGGAAGAACCGACGGATATAAAAGTCCCCAATCTTAGGTCTCCGCTCGAGAGACCACATCAGAACCAGGCTGGTGTGGACGAAAAACATAAACACACCTGCAACACCCAGCCACTCAATGTGCAAGGGACCAATCCGTTTGTAATGCAATGCCAACAGAATATGTTCCACGAAGACCAGCAGCACTGCCATGGCACGAAGCAAATCCAGATTTGCTTTGGGTTGCATGTTCTTGAACTATATCAAGGCAAACGAACAGAGGTTGTTGACTGTTGATATTCGCGAGAGCTTAACCGGTTGGATTGTGGTGATATCGCGCCTAAGCTAAACAAGCGACTCCGTTGACTCTCCATGCATTCGCAGGGTTATGAAAACGAACGTTGAACGAGAAATTGAAACCAAGCCAAAGCGACCTGGCGTCGTTAGGCTTCTGGCGGTTGGATTCCTGTTTTGGATGGTTCTTGTCGCAGTGTGGAAACTGGCGCAGATTTTTACTCCAGGAGTGCTGCATCTGACAGTCTTACAGCAGGAGCGGATCACCAATCTTGGCAGGCTCGAGCAATATCGAGACGCAAACAAGTTACTTCCACCTGATCCTGATCGCGTTGTGTTCTTCGGAGACTCGATCACTTATGGATGGGATCTCGACGCCAGTTTCCATGATTCTCACTTCATCAACCGCGGGATCAATGGGCAAACAACATCGGATATGCTCGTGAGATTCAGGCAGGATGCAATTGACTTGCGTCCAAAGGCAGTGGTGATCCTCGCCGGCGTGAATGATTTCGGTGAAAACAACGCTGGGGGGGACATTGACAAGCGCCACAAAATCGCCAATGTTCAGTCCAATATTTCCACCATGGCAGAACTTGCCGAAGCTCATCGCATTCGGCCTGTGTTTCTGTCGCTTCTTCCGATAAACGACTACACGGAACATGGGAAGCTGATCTCTCATCTTGTATCCGCAGACCTGGTTGCGGAGCAGAATGAGTGGCTACAAACCTTCTGTGAAACTCACGGATATCTGTTCGTAGATTTGTACAGCAACATGGTGGACCAACGAGGGAAACTCCGCGTGGAACTAAGTGATGACGGGCTCCATCCCAACAAGGAAGGCTACAAGATCATGGCTGCCGTATTCGCACGTTCCTTCCATGAGTGACTGTTCCCAAATGCTCAGATTGTAACGCCTCGGTGACAGCGACCTGGCTCAGCGACTGTCCGGCTGGATCGTCCAGCGCTCCTTCAGATTGAGAAACACCGACTCGAAATACTCGAAGCTCAGCCACGAAATGAGAATCGTGCAGATAAGACCGAGCAGAGTTGTGAAGAAGATATCGTGGTGGGCGATAAATGGAACCTGCGTTTCGACGCTTGTGATCACCGCAAAATAGAAATCCTTAAAAATGTCGTGGAAGATATAGGCTCCATAGCTGATGCGACCCAACCAACGAAGGGGCGCGAAGCACAGCATCCGATGAAAGGCCGTGGATACGTCAACGCAAAGCAGGACAAGACCCGCGCCGAAAAGATCGATTAAAGTCATGCCCCAAGTGAATTTCCACGAGGGAAGACCGTATGAAGACCAATCGGGGAAAGTCTTCACTATCGCCCAAACGAGATAGGGAATTACGAAGACCGAAAGACACGCGAAAGCGATCCTTCCCACCCTGAACAGCAACCGACCATTTGAGCCTCGCAGGAGGAGTGCGATCAAGCCGCCGAGAAGCAGGGCATCCACCTGAAAGGGTGTAGCTCTATTCTGCAGGTCTACCTGGATCATCCAGGGCGGAGCAAACGGCTGGCATAGGAGGCGCATTATCGGGACAATTACGACTGCAAGGCTGCAAATCCAGATGAGTCTTCGGCGACTTCGCACCAGGAACACTATCCACGGCCAGACAAAGTAAAACTGCTCCTCAATGCAAAGAGACCAGAAGTGACCCAGGTAGAAGGTCACATGAGGATTAGCGGGCTTCAACCATGCCCAGGCGGCGAACTGAAGAGCGATGTCGCCATGCAAAATGCTGCTCGATATGAAGGGCAGAAAATTGGCGACGTAGAGAGGCCACGCGATCCAGTAAGCTGACAGGCGCCAATGAGCTATCGGGTTGAACAGCAGGAATATCAGAAAAATCCCGTAATAGAGCGGGAAAATCCTGAGTGCGCGTCTGATGTAGAAGTTTCGGGCACGATGCGGATCATTGCGCGAATCGTAGAGAATTCCGGTAATCAGGAATCCCGAGAGGACGAAGAAGATATTGACACCGGCCCAGCCCCATGGAAAAGCACTGTAGTGATGAAAAAAGACGAGGAGAAATGCTATTGCCCGCAGACCGTCCAAAGCTGGGTAGAAAGCTCGATTCTCCGGCTTTGTCAGTGCTGTGTTACCGGCTACGGCGTAAACCGTGGATTGCACAAAAGCTCCGATTCGTCTGTCTCTGACGGGTTTTTCGATTGTACTGTTGGCAGTTAGCCAGATACCAGATCACGCGAGTGACCACCGTACCGAGGCCGGGAAAGTCTCATCGGCAGTCGAGGGCGCGGAATTCGGGGTTGTTGAGGGTGGCGTTGAGGGTCCATACCCAGCTGTCTTTGTCGTTCCAGGCGGGGTCGTAGATGGTGGCGATGAGGTAGTCGATGTGCCAGGCGCGGCAGACGTCGCGAGCCTGCGGGGCGGATTGGCCATTAAACAGAGGAACGATGGCGGAGAGCATTGCGGGGCAGCCGGAGGGATCGCCGCCGAGATCAGAGCCACACGACGGTAGTCCACCCGCAATTGCTGTTTGCCGGTTGATATCGGCCAAGTCGACATTTTTCCAGAACATCCAATTGTCTTCCGGATTGTATTGAACGATGGCGCCAGGGGGAATGCGGCGGTTGAGTTCGGCGTAACCGAGGTAGGCGATGTATGCCTTGTGAGGCAGGGCGGCTACGTGGGGGTTGGAGGCATTGGCTGCGCCCCGGTCCGCGATGGGGAGTATGAAGCGGAGGACGGCGGCATGCCAGCAGGAGCTGACGACTCCGATGAGGACGGCGAGGGTGATGAGGGAGCGGAGCCATTGCGGCGGGGCCGGCTGGGAGCTAGAAGCGAGGTCGGGGCTGGAGCCGGTGTGCCTGAGCTTTGCAGCGATGAGGAGTTCGGAGGCGAGGAGGAGAAGGGGGTATTGAAGAAAGAGAGCGGAGTGGATGCCGAAGTCGTTGACGTCAATTACGGCGGAGCGGATGAAGGAAGAGATGGGTACGGCGACGAGAGCGATGAAGAGCAGGGTGCGATGGGCGGGGGAAAGCTGGCGGCGTTCGCGCAGGGCTGGAATGAGGAAGACGAGAAGGACGATGCAGTAGAGGCCAAGTTCAAGGGCAAGGCCGGGAGCGAGGAGGATGAGTTTGGCGATGGGCCGGAAGGCGGCGGGGTTTGACGCGAAGAGCAGGTGTGCGAGGCGATCGGGCGGGATGGTTTCGCGAATGCTGAAGAGGAAGGGGCTGTTGCCGTACATCTTCGAGGCGGAGTGGGTGATTTCGCGTAGATAAGGGATGAGGAGAATGAGCGCGAACGTTCCGCCGGCGGCGAGGAGCAGAGGCGCCTGCCAGGAGCGGTAGAGGACGATTTGCCACGCGGCCCAGCAGAGCGCGATGAGAAAGAAGGCAAAGGTGGCGTAGACGGAGATTCCAAAGGCGCTGGCGAGGGCAAGAGCGATGAACAGGATGGTGGTGAGGCGGGTTCGGGATGAGGCGGATGGCTGAGGATCCTGCGCCAGGATCCAGGCAAGCAGGAAGGCAAACATGGAGCAGACCATTCCGGCGAGGTGGTGGGGATAGAAGAGGGGAAAGCTGACGAGGTCGGCGATCTGGCCGGAGACCCATGTGTCTGCCGGAGGAGGGATGTGGAGGACCAGCATGTTCCAGAAGTAGATGCAGAGGGAGAATCCACCCACCGCGGGAAGGAGGGCGGCGATATAGAACTGGCGGCGAAGGCGCTGGCCAACGGCGAGGAAATGCTTAAGGTAGAGGCCGGTGAGGGTAGTCAGGGCGAATCCTGACCAGATGCAGCCGGCGTTGATGATGGACCGCATGGGCAGGCGGGAGATTTTGGCAACGACGGCGCAGTTGACGAGCCAGAAGTAGTAGTAACGGAGATTTGCGGGGTGGAGGTAGAAGTAGTGGGGATTGGCGGGCGGAATGCCGGTGCGGAGGACGCTGTTAGCCCAGTTGGTGCGCGGGGCGACATCGTAGAAGGTGAGGCTGAGGTAAAGGCGGTTGCCGCTCTGGAAGTCGATGAGGGAAAAGATTTCGAATGCGATGAAGCAAAGAGCGAGCACGACGATAACCGGACCGATGGGGCGGAGGCCGATGAGCCATTTCTGCGAAGCGCGGCGAAGGCGGAGGTGTTCGAGAGCGAGGACTACGATGCAGCCGGCGAGAGCCAGCAGCATAAGGAAGGCGGCGACGTTCAGCGAAAGGAAGCGGCCGACGAGTACCGAGGTGATAGTGGAAACGGAAATGGAGAGGGGGACGCTCCAGAAGAGGCGCTCGACGAGGGAACGGCGGCGAAAGCCGTGAAGATCAGTGAGCCAGGCGGCCAGATATCCGGTACAGACGGTGACGGGAACGAAGGCCAGGATAGCGGCAAGGGTGGTCAGGATCTGTTCGGCGGTGATGTTCGTGAACAGGATTCAGCCTCCGATGAAGCGCGTGCCTGGAGCTTGGGCAGATATCGCGGAACGAAATACGATGCGGCTGTCTTTCATTTTCGAATGACGGATAAGGGATTTCTACCCGGACTGCGAAGGGTTATCCGCTGAGGTAACGGGGAGCGTTCGAATCGGGGCAGGCACGCGCAGGCGCAGATAGGTCCAGAGAAAGAAAATGGCCATTGCCAACAGGACGACAGGCGCGGGTCGCGTGAGGGTGAGGGTCATAAGGCGGCTGAGGAAGTTCGGTTGAGGGACGATGATGGCGCGGGTGAGCAAGATGCGGATCGCGGAGAGGATGTCTCCATTGACGAGGATTGCGGCGAGTGTAACGACGAGGGCGACGTTGCCGGTGCGGCGGCGTTCTGCCCAGAGCATCGCGCAGGCGGGGATGGCGATCATGAGCAGCTTGGCATCGTGCTGGAAGTGGTAAGTGGGCAGCACGGTGAGCGGGGCGGCCGCGGCAAGACCGATCCAGATAGCAGAGCCGCTGGGGCGTGACTTCAGGGTCCGGTACACCCAGAGCATCAGGAGCGGAGCGCAGACGCAGTATGTGATCAGGTCCCACGCGCGGGGGTTTTCGAAGAAGACGCTGACGGCGGTCTGCAATTGGACGATGCAGTCCATGTTTTTGCCCGCCATACCAGTGAGTCCGGGATCGACGATGCCTCCAGTGCCGGAGAAGGAAGCCATGTTGGTCCGGAGTTCGGCGAGCCATTGCGGGGCGACATGCGTGACCCATAGTAGATAGGGGAGACTCAGCGCTACAAGCAGAGCGAGGGACTGAAGAGCCCGCTTGCGGAGTGCAGGTGTCGCAATCAAAAAGAACAGCCAGACGAGACCGGAGTCGTTGGGCTTGAGAGCCAGGCTGAGGGCGAGGCAGGAGACACCAATCCAGGCAAGGCGGTCGCGATAGAAACACCAGGTTGCGATGACGCACAGGCCGACCGCAAGTGCCGCGGAGTTGCCAGTCATCAGGAGCCAGAAACTGCCGGCCAGCAGCAGACCGCAGAGCATGCCTGAGACGAGTGGAGCGAATTCCGCGGCAACATCGTAGACGAGCACGGCTGCGAGGATGAAGCTGCCTGCACAAAGGATCATCCAGACGATCTTGCCGGCAGCGAAGCCAAGCATCGCAATGGGCACTGTCAGGATGAATGCAGTGGGCGGATAAAAGAAGCGTGTCTTTACTTCCCTGTCGAGGAGCGGCTCGGTGGGCCGCTCGCGGCCCTCGGCGTTGTAGACACGGAGCACATCGCTTTCGTTGTAGGGGTTCCCGTGGTGAAGCAGGCAACGCGCACTGTAATAGACGACCTTGAAATCGCCCTGCTCGATGGGGGATAACCTGCCCCAGGCGAGGCCAACGATGCAGTAGAAGAGGGCGCCCAGCAAAACCATGGTCAATCCCTCGCGCCGGACGTTCATTGTGTGCTGCTTCATCTCCATGTGCGTTCGGGCAGCCGATGAGCTTTCTTGTCCCCACTGGATTATCAAGCAACTAGCTCAGGTGGCACTCTCTTTTACTGACTCGTCAGATCCAAATGCATTGCGGTTGATGCTAGCAGAGCGGATATAGAGACCTAAAAGGAAGAGGGTCATGAGGACCAGCGCAAGCGGAGCCGGCTTTGCGAACACTGCCATCTCAATCTTGCCGAAGAAACTCGTGCTGGTGAAGGTGTGGCCCTCTTCAACATGCTGGAGAATCGCGCGCGGAATATCGCCGGTTGCGGCAATCGCCAGGAGGGTGAGGAGCGAGGCGATGCGTCCCAGAAGGCGGTTCTCTACCCAAAGCAGAGCACAACCTGGAACTGCCATCAGGAGCAACCTCGCGTCGTGATGGCGGTGATAGACGGGCAGCATAGCGAAAGCCGACATGGCCGCGATGCCAATCCAACGATATTTTGGAAGATTGCGGTTACGAATCGCAGCCCAGACAAATAGCAGGAGCAGTGCTGCGGAGAAGATGTAAGTAGCCGCGTTGTAGAAGGCGGGTTTGTTCAGGAATACAGCGAATACGGTCTGAAGGTTGATTGCCGAGGTCGTGATCTGGTTGGTAACCGAGGTTGGTCCGGGATCGTTTACGCCTCCGGGTACCGAAATCATGGCGATGTTCGCACTCATTTCGTGCCGCCAATTCGGAGACACGTGAGCGACCCAGAGAATTGCGGGCAGGCTGATGAGCGCGACAACTACCAGCGTTTGCAGTGCCCGAACGCGAAGGATACCGCCAGCCAAAACCATGAACAGCCAGACAAACGCAGCATCGTGCGGCTTCAGGCAAAGGCTGACGGCAAGGCAGAATACACCAACGATCTCGAATTTCCGGCGAAGGAACAGGGCAAACGCAATCGCACAAAGTCCAACCGCAAGCCCGGCCGCATTGGCTTCGAATAGCAACGTGAAGCTGTTGACGAGAATAAAACCGAGCAAGAACCCGGCGAGAAGCGGAGCCTGGTCAGCAGCGGCAGTCCATACCAAAAGCGCCGCAGTGACAATACTGGCGGCAAGAAGAGCCATCCAGATCAAAGCGGCGTAGTGCCAATTCAGCAGCGCAAGAGGAGCGGCCAGGAATAGAGCAGTCGGCGGATAGACACAGGGGATGGAGATCTCTTTTGCGGGCGTGGGGGTGTTCGACCTGAGGTAGCCGCCGGATTGGAGTTGGACGTATCTTGCGGATTCTTCAACGTACGGATCCTGATGCTGAATCAAGAACCGTGCGTGGTAATAGATGGGTTCGAAATCGCAGGATCCGTTCGGAGAAGTTCGCTCCAGTACAAAGCCCAAGACCATGAAGAGTGCAGCGCCGATCAAGACGAGGCAAAGACCCGTTGTTCGCCCAGTCTTGCTCGCGTCCTTCATCAATCGTCCGGCACTCATTGTTCTACCCTGGCTCCTCACGGCGTGCAGCGATACTGGCTACCCGTGGACGGTTGATTTTGCAGGTGCGAAGTGAATCAGGGACTGACTCCTGAGATTCCTCGCGTAGGCGATACCGTAAAGCACGGTGAGGGTTAGCAGGATGAGGGGTGCGGGACGAATCAACGGAAGCACCATCAGCCGCGGGAGAAAGCTCATTTCGCTGATGTGGATGTTTTTTGTGATCATGCTGAGGATCGCGAGCGGGACGTCCGAGGTCAGGACGACGGCTGCGACTGTCACGAGGGGAATTCCCTTTCGGCCATTTCGCCAGAGCATCGCTGCAGCGGGCACTGCGAGGAGCAGGAGCTTTGCATCGTAGGGCCGATGATAGCTGGGAAGCATGGAAAGTGCGGCGACAGCCGCGATTGCGAAACCCATATCCTGCACTCCTGGCCGGCCGCGAATTGTAGTGACCAGGATGATTGCGAAAATGGCGGCGCAGATCAGAATTGAAGCCGGATTGTAGAAGCCGGGATCATCGCGCAAGACGCTGAGAACTGTTTGCAGGCTGATGATCACGTCTGCACTGCCTTGCCGGCTTGTCGAAGTTGGCCCAGGGTCGCTGATGTCGCCACGCTGTGAAGTGGTGGACAGATTCGCTTTCAGTTCTTCATTCCAGTGAGGCGAAACCGTCGAAATCCAGGCTATCGAAGGAACCAGCAGTCCGATCACAATCACCAATGTCCAAATTGCGCGTTTGCGCAACTCACCCCCGCTTATCAAGAGGAGAGCCCAGAGGAGACCGGCATCATGCGGCTTGAGTGCCAGGCTCAACGCGAAGAGCAGAGTTCCGATCCAGATTGACCGTCTCCGGATGAAGCACCACGTTGCGATGATGCAAAGGCTTACCGCAATGCCAGCCGTGTTTCCGACGGTGAAAAGAACCTGGCTGTTCGCGAGCATTACACAAATGAGGAAGAGGGACAGTCGGGGTGCATATTCGCTTGCGAGGTCGTACACAAGGAATGCCGCCAGCGTGTAACTTATGGCGATCAATGCGAGCCACACACCTTGTGAAATGCTCCAGGGCAGCAGAGCAAGAGGAGCGACCAGAAAAAGCGTGGTTGGGAGATTGACACAGATAGGAACGGCGCGAAGAAAGAGCTGTTTTTTTACAGGAGACGGAGGAAATTCCCCGCTTTCCTGCGCGTAGACCTTGAGGAAGTCAGCCGGCTGGTAAGGATCGCTGCGATTTATGACACAACGTGCTCCGTAGTAAATTGCCCTGTAATTAGCCGTGCTCGCGTGAGAACCGCGATCGAGAAGGATACCGGTCAGAAGTGAGAATCCACTGCTCAGCAGGATGAGGATCACTGCGATCAAGCGGGGTTTTAACATCGCAGCATCACTCACAATGAGTTACGAATGGTTCGGCGCTTCAGAGTAAATCTGGGTGACTTTGCGCCCTTTTGAGTCGAAACGCGGCAGGTGAATGATGCCGAGCTTGTGTGCCGCAAATGAGAGGGTGGTTCCGACCACGCCGAGGCCGTATTCGATGCTGCGCTTCAGGTTGATGGAAGATGCCTCTTCGAAGTACTTGGTCGGGCAGGAGATTTCGCCGATTTTGAAGTCGAACATCACGGCCTGGGCGATCATCTGGTTGTCGAAGACGAAGTCGTCGGAGTTCTCGAGGATGGGAAGTGACTCGAGCAGCTCACGCGAGAACGCACGAAAGCCCGTGTGATACTCGGAGAGTTTCACGCCAAGGAAGATGTTCTGGAAGGCGGTCAGAAGGCGATTCGAGATGTACTTGTAAACAGGCATGCCGCCCCGCAGGGCCCCTCCGCCCAGAATGCGTGAGGCGAGCACCATGTCATAGACGCCGCTGGCGATCATTCCGGCCATGGCGGGAACGAGCAGGGGCGTGTATTGATAATCCGGATGGACCATGACGACAATATCCGCACCCGCTGCGAGGGCCTCGCGATAGCAGGTTTGCTGGTTGCGTCCGTAGCCGTAGTTCTGCTCGTGGACAAATGTCGTGATGCCGAGGTCGCGAGACAACTGGACTGTCTGGTCCTTGCTTGAGTCGTCAACGAGGATCTTAATGTCCACGACATCTGATAGTTCGCGGACAGTCATCTCGAGGGTCTTTTCGGCGTTGTACGCCGGCATGACTACCGCGACCTTTTTCCCGTTAATCATCCTTTGCCGACCCCTGTCTTGTTATTTTCCCATCTTTCAACGTTCGGCCCATCAACGGAGTGACACCCCGGTAACCTGCTGCGGCAATGGGTACGGAACCAGCTCCTCGGCAGGAGAGTCAGGCTGGATAAGCCATGCCTTTCTCTGGCCGTAGTAGCGGATGAGTTCAAGATCGCTCGATGGATTCATCGCCTGCGCCCAGATGATCTTCGAGCTCTCGATTTCAGCGGCGTTGTAGACCCACTCATCGAGCGGGTCGTGGTTTGGCGAGTAGCGGACAATGGCGAGTTGATTGCCGGGAAGTTGCTGGAGCTGCTGCTCGACCCGAGATCGCTCGGTGACGAAATGGTCGGGCCCGAACCAGCTGACGATCCAGGTGGAGACGGGCTTCTCAGGGATGGGGCACCTTAGCTGCTTGTTGAATGGACGTAGCACGGCCATCAGGACGCAGATGGCGACGATCCAGTGGATGAGCGCACGCCCGACGGGCTGGCCCCCGGGCCTGCACTGGTAAAGGTGACGCATGGCCTGGAGTCCGACCGCATAGAAGGCGGCCGTGAATGGAGCCAGGTAGTGCGGGATCAGGTAGATTTCGACGGCCATGCCGGCGGCCAGCACGACAAGTGAGATGACCAGGAGCCGGGTGCGGCGGTCCCGAACGGCCCACGGAATCAGGAACAGGGGCGGAATCAGGGCAAT
>Ga0207671_10003216_pt1 | contig 16433 bp, 8 predicted proteins | sample KBSC24metaG_FD_184352 | JGI IMG/M metagenome (GOLD analysis project Ga0207671, IMG submission 184352) | Corn rhizosphere microbial communities from Kellogg Biological Station, Michigan, USA - KBS C2-4 metaG (SPAdes) (version 2) | ecosystem: Host-associated > Plants > Roots > Rhizosphere > Soil... | reverse complement strand
AATGCCTATCGCGCGCTGGGGCTCGAGGCGTTCATCCTCTCCGGCTACCCGCACGCGGCCGAAGCCGACCTGTTCGCGCGCCATGTGCTGCCTCGGCTCGACCACGGGCCGCTGGCCGCTCCGGCCTCTGGCGCGCACGCCGCCGCGGCAGGGATCCAGCGCGACTGAGCCCAACAACAAGCGGGGCGCGGCCAAAAGGCCTCGCCAAAATCGCCGCAATGCAGCAAATATGTGGCCGAGCGGAGCCCCCGCATCTTGACGGCGCGAAAGCCCTGCCGTTAACAAACGCTTAAACTCGCCCTGGTTGCATCGATCGTTGCACCAACAGGCAAGTTCAGCAGAGGAATCGAGCATTGCAGGATATTTACGAAAAGCTGACGGAAATCTTGCAAGACGTGTTCGACGATGACGAAATCGTGGCATCGCCCACGCTTTCCGCCGCCGACGTGGACGGCTGGGACAGCTTGGCGCATGTTCGTTTCATCTTGGCGATCGAGCGCGGTTTCGGCGTGAAATTCTCCGCTGCCGAAGCCAGCGCCTTCGCCAATGTCGGCGAACTTGCCAACGGGATCGCAGCCAAGCGGACCGCGTAACGGCACTTCGTGCGTGCCGTACACGGCTACGGCCAGCGACTGATTACTTTGGGGGGCATTTGCCGTGAGCGACGATATTCTGAAGGACTTGTCCTGGCTGCCGCGCGCGCCGGAGGACTTCCGCAAGCAGCGTCGTGCGCTGAGCGACAAGACCGGCCCGGTCGGGCAGGATCTGCGCTTTCTGGCGACGCACCGGCTCAGTGACAGCCAGCTGACCCAGCTCGCTCAGACGATCGTCGACCTGCGTTCCGCCGGCGCCGATCTCGCGCCGCTGGTGCCCTTCCGCCTCGGCCTGGTCGGCAACGGCACGCTGGACCTCGTCGCACCGCTGCTGGTGGCGAGCGCCGCGCGGCACGGCATCGCGCTCGAGGTCGTCCAGACCGAATATGGCCAGCTCATGCAGGAGGCGATGTCCCCGCAGTCGGGCATCAACAGCGCCAAGTGCGACGCCGTGCTGCTCGCGCTGGATTATCGCGCGCTGCCCGGCCTCGGTTCGCCGACCTCGGTGAACGATGCGCTCGCCTTCCTGGGCGCGCTGCGCGAGGGCTTCCGGCAGAACAGCGGCGCGATCTCGATCGTGCAGACCTTCGCGCCGCCGGCGGAAGCGCTTTTCGGCCATATCGACCGCGTGCTCGATGCCTCGCCGCGCGGCGCGCTCGACCGGATCAACACCGAACTCGCGCGCAGCGCCGCCGCTAGCGACGACGTGCTGCTGGACGTCGCCGCGATCGCCGAGCTCGTCGGCCTCGCCAACTGGCATTCGCCGCAGCAGTGGAACCTCGCCAAGCTGCCGTTCGACGCGGCCTATGCGCCCTTCTATGCCGACCATGTCGCGCGGCTGGTCGCCGCCATCAAGGGCAAGTCGCGCCGCGTGCTGATCCTCGACCTCGACAACACCGTCTGGGGCGGCGTGATCGGCGACGACGGGCTCGAGGGCATCCGCATCGCCCAGGGCGACGCCGTCGGCGAAGCCTTCCTGGCCGTGCAGGCGAACGCGCTGGCGCTCCGCGCGCGCGGCGTGGTGCTCGCGGTTTCCTCGAAGAACACCGACTCGGTCGCCCGCGGTCCCTTCCGCGAGCATCCCGAGATGCTGCTGCGCGAGGACCATATCGCGGTGTTCCAGGCGAACTGGAGCGACAAGGCTACCAACATCAAGACGATCGCGAACGAGCTTTCGCTCGGCCTCGACGCGATGGTGTTCCTCGACGACAATCCGATGGAGCGCGATCTGGTCCGCCGGATGCTGCCGCAGGTAGCCGTCCCCGAGCTTCCCGCCGATCCCGCGCTCTATGTGCGGACGCTGATGGCGGCCGGCTATTTCGAGACGATTGCCTTCTCGGAAGAGGATCGCAAGCGCGCCGATTTCTACCAGGACAATGCCAAGCGCGTCGCGCTCCAGGCATCGGCGGGGGATCTCGATTCCTATCTCGCCTCGCTCAACATGGAGATCTTCTTCGCGCCCTTCGATGCGATGGGGCGCAAGCGGATCGCCCAGCTGATCGCCAAGTCCAACCAGTTCAATCTCACCACCCGCCGGTACACCGAGGCCGATGTGGCGACGCTGGAGGAAGACCCCGACGTCTTCACCCTCCAGGTCCGCCTTACCGACGCGTTCGGCGATAACGGCATGATCTCGGTGATCGTCTGCCGGCCGCAGGGCGAGGATGCCTGGGAGATCGACACCTGGCTGATGAGCTGCCGGGTGCTCAAGCGCCGGGTGGAGCAGATGGTGCTGCGCGAGCTGGTCGAGGCTGCCCGCCGGCACGGCAAGAAGCGCCTGATCGGCGTCTACATCCCCACCGAGCGCAACGCGCTCGTCGTCGAGCATTATGCCGAGCTGGGCTTCACCCAGGTGGAGACGGACGCCACGGACGGCCGGACCGTCTGGGAACTCGACACCGCGACCGAGGTGCCGGAGGCGCCGATGACGGTGCACCGCGCGGCACAGCGCGCCGAGGCGGAGCCGGCGCAATGACGGCGCCTGCCCGGCGCCTTCCTACCCGAGATCGCTATCTGCTGCCGCTGGTCGTGCTGGCCGTCGCCCTGACGATGGTGATCGGCGGCGAGCTGGCGGCGCGCTGGTGGATGCCCGAACAGCCCAATGACAGCTGCCTCGTGGACGATTCCTTCTTCGGAAAGCTGCCGCGAAAGAACTGCACGTCGCGCACCAAGGTCGCCGAGGGCGAGTGGACGACCTACCGCTACAACGAATGCGGCTATAGATCCGAGACCTCGTGCGCCCCGGTGCCGCCGTCGACGATCCGGATTTCGGTCATCGGCGCCTCGACCAGCTGGAGCTATCGCATTCCGACGCCGCAGACCTGGTGGCATCGCACCTCCGACGCACTGTCCAAGATCTGCGGCAAGCCGGTCGACGTGCAGAATCTCGGCGGCGTGTACAATCTCAACCAGGTCGCCCGGACCGTCCAGCCCGCGCTCCAGCTGAAGCCCGACGCGGTGCTGATGATCGTGACCCCGTTCGATCTGCAGCGGCTGCCGCCGGGCGACTTCGATACGGCCTGGCAACCCGAGGCCGCCCCGGCCGCGCCCAAGCGCGAGTTCCTGGGCAAGATCAAGGACAGCCTTGAGGTCAGCCGCTTCGCCACCTTCGCGCAGCACATGCTGTATCGCCAGCCCGAGAGCTATCTCAACGGCTTCCTCGGCTCCGGCGATCGCGCCGATTTCCTCCGCCCGCCGTTCAAGGGCGAATGGCAGCGACGCCTGACCTTTGCCGATCATGCCCTGGCGCACATCGCCGCGCAGGTGCACGCGCAAGGCGTCCCGCTGATCCTCGCCTTCGTGCCCCACCAGGCCCAGGCCGATATCCTGACGCTGCACAAGACCTATCCGGGTGTCGACCCGTACGCGCTCGATCGCGCGCTGGGCGCGATCGCCGCGCGCCACGGCATCCTCTATCGCGACCTGACCGCGAGCTTCGGCAATCACGAGAATGCGGCGTCGCTGTACATGAACGTCGACAGCCACCCGACCGCCGCGGCCAACAGCCTGATCGCCGACGGCATGGTCAGCGGACTGCTCGCCTCCTCGCTGCGCGACGGCAAGTGCAGCGCCGGCGCTGGGAAGGAATGAAGCGATGAACGTCCCGTCCTTTCCCTTTCTCGGCTTCGCGATCCTCGGCGCGATCCTGTACAACCTGCTGCCCGCCGGCATCCTGCGCCGCGGGCTGCTGCTGCTGATCAACCTGATCTTCCTGTCGACCTTCGTGCATGGCTGGCAACAGGCGCTGCCCTATGCGGGCTTCCTGCTCACCGGATATCTCGGCACCAGGCTGCTGATGGCGCAGGGTCCGCGCTGGCGCCTGCCGGTGCTGATCGCGGTCATCCTGTTCGCTTTCTTCTGGCTGAAGCGCTACACCTTCATCCCGGCGGCCATCAACCTGCCGTTCCTCTACACGACGGTGGGGCTGTCCTACGTCTTCTTCCGCGTGCTCCACCTGATCATCGACAGCGGCCAGGGGCAGATCAAGGAGCGGATCTCGCCGCTCGACTATCTGAACTACACGCTGAATTTCACCGCGCTGGTCTCCGGCCCGATCCAGTTCTACCAGGACTATCGCGAGCAGGAGCGGAACGGCGAGAAGGTGGACCTGTTCGCCGCGGGCTGGGCGGCGGAGCGCATCATCGTCGGCATGTTCAAGGTCGCGATCGTCTCGACCCTGCTGATGCAGGGGCAGAAGGCGGCGATCGCCGATCTCGCCGTCGCGTCGACCTTCCCGATGCGGGTGCTCTACTGCGCGCTGATCGGCGCGATCTACCCGCTGTTCCTCTACGCGAACTTCTCCGGCTACACCGATTTCGTGATCGGCTGCGCGCGCCTGTTCCGCATCCGCCTGCCCGAGAATTTCCACCATCCGTTCATCGCGGAGAACTTCATCGCCTTCTGGTCGCGCTGGCACATCACGCTGTCCAACTGGCTGAAGGTCTATGTCTACACGCCGTTCCTGATGACGGCGATGCGGCGCATCCCCTCGCCCGCGATCGAGCCCTATCTCGCCGTCGCCGCCTATTTCGTCACCTTCTTCCTGGTCGGCGCCTGGCACGGCCAGACCAGCATGTTCCTGTTCTTCGGCGTGCTGCAGGGCGGCGGCGTGGCGATGAACAAGCTCTATCAGGTCGCGATGATCAAGCGGCTGTCGCGCAAGGGCTACAAGAAGCTCTCGGCCGAGCCCTGGTACCGGGTGTTCTGCCGCGCGCTGACCTTCACCTGGTTCGCCTTCACGCTGCTGTGGTTTTGGTCGACCTGGGGACAGCTGGACCAGTTCATCCAGCAGGCCGGCTGGCCGGCGGTCGCCTGCGGCTGGGCGCTGGTGCTGCTGGTCGCGATGCCGGCGCTGAGCCTGCTCCGGGCGGTGCAGGGGCCGATCGAGGCGCGGAAGGTCGATCCGGCCGCCGTCCCCGCATCGCGCTACTGGCGCACGGCGCTGTCGACCGCGCTGCTGATCATCCTCATCGGCACGACCGTGCTGCTGAACGGCCCCGCCCCCGACGTGGTGTACAAGACCTTCTAGGGCCGGAGCGCGGCGGCAGCACCGCCGCGCCAGGTTCGCATTCCGACGGGAACTAGCGCAGCGGCGCGGCAAGGACTTGCCGCGCCGCTGCCGCTTTACTGCCCCCGCTTCACCACGAGCGCGCTGCCGTCATACCGAACCTCGGTATCGAAGCCGTTGTCGTCGGTGACCGGCTTGCCGGCGCTGACCCACTTGACGCGAAAGCTGCGGGCCGCGGGCATGCCCGCCCAGCCCTTGCCCTCGCGCGCGCCGATGGTCAGCGTGCCCGCCTTGTCGTCATAGGCCAGCGGAATGCGGCTGAACGCACCCGCCTTGTACTGCTCGCTGCGGCCGTCATCCTCGTAGAGCGAGAACTGGCCGTTCGCGCCGGTATAGACGGTGATCGTCAGCGGCGCATCGCGCTGCTGGTCGACATATTGCGTCACCGGCCCCATCGGCACGATCGCGCCCGCCTTGACGAACAGCGGCATGCGTTCGGCGGGTGCGGCGATGCCGGCGACGGTGCTGCCGCGATAGGTCTTGGCGGTGGCGAAGTCATACCAGATGCCCGTGCCGGGGAAGTAGACGGTGCGGCTGCGCGCCTTGTACTCGGTCACGGGTGCTACGAGGAACGCATCGCCGAACAGATACTGGTCGTTGATGTTCCGCGCCTTGGCATCGGCCGGGAAGTCCATCGCCAGGCCCCGCATGATGCTGCCGTCCTTCATGTAGGTGTCGGCGCCCAGCGTGTAGATATACGGCATCAGACGATACCGAAGTTCATCGTACCACACCATCGAGGCACGCATCGGCGAACCCTCGGGCGAAATCTCGTAGATCTCGCGATAGGGGAATTCGCCGTGGCTGCGGAACAGCGGGCTGAACGCGCCGAACTGGAACCAGCGCAGGTTCAGCTCGCGCCATTCGGCGAGGTCTTCCGGCTTGGGGTTCTTGCTCTCGTAGCGCGGCTCCACCGCGAAGCCGCCGATGTCGTGCGTCCAGTTGGGCAGCCCGGACATGGCGGTGTTCACGCCTGCCGAGATCTGCGCGCGCAGATCGTACCAGCGGGTCGCCACGTCGCCCGACCATACCGCCGCGCCGTAGCGCTGCAGCCCGCCGAAGCCCGACCGGGTGAGCAGGAACGGCCGCACGTCGGGCTTGAAGCTGCGCCAGCCCTCGAAGAAGGCGCGCGCGTTCATCAGCGGGTAGCTGTTGAAATATTGCGCTGCCGGGCCGATCGCGGTCGGCCCCATGGTGTCGATCCGCTCCTCGATCGACAGGTTCGAGTGCATGTCGGGCTCGCTGGCATCGGCCCACCAGGCATCGGTGCCCAGCACGCCCAGCCGCTCCTGGATCTGCTTCCAGAAGATCCGGCGCCCCTCGGCCGAATAAGGATCGTAGAAGGTGTTGGCATAGCCCGGGCCGACCCAGTCCTTGTTCCCCTGGCGCAGATTGCCCTGATACACGGCACCCGCGGCGTTCAGCTCCTTGTAGGTGTCGGTGGTCGGGTAGAATTTCGGCCAGACCGAGATCATGAAGTTGGCGTGCTGGTCATGCACCTTGTCGATCATCGCCTTGGGGTCGGCGAAGCGGGTCGGATCGAACTTGTGGCTGCCCCAGTCGTCGTCGCGCCAATAGCGCCAGTCGAGCACGATGTTGTCGAGCGGGATGCCCAGCGACCGGTACTTGTCGACCACGCCGGTCACCTCGGCGGCGGTGTCGTAGCGCTGGCGCGACTGCCAGAAGCCGTAGACCCATTTGGGCATCATCTCGGCCTTGCCGGTGAGCTGGCGATAGCCGGCGATCACGCCGTCGAGATTGTCCGCGGGGACGAACCAATAGTTCTTCGCCTGGCCCACCTCGCTGGTGAACCACACCGAATGGCGGTCCTGCGCGGGCAGCGGATCATTGTGGAGCAGCGCCATATAGCCGGCGTTCGGCTCCCATTCGATGCGGATCTGCACCGGCTTGCCCTTGGTCATGGCCAAGTCGAAATTGGCGTACCAGGGGTTCCAGTTCTGCCGCCAGCGATCGAGCACCAGCTTCCCGTCGGCATAGACCTTGTAATAGCTCGAGCCGTAGAGCTGGAACTTGTGCGTGCCGGTCACCTCGGGCTGGACGTCGCCGGTCCACACCACGGTCTGCTTCTGCACCGCGTTGCCCGCCGTGTTCTGGCCGCCCGTTGCCGCCACCGTCTTGGCCTTGGCCGCTTCGGGCCAGTTCTTCTGGTCCTTGATATACTGATAGTCGATCGTGGCTTCCTGGCGCGTGACCGCCGGCTTCCCGTCGAGGAAATATTCGGCCTTCCAGCCGGGCTTGCCGCCGCTGGAAACCTTCAGCCCCTCACCGACCAGCGCGTAGGGCTTGGGGTTGCCGAAGCGGCTGATGCTCGCGTTGTCCCACAGCAGGCCGTAACTGCGCGTCGAGACGACGAACGGCACCGCGATGTCCATGTTGTGCTGGGCGAGTTCGACGTCCTCGCCATTATAGTTCATTTGCGCATTCTGGTGCTGGCCCAGGCCGTACAGTCCCTCGTCGGTGCCACGGTTGAACTGCTGGCTGACCGCGACGAACGGCTTGCCCTCGACGGTGACCGGCTTGAACGCGGCCTGGCCGGATTCGGCGAGCAGCTCGCGGCCCTTGGCATCGGTGAAGCGCACGCGGCCGGTGGCGATCTCGATATCGGCGGTGGCGCGCTTGGCCTTGACCAGCACATGGCCGTTCGCGCTGCTGACCTCGAAGCCGTCGGGCGCGGGCGGATTGGGCGCCATCAGGCTGGGAGCGAGCGTGCCGGTATCGACGTCCTTGGGCGTTGCGATGACGTGGAAGATACCGTCGCCGTGGACGGTGACTTCCACCTTGGCGGCGGCACCGCCGGTGGGCGTGACGACCACGCCGCCCTCGGTGCGGCTATAGCCGTTTTCCTGCGCCGCCTGTGCGGCCCCCATCGCGCTGCTCATCAGCAGCGCCGCGATCCAAACCCTCTTCATGCCCAAATCTCCTGCTTTTCTTCTATTTCTGCCGCTCAACGATAGCGGCCCATGGTGATCTTCAGAACCTGCGGCCGATCGATCAGGTTGAGCCCGTAATCTGTCTGGTCGCCGTTCCACACGCGCGTCATTTGCCATTTGCCGTCGACGAACGCCCCCTCCTCGGCGCGCAGCAGTATGCCGTTCGGCGGGCTGCCTTCCGCTGCCGAGAAGGTGACGCGGACATGGTCGCCCACCACCAGGAACTCGTTGTCGGAAAGCTGTGCCACCGCGACGCCGCCGATCCTCTCCGCCCCCCAGGGTGCGGGATCGGACTTGAGGAAGGTCCATTCCTTCATGCCGAACTGCCATTCGCCCCAGCTGGCGGTGATCTGCCAGCCACCGAGCGTGGTGCTGCGCGGCTTGCCGTCGTCCGGCTTGGCGACGCCCCAGGTCGGGCGGGTATAGGCGATGCGTGCCCAGTCCCGCGCGATGCTGCCGAGCGTGCGATAGGGCAGCGCGAAGGCGTCCAGAGTCGCGGGGTCGAGATCGCGTGCGCCCAGCGGGAAGTTGAAATAGCCGGTGCCGTCCATCCCGAACGGCGCGAAGCCGATCGCACCGCGGCCGAGCGCTTCGTAGAAGAAGCGCGCGAACTCGCGCGCATTGCCGATCTCCGGCACCATCAGCGCATTGTCGGGCCGCGCATATTTCTGAAGGTACAGCGAGACGTTCTCGCTGCTGCGATCATAGAGATCGGGTGCGGCGAAATCGAGCGCGGGCGCCGCCGCCTTCCAGATGTCGAGCACGTCCTGCTGTGGACCGCCGCTCGCCACGCCGTCCGGGTCGGGAACGTTGGAGGCGCCCGCGAGCGCCGCGTTGACGTACATCGGCAGCGGCTTCACCGCCTTGCCCGCCGCGGCGATCGCGTTGACGTAGCGCGCCACATACCAGCTGTTGAACGCGCGATCGGCCTGGGCGCCGAACGCCTGCGCCCAGGTGCCGCGCTTGCCCGTCTTCTTCGCGAGTTCTGCCGGAATGGCCTGCGCGAACAACCGGTTGCCTTCGGCCGAATAGTCGCGCGGGTTGCGGTAGCTGCCGGTCTCGTTCTCCGGCTGGACCAGGATCACGGTGTTCTGCGGATCATGGTCCCGCAGATACTCCATCACTTTCACGAAGGCCCGCAGGTCGGCCTTCAGCGTCTCCGCCCCATGCGCGCTCAGCACGCCGTGATCCTTGCCATCGCGCGTCTTCATTCGCGGGAAGCGCTTCGAATCGAGCTTCACCCAGTCGGGCGTGTAGCTGTAGCTGGTGTTCTTCCAGGTGCCGAACCACAGCAGCACCACCCGCTTGTCGTGCGCGCGGGCCTGGTCGAGCAGCGTCTGGAGGAAACTGAGGTCGAACTGGCCCTCGCGCGGCTCGACCTGCTGCCAGGCGATCGGCACTTCCACCGTGTTGGCGTGCATCCGATCGAGCACGGGCCAGGCGGTGGCCAGCGGCTCGGCATAGTTGCTCGAATTGTTGACCTGCGCGCCCAGCATCAGGAACGGCGCGCCGTCGACGATCAGCGCGTGGCGACCGTTCTTCGTCTCGATGTGCGGCACCGGCGTCGCGATCTGCGCCGCGGCGGTGCCGGCGAGGAGCGCCGCCAGCGCGATCCCGCCTGAAAAATACCCTCTCATTTCCTCTCCCCTGCCGGATCGCCATAGAACAACCCGCGCCCGTCGGTGCCGAGATATGCCCGGCCGGCGATGCGCGGATCGCCCGAAATCACGCGGAACCGCAGGCCCCATTGGTGCCCGTCGTCGTTGATCCGCTGCCAATGTTTCCCCAGATCGTCCGAGCGCCACACCGCGCGCAGTCCGTTCAGCGTGCCCACGGCATAGAGGCCGGGGTCGCGCCCCTGCCCCTTGCCAAGTCCGAACAACTCGACCTGCAGCGCGCCGCTGGCCGGCTCGAACGACGCGCCGCCATCGGTACTCCGCCACAGCTGCGCGCCCAGCTTCAGCCACAGCTCGCCCGCCGCGAAGGGCGAAGCGACCAGCGTCGACTGCTGCTCGCGGTTGCGGATTCGCGCCGCCGCAAGATCCGCCGGCAGCCCGCGCCCGGCGAGCGGCGCGAAATGCGCCCCGCCGTCGCGCGAGCCGAGCACATGGCTGCCGCTCACCGCATAGAAGCGCGACGGATCGACCTTGTCCGCCGTCGCACGGGTGCCGCCCGGCAGCCCCTCGACGCGCAGCCAGGTCCTGCCGCCGTCGTGGGTGCGCAGCGGCTCGGGCGTTGCCACCAGCATCGTGCCGCCATCGGCGGAAACGCTGATCGCCGCTTCGCCGTTCAGGTCGGCGCGGGCGGGCGGATTGCCCATCGCCGGCAGCTTCACCGGCACCCAGCTGCGCCCGCCATCCTCGGACCGCCCAAGTGAGGCGTCGCGCGCGCGATTGGCATAGAGGCTGCCGCTGCGCACGATCACGCTCGGCTTGCGACCGGCATAATCCAGCGTGTTGGTGTTGGAGAGATAGGGATTGGTGAAGCTCGGCCGCGGCGAGACGGCGAAATCGTCGTGGACGAAGCCGGCGAGGTCGCCGAAGCCGGAGACGAGATGCGCGCCGCCCGTCGGCGAGATCAGCGTGATGATCGCGGTCTGCTCGATGCCGCGCACCCAGGGCGCCCAGTCGACACGCGCCTGCCCGGCCCCGCCCGTCGCGTAGACCGTCGCGCCGGTCGTATAGGCGATGTGCCCGGCATCGAAGGGGTCGATCGCGAGGCCGGTGATCCAATGGCCGAAATCCGCGCCCCTGCCTTCGTGGAGCAGGAAGGGCGACGCGGCGATGTCGCGTCGGCTGCGCGGGCCGAGGTCCTGCCAATGCGCGCCCCCGTCGTGCGACAGCCACAGCGCGTCGCCCAGCGTGTACCGGTCGAGCGTGCTGATCGCCACGGTGCCCGGCGCCGACGCGGCGACCGCGACGCCCAGGATTCCGCCCTCGCGGTGATCGGGTGGCGTGATCGCCTCGCCCTTGCCATCGGGCGTGAAGCGCCACACCGCGCCGTCCCGCGCATCGCTCTGGCCGATGCCGGTGGCATAGCCGACGTACAGCGTGCCGTCCGCCGCGATCGCCGCTTTCACCGCCAGCATTTCCGGCCCCGGTCCGGCAACCGGCAACCAGGATGCGCCGCCATCTTCCGAACGATAGAGGTGGACGGCGCCCGGATCGGCGACGCCCGCCCAGATCCGCCGCGAGCCGGTGCCGGGCGTGCCGCTGGCGCAATCGAACAGCACGAACGCCACGCCGCCATGCGTCTGGCGCGGTTGCGGCTTGCCCAGCCCCGCCACCGGGAAGGCGGCGAGCTTGATCCAGTGCGCGCCCGAATCGTCGCTCCGCCACAGGCCGTCATGCCGCGAGCCGAAGAACAAGGTGGTCGTTCGGTTGGGATCCACGGCTAACCGCTCGCCCAGGCCGCGCCCTGCCTCGTTGCCGCCCATCGCGAACGGGACCGGCGTCGCCGCCCAGGTCGCGCCGCGATCGGCCGAGCGCAGGATCGCCGCCGGGGCATTCGCACCCATGCCCGCGGCCATGGTGACCACCGCCGGATCGTGCGGATCGGGGGCGATGCTCTCGATGCCCATATAGCTTGAGACAACGTTGCCATCCTGCAGCGGCATCCATTGCGCTGCGCCCGCGTCCCAACGATAGGCGCCGCCCATGTCGGTGCGCAGATATGCGAGTTCGCGCTCGGCGGGACTGAACACGATGCCCGGCGCATAGCCTCCGGCACCGACCGTCACATTGGTCCAGCGATAGGGGATTTGCGCGCAGGCTGGACCGCCGCCCTGCATGGTCAGGATGGCAAGCGCCGCAAACATGCCAAGCGACATGGAACGCCGCATTCCTCTCCCCCTCCCGCGCACAAGCAGCCGCTCTTTTACGAACGCGCGCCAGCAGGTTAGCGCTACCAGACTGCAAAGGAAACCGCTGTGTTGAAATTTACTTTTACAGATGAATGGGCTCTACAGTTGCAGTTGCCGGAAAGCGGAGGGCCATGTCGGGAGCACCGCGAACGGGGCGCCGGCGGGCCCCGCGTGCGCCACGCTGGTGCCGAACACACGGCAACGTTCATCGCGTTGCATATTGACAACACACCCATAGCTAACAACCTGATTTGACGAAGGATCCACGCTGTTAACGTGAACAGGTTTCATGGGTAAACCTTCGTTTCACATTATTGTTGCGATAAATCAGAGCTGATGGTAGCGCGAACATTCGGATGCCGGGACCACACCGGCACCGCGTGCGCGGCATGCAATGACGTGCCGCCACACCATCTGCGACCGGCGCCCGTGGCGCCCAGGGAGGGGACTCATGATCAACCGTTTCTCGTCATCTTTTCATGCTTCGTCGTTGAATGCCGCGCTGCGCGCTGGCGCTTCACTGGCAACGTTGTCACTGCTCGGCCTGTCGGGCACTGCACTCGCCCAGACCGCGGCCGCCGCGCCGCAGGGCAGCGAAGCCGCGACCCAGGATGCGACTGCGACGGACGGCGCCCAGGAAATCGTCGTCACCGGCATCCGCGCCTCACTGCAGAGCGCGCGGAACCGCAAGCGCGATGCCGAACAGGTAGTCGACTCGATCACCGCGCAGGACATCGGCGCCCTGCCCGACCGCTCCGTTTCGGAAGCGCTGCAGCGCGTGCCGGGCATCACGCTCCAGCGCACCAACGAGAATCGCGACCCGGCGCGCCTGTCGTCCGAAGGCGGCGGCGTGTTCGTCCGCGGCCTGTCCTGGGTCCGTTCGGAGCTGAACGGCCGCGACGTCTTCTCGGCGAACAACGGCCGCGGCCTGTCGTTCGAGGACGTGTCGTCGGACCTGCTGGTCGGCGTCGACGTGTTCAAGAACCCCTCGGCCGACTTGGTCGAAGGCGGCATCGGCGGCATCGTCAACCTGCGCACCCGCAAGCCGTTCGACGCGCCGGGCTATGTCTTCGCGCTCTCGGGCGACGTGAACTATGCCGATCTGCGCAAGAAGGCCTATTGGTCGGGCAACGGCCTCGCCAGCGGCCGCTGGAACACGCCGCTCGGCGAGATGGGCCTGCTGCTCAGCTACTCGATCAACAATATTGGCAACCGTACCGACAGCATCTCCAACGGCCGCTATGACCGCGGCACGCTGACGACCGCGCAGGACGGCCTGGCCGCCGGCAGCAATGTCTACATCCCGGCGAACATGGGCCTGCGCCGCATCGACTGGCAGCAGAAGCGCACCGCGTTCGACGGCTCGTTCCAGTGGAAGCCGAGCGACACGCTGGTCTTCACCGCCGAGGCGCTGATCGCCCAGGCGACTCCGCGCGACATCGAATATGCGATCGGCGACAACGGCACCCCGCCGACCGACGACGCCTCGTACAAGTTCGGCCCGAACCACGAGCTCGTCTCCGGCGTCATCGCCAACCGCCAGCTCAGCCTCGACACGCGCTCCGGCTACCAGCGCAAGCGCACCCAGGACTTCTCGGGCAACCTGCGCTGGACCCCGGACACGCACTGGACCGTCACCGGCGACCTGCAATATGTGAAGTCGACGGCGCAGGTGAGCAGCATGACCGCGTTCACCCAGACCAACACCCCGGCCACCTTCGACTTCAACTTCAGCGGCGACGACCCCAAGCTGGTGATCACGCCGACCCCGGCGGGCGGCTCGCTGACCAAGCAGAGCGACTATTGGTGGGCCGCGGCGATGGACCATCTCGAAGACAATGAAGCGCATGAATGGTCGGGCCGCGCCGATGTCGAATACAAGTTCGACGAGGGCTTCCTGCGCTCGCTCAAGGTCGGCGGCCGCTATACCGATCGCAACGCGATCACCCGCCAGACCGGGTACAATTGGGCCGAGCTTTCCGCGCAGTATTGGGATCCCGGCACGCCGGTCTATCTGAACCAGACCGGCTTTGCGGCGACCACGCCGCCCACCGGTTTCGCGGGCGGTGCCCAGAATCCGTGGCTGCCGAACCAGTCGCAGCTGATCACCTACAACAACTTCTTCCGCGGCAAGGTCGCGTCCCCGGGCGCGGGCTTCTGGTTCCCGGCGGCCGGCCTCGTGCAGCGCAGCCCGACGGCGGCCTATGCCGATTATCTGAAATATGTCAGCAAGAGCTGGAAGCCGTACGACAGCAACGTCGCCGTCTCCGGCCTGTCGGGCGGCGGCGTCAACGACCAGACCGAGCGGACCTATGCCGGCTATCTGGTCGCGCGCTTCGGCATGGACACGAGCCCGATCGGCCATTTCGACGGCAATATCGGCGTCCGCGTGATCCGCACCGAGATCTCGGCGGTCGGCTCCGGCGCCTCGTTGCCTTCCTATCCCAGCGGCACTTGCGTTCCCGGCACTGCGATCGTGGGCGGCCCGCGCGACGGCCAGCTGACCACCGCCGCCGACTGCGCGCAGTTCACCGCGGCGCAGGCCTTCGCCCAAGGCTCGCTGGGCTTGGCAACCAGCGCCAGCAACGACTATACCGACGTGCTGCCGACGCTGAACCTGCGCTTCTTCGTGAAGGACAATCTCCAGCTCCGCTTCGCGGCGGGCAAAGCGATCTCGCGTCCGACCTTCGCGCAGCTCAACCCCTATGTGCAGCTGAGCTACAACTTCGCGAGCACGCCGAACGCGGCGGTCGCGACGGGTACCGGCATCAACGGCCGTCTGACGCCGTTCACCGGCACCGCGGGCAACCCGAACCTGAAGCCGACCCGCTCCAACCAGTTCGACGTGAGCCTCGAATGGTATTTCGGGCGCGCGAACAGCGTCACGCTCGCGGGCTTCTACAAGGACATCAGCAACTACATCTTCGCCGGCACCACCGAGCGCCAATTCACCAGCAACGGCCAGACGCTCACCTTCGACGTGACGCAGCTGACCAACGGCTCCAGCGGCAAGATCAAGGGCCTCGAGTTCAGCTACACGCAGTTCTTCGACATGCTGCCGGGCGCGCTCTCGGGCCTGGGCTTCCAGGGCAACTACACCTTCGTCGACTCGTCGGGCGGGAAGAACACGGCAATCAACGTGTTCGATTCCAACCAGACCACCGGCGCGGGCAAGGCACTGCCGCTCGAGGGCCTGTCGAAATATTCGTACAACGCCGCGCTGGTCTACGAGAAGTACGGCATCTCGGCGCGCGCCGCGTATAACTGGCGCTCGCACTATCTGCTGACGACCTCGGCCGCGAACATCAACTTCCCGGTCTGGTCGGAATCCTATGGCCAGCTGGACGCGTCGATCCTCTACTCGATCACCAAGCATGTGAAGATCGGCGTGCAGGGCACCAACCTGCTCAACTCGCGGACCTTCCTCGACGTGGGCGATCCGGATCTCAAGCCGCGCTACAGCTGGACGGACACGGACCGGCGCTTCGCCTTCCTGGTCCGCTCGGTCTTCTAACTTCCTCCACCTCCGCCCCCGGACGCCGCAAGGTTTCCGGGGGCGCATTTCATGTGCCGGCCGGCGTAGCCGACACAGGGCAGCTCGGGACGAACGCGTGGCGGAGCACATCATCATCGCAGGCGGCGGCAGCGCGGGCTGGATGGCCGCGGCGTTGTTCGCGCGGCTGCGACCGGCTCCCGACACGCGGATCACCCTCGTCGAATCGCAAGCGATCGGCACGATCGGCGTCGGCGAAGCGACCGTGCCGATCCTCCGCGACTTCAACCGGCTGCTTGGGTTGCACGAACCCGATTTCGTCGCCGCCACGCAAGGCAGCTTCAAGCTCGGCATCGAATTCGTCGGTTGGGGCGAGGCCGGCAACCGCCATTTCCACGGCTTCGGCGATTTCGGCGCGCCGATCGAGGGCCTCGCGCCCCACCACCACTGGCTGCGGCTGCGCGCTGCCGGGCGCATCGCCGATCCGATCGACGCCTGGTCGATGCCCGCCCTCGCCGCCGCGCAGGACCGGTTCGCGCCCCCCGAGGCGCTGCGCGGCGAGGCGGCCGAATATCGCTACGCCTATCATTTCGACGCCGGCCTCTACGCGCAGCTGCTGCGCAGCACTGCCGAGGCACGCGGCGTCACCCGCATCGAAGGCCGCATTCTCGCCGCCGAGCGCGATCCCGCAACCGGCGACCTGGCCGCGCTGCAGCTCGACGGCGAGCGGCGGATCGAAGGCGACCTGTTCATCGATTGCACCGGCTTCGCCAGCCGCCTGCTCGGCGAAGCGCTGGGCACCCCCTTCGTCGACTGGTCGCGCTGGCTCCCCGCCGACCGTGCGCTGGCGCAGGGCTGCACGCGCGCCGGGCGGTTTACACCGTTCACCCGCGCCACCGCCCATGCCGTCGGCTGGCAATGGCGCATCCCGCTCCAGCATCGCACCGGCAACGGGCTGGTCTATAGC
>Ga0207671_10003214_pt1 | contig 16444 bp, 17 predicted proteins | sample KBSC24metaG_FD_184352 | JGI IMG/M metagenome (GOLD analysis project Ga0207671, IMG submission 184352) | Corn rhizosphere microbial communities from Kellogg Biological Station, Michigan, USA - KBS C2-4 metaG (SPAdes) (version 2) | ecosystem: Host-associated > Plants > Roots > Rhizosphere > Soil... | reverse complement strand
CTTCGGCTTTTACTGGATCACCGGCTTCCTGTTATACAGCGCCCTTTTTGCCGCTGTGGGCTCAGCCGTTGATAGCGAGACCGAAACACAGCAGTTTATGTTCCCGATAACGCTGCCTTTGCTGTTCACTTATATTTTATCGGTATCCTACCTTTTCCAGGCACCCGATAGCACGCTGGCGGTATGGCTATCCATCATACCATTTACGGCACCCGTCGCCATGATGGTGAGAGTACCTTTCCATGTGCCCGGCTGGCAATTAGGCCTGTCTATGGGTCTAATGATCGCCGCCTTCGTCTTTTGTACGTATATAGCCGCGAGAATTTACCGCGTAGGCATTTTGATGTATGGTAAAAAAGCAAGCTTCAAAGAAATGTCCAAATGGTTTTTTTATAAAGAGTAGTACACAATCGTTTATATTATCGATCCCTTAAATTCTAAACAATTTAAGGGATTTTTTATTTTAGATGCATGGATAAACGCTTCGCCGTGATGGATCTCGGCACCAACACCTTTCATTTATTGATCGCTGAAGGCACTATTGATAATTTTCGTGAGATCATACACCAGCATATAGCGGTGAAAATAGGCGAAGGCGGTATCAATAAGGGCATTATTCTTCCGGCTGCATTTGAGCGCGGCGTTACTACAATGAAGAAATTTCATGAAGATATAACCGCTTGTGAAGTAAGGCAGGTTAAGGCTATTGCAACTTCTGCCCTGCGTAGTGCATCCAACGGAAAAGACTTTATTGAAAAAGTTAAAGCCGAAACAGGTATTGAAATTGAAATAATTGATGGTGACCGGGAAGCAGCGTTCATTTACCAGGGTGTTAAAGCATGCAGAGCCTTATCGAGTCAAAATTCATTGATTGTAGATATTGGCGGTGGCAGTGTAGAGTTTATCATTTGCAATAAAGATAACCTGCGGTGGAAGCAAAGTTTCGAGATCGGCGCGGCAAGGCTCATGGAGAGATTCCATCACACCGATCCTATTCCGCCTGCTTCCATTGAAGCCCTGAACTTTTATCTTGAAGATTCACTTGGCAATCTTTTTAACGCAGTTAAAGAAACACCGGTCAATAATATCATCGGCTCATCCGGCGCCTTTGAAACTTTTGCTGAGTTAATAGAATCAGAACGAAGCGATTCATTTGATCTGAAAGAAACTAAAGTATATGAGTTTGATGGGAAAGAACTGCTGGCTGTAACTGATCAGATGATCCTGTCGTCACATTCAGAACGGGCCGGTAATAAATTAATCGTTCCTGTACGGGTAGATATGATCGTAGTCGCCTCGCTCATCACACGGTACATCATGCAAAAGCTAGAGATCAATAGTGTTTCGCTGTGTACTTATTCGCTTAAAGAAGGGGTGCTGGCAGAGATGATGGGCTAATGGCTAAAAACTGCCCAGCATGTAGAAAAACCCACAAGAAGAACAAATAAAGCACTCAACAAAAACTCCCTGCGAAATACAAATATTGCCAGCACTAAGCAGGTGATAAAATGAATACCAACAAGAAATGCATTTAAAATAATATTTAATTCACCCTGCATTTCATACCTGGTATATAAGGTATAGGTTACCATGATGATGATGTTAATCGCTAAAATCAGCATCGACCTGTTTTTATTATGCTCTAATTCGCCCATTGGTTTTTATTAGTGCATATTACCCAAATTCAAAAAAGTAACGCAGGTTGAAAAACCTATTGCCAGCACCAAAAACGCACTTAAAAGCCATTCCCATTTTTTTATGGCGATTAAGCAGATAAGGCAGGCTAAAACATGCATTCCTACCAAAAAACAATCGATAAATATACCACCATCAACAAAACGCAGCAGGCAGGTATAAACAATCAGAGCCAGCATGTTGTAGCCCACAACTTTCCAGCGGTTCTGCGTTTTGCTTTCCTCGTTTTTATTTTCTTCCTCCACCGCTATACAGGTATTTCGTTTTGTAATTGTTTAAGGTAGTCAATTTTATCATCCCTGTAAAAAATGTTCATCGTTTCAAAAGGAATGATGCTCATATCTTTATTCACAATATGAACGCAGGACTTTTTTATCGCACGGACATCAAAATTATGTGCATCAATAAATTGCATAATGATTATCCTGAACAGGTTATCATAACTCAAACCCCGCGCATCAATTTCCGGCAGGCAGCACATGATTGATTTCAGATGTTCCTTTGCCTTATCAACAGAATTGCCCGTACTGAACATGTTGAGCAAATGCAGCTTTAATTGCTCATCCTGCTCATAAATAATCGTATTTTTTGAATTGTCCAGCAACTCGTCAGGATCTATTAACCGCGTTAACGGGAACACCTGGTCTCCTAATTTCAGCGCATACCCCATTACCAGCGCATCCGGGTTACAAGGAACAGGTATCAGATCGTTTTTATTAAAGATGTCCGTCTGTTCTAATATTGCCGTCCGCACTTCGGTTAAGGTATACCGGTCAGTTTTATCATTAAAGTTCTCCAACCTGCCGGCCTGCTGGGTAGGCTGAAAGGTCACGCCTCTTACGCATCGCTGTTTTAATGCATATTCAATTATCTTACCTATCTCATCGGTATTTAATCCCTTTTGCAGGGTAACCACCAAAGTAGTTGACAAGTTATATTTATTGAGATGTTCTATAGCCTTGCTCCTCACCTCACGCAAATCCTCTCCGCGTAATTGCTCCAACGCTTCTTTTTTAAAGGAATCAAACTGTAAATAAATTTCGAAATCAGGCATATAGCCTGCCAGCCGTTTTACAAAGGCTTCATCTTTCGCTATACGTATCCCATTGGTATTCACCATCAGGTGCCTGATAGGCTTTGTCTTGGCAATATCCAGTATCTCAAAAAATTGTGGGTGCACAGTTGGTTCCCCGCCGCTGATCTGCACCACATCGGGCTGGCCTTCATTAGCCACTATCACATCAAGCATTTGCTCTATCTCTTCCAGGGTTCGGTGTCTTCCATAACTGGGCGAGGACATGGCGTAGCAAGTCGGACAGCTTAAATTACAACGGTCGGTAACCTCAACTACGGTAAGACATGAGTGCTGCTCATGATCCTGGCACAAACCGCAATCATAAGGGCAACCAAAATGCGTTTCCTTATTAAACTTAAGTGGCATTTCGCTCCGCTTAGCATAGTTGCGGCAATTTTTGTAATATTCAATATCTGTGGCTATCAGTACTTTTTCAAAACCGTGCTCCCGGCAGTTTTTTAGCATGAATACATTGCCGTCCTCAAATACGATCTTGGCATCAACCCGCCGCAAACAGGTTGAACAAATACTTAATGTAAAGTCGTAGTAAATATATGGGCGCTCAGGCATAAGGTTCAGTTTTTACAAGTTTTGACGGATAGGCAAATACTTTATAATAATACAAAAGACAAGCGATACAAGCTAATTGAATTACTGATAACCCAAAGCTAAAAAAGTAATCTGGTTTTATAAATTCAATAAACAACCGGAATAAAAGATAGCTCACCATAAATAACTTAAATCTTGAGCCGTCGGTAAATTGCCGTTTACGCTCATAAACGCTCAATGCGATCCACAATACTATCCAGAAAAGTATTTCATATAAGTTGGTGGGATGCCTGCGTATCCCATCTCCAAAATCGATAGCCCATTGTAAATTTGAAGCTACTCCGAAGGTTCCATCTTCCAATCCGGCAAGGAAACAACCAATCCGGCCAATGATCATGGCCAATATCAGTGGATAAACCATCAGGTCGCCGGATGAAACCGCTACGCCGATCTTCTTTTTTGTCAGCTCCACACCTATCAAACCACCAATCATACCGCCAACAATTGTTTTATTACCCATAAAGTAAACCAGGCTCATTTGGGACAACATCGCCGGATTTTCTAAAATTCCGAGCAAATGCGAACCGACAAATGCCCCAAACGCAGCACCGATGAATATAATCAAACGATTTTCGGAACTGATGGTACCAACGGTGTTCCTTCTTAAATAAACATAATATCTGTAGCCAATAAAATAAGCCAAAGTTTCGCAAATAAAATGCAGGGGAACGGATGACCTGCCAAATGGAATGTTTATGGGGAAATGCAATATTCAGGATAATAAAGCACTAAAATATCCTTTTTATTTTATACCATATTCGCTTTGGTAAAGAATACTTTGCAACAAACACTCCCCCAACTGTCCCAGTCAGAGGTACTTCAAAAGAATTACATTTTATATTTTTAACAGGAAGACCTAGTATAAATTCACCATTGTCGTCTACTAATGATGTTGTTTTCGTTCCTTTCACTTGCAATAATTGTCGTGCCCTTTTTAATTGCTGTTTCTCTTTAGACGTACGGCGCAACAGGGTATCTTTAGTTAATTTAGATTCTTTATTGGCATTCACAACAAAGTGTAATCCCAATGTATGAGTTGGCTTGGCGTTCAATTTTGTGAAAGAAAATAATCCCGCAAATGTCAAACTTGTAACCAGGATTTTCCACTGGAAACCGGTTTTGTCAGTTATATCCAATTGATTATTTACACTATCTATTTGCCCGGCACCAAATCTCCCACAGACATTATTCTTGACAGACATATAATCTATAATCTGCCCATTCGTCATTTTTGTAAAATCGATCACGGATTTACAGCATTGTTCGCAATGGCGGCCCTGGTTAGTTGGCGTCATTTGCTTCCATGATTGGCTACAGCCTTCGGGGATGCTTATTGATTTGATAGTGGTCATCACTTTTTTTATTACAGGATGCTTTTTGACCGGCAATTCCATAAATGAATGAAAGAAAATGATATCGATTTTCCACCACCTTAAAACTTTATATCATTTCCAATTCTAATCATATATCAATATCATCCTTTATATATTACATGCTTTATACTATAGATAATTTCTACTATCCTTTGTATATTACATACTTATACTATAAATAATTTCTACAATTATTCATATATTAACCTTTATTTAATTTAGAGTTTCTTAAATTAGCGTCAATTAAAACCTTAAATTTCAATCAATTATGGCTACCTATTATGTTGACTCAGCAGCCGGGGATGACACCCGTGCCGGAACCTCGCCCGCTACCTCCTGGAAATCGTTAACCAAAGTAACAGCACAGGTTCTTGTAGCAGGCGACACAGTCTTATTTAATCGTGGCGGCGTGTGGAATTGCTGGGATACCGGCACTGGCCGCCCCGGGGGTGTTTTAACCATTGGCGAAAGCGGCAGCAGCAATGCAACCCCGATAACATTCGGTGCTTATGGTGCCGGTGTCAACCCGCTTATATCCGGTTTATATACTGTCCCGCTTACCGGCTGGACACGGGTGGGCACATCAAACGTGTATACCATTACCGATACTGTGCATTTCCCAACCGTGATGATCAACGTCATGCTATATAATAACGTGCTGACGCCCCTGGGCAGGTTTCCGGCAACAGGGTATGTCACCTATACAGGTTCAACCGGCACAACAGGGATCAGTTTTGCAAGTGGCTCGCTGCCCACTACGTACGTTGGCGGCGAGGTTGTGATACGAAAAGCCAACTGGGCTTTAACCCGCGGCACCATTACAGCGGAAACAGCCACGTCTATCACCTACACCGCTACCGGCACAAATCAGCTTACCGCGACAAACGGTTATGGCTTCTTTGTACAAAATCACCAAAGCGTCTTAGCCAAGCAGGGCGACTGGTCATATAATCCCACTACCCGGACTTTAAGCATGTATTTTACCGCCGGGCCGACCGGGACCATTGCCGTAAGTGTTACCGATTCGCTGGTGTCTTTCTCCGCCGCAAGGAGTTATAATGTATTCAATAATATAAGTTTCCAGGGGGCGAACGCCTTTGCCATCAATGGGAATACAGGGAGCAGCAATATCCGGGTAAACAACTGCGTTTTTAACGATATCGGGCGGCATGCCGTATTTTTCGGCGCTGCAAATACCTGCACCATCAGCAACAATACTATTAGCGACTGCGCAAACAATGCGATCTACCTTACAGATGCCGACAACAATAATGTTTTCTCAAACACCATTAACAATACCGGTGTAGTTGCTGGAATGGGGCAATCTACCGATGGCACTAACGGATTGGGTTCTTATATTGGTATATTGATCAGCAATGCCTCAACAGCGTCAGACAACGAGGTGAGCAACAACACCGTTCTACAAACAGGCTATTGCGGTATATACGTACTTGGCGATACTTTTTTGGTGGATAGCAACTATGTCGATACTGCATGCAGTGTTATCGACGATGGCGGCTGCATCTACACAGTTATTGGTCTCGGGGCAGCGCGTGTTAATGTCCGTAGAATGATATGTAACAATATCTTGCTAAACAGTATTGGCGCACCGGCCGGCACTACCGGAAGAAACTGGGGCAATGGTTTAATGTGTGACGATAACTCATCGAACCTAACCATCCTCAACAATAAAATTTATAACATCGCACAGTACGGAATTTATTTTCACAATAGCCACGAGATAAACCTTCTTAACAATTTGGTCTACAATAGTGCAATAGCACAGATCGGCATTCAGCAGGATTCCGGGCCTGCTAATCTTCCTCGTCCCTTAAATTTTGTCATTTGCAACAATGTGCTTTCCAATGGGTCTCCAACACAGTTACTTTTCCGGTTCAGGTGCTTGGCGTCCAATAGCTCGGCGAATGATTTTGTCAACTTTGGGATATGCGACAACAACGCTTACAGTTCTCCTTTTTCCAATTTGAATCTTTTCAGCACCCAGGTAACCGGCGGCGCGGAAACTTTTATGGATTTTCCAACCTGGCAAAATACCACCAGGAAAGACGCAAATTCAACTGTCGCGCTACCTATCAGTACTTCTTACGGCATTATCTTAAAATCTCAAAACAGACCAGATTTTCTTAGCTAAAACAAGGCGATCATCATATCATTTATTCAAAACCTGGGTCCTGCTACTCAGGTTTTTTTGTTTTGTATCATTTCTAATTCTAATCATATTTTAATACCATCCTTTGTATATTGCAATCTTTATACTGATACTATGAAATTGAAATTTCTATCGCTAAGTGTAATTTTACTTATAGCGGTTTCCGCGGACGCGCAACGAAAAACTAAAACGGCCAATGTAGATACTATCTTATCAAATTACCAGCCGGCCGATTTGTTTTCTCCTATGTTCTACCCTCAAAAAGGCACCGAGAAACATGCTGCTAATGGTGAACCCGGACAGAAATACTGGCAAAACAGGGTGAATTACCGATTAAAAGCTAATATAGATACCGTTAACAAAACGCTCAGCGCGACTGAAAGAATCGACTATGTAAATAATAGCCCGGATGCACTCCAATATTTGTGGCTGCAACTGGATCAGAATACATATAAAAAAGATGCCCGTTCAAATTTTGCAACCGGCACCACCCCTCCGGCTAATGCACATACTGATGGTTACCAGATTGAGTCGGTAATGATCAATCATGGCGATGTAATGCAAAAGGCAGATTATGTTATTACAGACACCCGGATGCAGATCAGGTTGCCAAAGGCGATCATTCCAAATGGCGGCGGGATAAGTTTGATCATCACCTATAAATATACCATACCGGGCAGCTTTGGGGCTCGGACAGATTATACCGACACTAAAAACGGAAAAATTTACGAGATAGCACAGTGGTTCCCACGGATGTGTGTGTATGACGACAGCCAGGGTTGGGATACCCTTCCATTTTTAGGCGCAGGTGAATTTTATTTGGAATATGGCGATATCGATTACGAGGTTACCGTGCCGTGGGATATGATCGTGGCGGGCTCGGGTGAACTGGTCAATTCTAAAGAGGTACTGACCCAAACTCAAATCAACAGGCTTGCAGAAGCACGTGCGAGCGACAAAACGGTAATGATACGAAGCCTGGACGAAGTTAACAACCCGGCATCGCGCCCTGTACATAAGGGTACGCTTACCTGGCATTTCAAAATGTTCAACACCCGCGATGTGGCATTTGGCGCCTCTAAAGCCTATATATGGGACGCTGCAAGGGTCAATTTACCCGGTGGCAAAAAGTCGCTGGCCATGTCGGTTTACCCGGCTGAAAGTGTGGGCAAGGATGGTTGGGACAGGGCCACTGAGTATCTGAAAAAATCCATGGAGTATTTTTCGGAGAAGTGGTTTGTATACCCCTATCCTGTCGCAGTAAATGAAGCAGGCATTGCAGGTGGTATGGAATATCCGGGCATTGTGTTCGATGGCATTACCGATAAAGGCAAGGACTTATATGGTGTTACAGCCCATGAGATTGGCCACAACTGGTTCCCGATGATCGTAGGTTCTGACGAGCGCCGCTACGCGTTTATGGATGAGGGCTTTAATACCTTTATCGACATCTATGCGCAGGATGCTTTTAATAATGGTGAATTTGGCCCTAAACGGGACGGTGAATATGCACCGGGCGGAACGAACCCTGCTGACGAGATCATTGCCACAATAGTAGACCCTGATGCACCGACCATTATGACGGCGGCCGATGCCGTTTCGGAGAAATACCGCCACCCTATTGAATATTTTAAACCGGCTTTCGGATTGGTTTTGCTGCGCGAGCAGATATTAGGCAAAGACAGGTTTGACTATGCCTTCAGGAATTATATTCACAAATGGGCCTACAAACATCCTCAGCCTGATGATTTTTTCCGGTGCATGGATAATGCCGCAGGCGAAGATCTTTCATGGTTCTGGAAGGGCTGGTTCTATAATAACCTGCAATTGGACCTTGAACTGGTATCGGCCAATTACGTAGATAATGACCCCAAGAAAGGGATATCAGTAACCATCGCCAACCTGGAACAGATGGCCATGCCATTCAACCTGGAAGTGAAACTAAAAGATGGTTCCACCCAACGTATCAAGGTACCAGTTGAAGCCTGGTTGCAAAACAGCATGATCACTGTTAATGTCCCAACTACCAGTGAGGCGACTAAAGTGACTATTGACCCGGATTCGGCTTTACCGGACGTGAACCGGGGAAATAACGGTATTATAATGAAATAAATATTTTACCGTCATTGCGATTTCTATGATAAAAGCAAATGATTCTCATAGGCTTTTATCATAGAAATCGCCATAACGCCTTGTTTACATCAACCCCACAATAAACTGGAATATCCCTGCCGCAAATAACACGAGGCTGATATACCACAACGGTCGCTTCTTGGAGAGTATAGATACCGCCGAGATAGATATGGCGATCTGGAAAAAGGTTACTGCACGCGCCAGGATCACATCCTTGCTTAAATGCCTTTCCGATTCCTTTTCAAGCTCCTCAGCCTTTTCCTGTATCTTTTTTTGATCTTCCTTCAGCTTGGCTTTTCGTGCCGTGGCGCCACCCGCAGTATCAGCAACAGCCTTTCCGAAATTTATTTTATTAACAGCATCTGCAACTTCTGCTTTGATACCTTTTGCGTTATAATATGACCATTGGTCTGAGGCTTTGATCTGGGTGATCAGCGCTTCGTTGGATTGATGACCGGCCATCAAACTACTCAGCGCAGCAAAAGCTGCCATAAATGCGGTAGAGATAGCCACCAGCATCGACCATTTATCATGGTGTTCGTGGGCGGCTTCGTGTATATGTTCGTGCAAGTGTTCGGTAGGTACTTCCGGATCTTCCATTTAATCTGAATTAATTTATGCTGATAAAATTAAAGACAAAATATTAAATCTTTTACACCAATCGCTTCAATTGCTGGTATAATTTTTCCGTCGGCAGTCCTACCACATTGGTGTACGAGCCGTTGATCCGTTCGATGCCAACAAGGCCGATCCATTCCTGGATGCCGTAAGCCCCGGCTTTATCCAAAGGCTGGTATTTATTGACATAAAAGTCAATCTCCTGTTCTGTCAGCTTGCGGAAAAACACTTCAGACACATCATGAAACAAATTATACTTGTGTTTATAGAGCAAGCAAACACCTGTTACCACCCTATGCACTTTACCCGATAACATACCCAGCATCTCGGCCGCATGTTCAACCGATTCAGGTTTTCCGAGTATGTGTCCGCCCACACTCACAATAGTATCTGCTGTGAGTACGATCTCATCATTAACAGATTCATCAAATGCCCTGGCTTTTTTTTCAGCGATATAAACAGCTATTTCTTCCGGGGTCAGCCCATTCGGGTAGGACTCATCCACATCTTTCAATACGATACGAAAATCAATATCCATCAAACGCAGCAATTCCTGTCTGCGCCGAGATTTGGAAGCGAGAATAATTTTATGATTCAAAGGATTTCACTGATTTATTTTTGATTACACCGATATCTTAAAGTAGGGTCGTTGGCAACATTTCAACGTTACAACCTTCCAACGTTACAACAACAAACCTACCAGCTATAAGCCTGTTCGCTCATCCACTTGCCTTGTATCTTCAGCACCTTTTCGATCACATCACGCACCGCCCCTTTTCCACCAACAAATGGCGAAATATATTGACTGATCGCTTTCACCTCTTCGGCGGCATCCGCAGGACAAACAGCCAGGCCGGCTAATTTCATTACTTCCAGGTCAGGTATATCATCGCCCATAAATAATACGCTGGCGGGGCTCACCCTCTTCTCCTCCAGGTAGGCCCGGAAGTTTTCGGTTTTGGTGTGTGCGCCCACGTACACATCTTTCACACCCAGGCTATTTAAACGATGGATAGATATCTTCGACCGGCTGCCCGAGATAGCACAAACATTAAACCCGCATTTAACGGCAAGTTGCACAGCATAACCATCCTTGATATTGAATTGCCGTGCCTGTTCCCCATTTTCCATTACATACACTGAGCCATCGGTCAGCACGCCATCCACATCGAAAATGAAGGTTGAGATATCTTTTAATTTATTTAAGAAGGATTCCACTGATTTTATTTTGATTACACCGATTTATTTTTCGCCCGTTGCAAACTGCAAACTCAAAACTGCCAATTGACTACTGGTTATCCCGCCATTCATAAACCCAGGCGGATTGTATTTGTTCCAGGTGCCCCTCGTTTGATTCCTCACGCTTGCCGGCGAAGTTTGGTAGAGTCAATACCCATTCCAACAGGTCGGTAAAGCGGATTCGGTATATTTTCGACTCATCAAAATCATCGCCAAACTTTTCATAAAGTTCAATGGCGATATCTTCATGATCGTTCCAGTAAATGGGCAGGGCAAATTTATTTTCGGTCATTTCTTTTGTTTTACGTGGTACGTTATACGTAGTACGTTTTAGCTTTTATTCATCCTTACGTAAAACGTAAAACGTCTTACATATAACTTTTTAATGGCCCATAAAGCCCGACTGATCCGGCAGGGTAACTTCTATATCGCCATCAATGATCACACACTGGCAGCCAAGTCTCGAATTGATACGAGGATTAACAGCACGATCAATAAAATCCTCTTCCTTATCTGATATTTCCTGGATGTTGTCCATCCCCTTGTTCACATAAATATGACAGGTGCTGCACCCGCAAACGCCCCCGCAGTTATGTTGCAGTTCAATGCCGTTCTCAAGGCAGACATCCAAAACAGATTCACCTTCGGCGATAGGCAACTCAATAGTCTCGTGCCCTTTCTCCTCAAAGCTGATCTTTACTTTAAAAATATTCATTTGGGCAAAAGTAACAAAATTTAACAATGCGCTTAACCCGCTTTATCCATTTTGATAATACCCTGACTTAACAACTCATAAAGCACCTGTAATTGAGGATTTAGAGCCAATTGCTGCAGGTGATTGCCCATTGTTTTTTCATCATTACGGATAGCCGGTCCGGTTTGCACATCAGCCGGGAGATGCTCCTGTACTTTTTGAGCCGTTTCCAATATTAACGGCCGAAGCAAATCGAAAGGCAACTGCTTTTCCGCCAATAGCTGCTGCGATAAATAATATAAGTAGTTGGGGAAATTACAGGCAAAAACAGCTGCCAGGTGCAAAGTCCTGCGTTCATCCGAATTGATACGATATACGTTTTGAGTAATTGTGTACGCCAACACGTTCAATATTGAGGTGATCTCCTCATTGCCACCTTCAATGCAAACAGGCACGGTATTAAAGTCTACTTCCTTAGTTTTACTGAAAGTTTGCAGGGGATAAAACACACCGGCATTTTCGGTATGGGCTAATAAGGTTTGCAGACTGGTCGCACCCGAAGTATGCACCATTAACTTTTGATACTTGGCAAGTGCTGCTGTAACTGTTTCAATCGCATCGTCCTTCACAGCAATCACGAACAGGTCGGTTTCAGGATCGATCTCATCCAGGTTATCAATCGCGTTTGCGCGCACATGATAAGCCAGCAGCGATGCGTGCTGCAGATCGCGGCTGTAAACCTGCACAATAGCATGCCCGGCATTTTTAAAAGCTGCCGCCAGGTGTGTGGCCACATTGCCGGAACCGATGATGGTGATGCGCATAATTATTTTTAACTTGCATTATCTAAGCCATCAAAAGTATGCGATTAATCACAATTATTATACTCCTGTTGAGCGGCATACTAAATGCTTTTGGTGAGTATCATAATTTACTTGGTGATACGACAAAGCACGGGGTAAAAAAACATTATTCTAAACAGTTAGCTCATTCGCCTAAACCCAAAAATGCTCTTCCTCCTGATAAACTTTATTACAACGATTGTGTGTTTATTCATAAATATTCTGTTGCAGAACGATTAAAAAAATATCCGTTTTTAAAAGCTGCTCAGATTTTAGCTGTATCTTATGATGGAAGCCCAGAGCCAAATCCCGATATACAACTGGGTGATGATACACCAAAAACTTCGAAAAAGAGACCTCACGGTCTATTCGTCAAAAATGGCACTCTTGATTATTCATCGCTGTTTGAAGTCAGAAAATTAACACCAAATCAGATAAATAGATTAACAAATCTGATGTTTAATACTGACACCAAGGTTCACTATGACCATAATAAATATGCAGACCCTGGCTTTACTTGTTTTGAGCCTCGCAATGCACTTATATTTTTTGACAATAAAGGAAAAGTATTTGATTACATCGAAATATGCTTTGAGTGCGAGAGAACGGAGTCGAACTCAAATAAATTAATTCTCGGAATAGGCTGTAATCAGGAATTGGATTTTGCAAAGAAGTTTTTTATCGACCTAGGTATAAAATTTGGAACGACATCAAAAGATGATTCCGGATTCAACTAAACCATTAATCCGATTCAGACCATCCAATTTCTTCTGGCAACTTTGTATTACTAAATTCAATATGAATAACTCTTCTTTTTCGATTATTGGTTGTCCGGTTTGAGGCATGAAACAATAGCGGGCGCATGATCATCACTCCGCCTGCCTTTACCTTGCATATCTTTTCAGCTTGGTTTGATAGGTCGAAGTCTTCTAACCTCTGCACACCATTACGATGTGAACCCGGAACAACTTTTAATGCTCTGTTATTTTCATCTGTATTATCCAAATGAATCCGTATCGTAAAGTTATTTTTGAGTATGTCGACAGGTGGCTGCACCGCGAATTGATTGTGTTTATTCGTCCAGGACCTATATCCTGATAGCGCAGTTTTGTTATTAACAGAGATCGTGAGGTCTTGGTGATAGGCTACAAACCAATTCGACTGTTCAGGTTTATCAAAATAAATAGACTTAACCACAAAATAGCCATCGCCAAATAAATTCTTAATTATTGCGTTTAACTTTTCCGTGAATATCAGTGGCTTGATTCCGGGAACTTCTTTCAGAAATTGCCGGATCGCAAACAGGTCATTGCTTTTGCGGAATGTTGGGTTAGAACTATCAACGGAATCAATGATACCCAGCAACGCTTTTATTTCGTCATTGCTGTAAACATCTTCGATTATGGCAAAACCATCAATTGCTAATCGCTCGTCATGTTTTACCAGGCCATTCATGCAATTAAACCGTCTTCAACTCCTTATTCCTCCTGAATATCGATAACAGGAACCCGATCACCATAATGATGGTTCCCGCCCACAGGAAGTTGATATAAGGGAATTCCAGCGCGCTCATCACGATCCATGGCTTTTTGTTTTCAGGCTGTTGGTAAACGGTGATTTCTATTTTATTCCGGTCGGGCAGTATTTTTGTAAAGCGGAGCTTTAAACCGATGTCTTCCACCTTACGGGCAAAGTCAAACGCGCTGTTCTTTTTGATCATGTAAACAGGTTCGGCCTGGTAGGTTTTACCGTTTGATACCACTTCAAGCTGCGCGCCGATAGCTACATCATTACCGCTGAGCGGAATGTTCTGTACGGTAGCTTGTTTATTCAACCCTTTGTAAACCATATACCCTTCCCTGAAACGGATGGTATCCCCTACTGCAACTTCATGGGCAATGGGCGCCTCATAATTTTTATCGTCCTCTTCACCATGCATTTCACCCTCCTGGGCGTCAGCTTGCTTTTTTAACGCAGGCAAAGCGGTGATATGGGTATACAGGTCATGGAACAAATAGTGCTTGGTATCAGGCGATGGCGTCAGTCCCATTTGCGGATTGATCTGTACGTTTGGCTTCAGCAAAAATTCCTCAACCAATTTGCCGGCGTTATCATAACGTTTGTAATTGACCTTATAATAATGGTTTGGCTGCGAAACGGAATCACCTAAATAGGTCACCACGTAGTCGCCCATTTTCATGGGTTCGTTTTTGAAGATCTGGATATTCTCGCGTTCGTTGGCTGCCTTGCTGAAATCAGTAATATCGATTCCCTTATCGTTCTTTGAAACCACCTTACGTGTACCGGCAGCGATCAAAGCGCCAACCAGCATCAGCCCAAAACCGATATGCGCCACGGCTGAGCCTGCCAGTTTAACCTTGCCTTTAAAAGCATCTGCCAATATCTTGCCATTCACCATAATAGAGTAAATGGAGGCCATCATCACCACCAGGAATACAAAGTGTAATTTATAAAGCCCTGTCGCATAAACCACTAATGCGGCGATCACCAGTGCGAAAACAAAGTACACACCAGTGGTAATAAAGAACCGACCGATATCTGTTTTCTTGTATTTCAGAAACTGTGTAAAGCCGGTTAGCAAAGCGATTACTACGGCAAATGCTGCCTGTACAATGTTATAATGCCCTACCAGGTCGGCTGGAGGCGCCCAATTGGTACCGAACATCCTGTTCCAAACCGGGATCGAAGTAAATACTACCAGGTGAAAGCATGACAGCCCCAGGAAAACAGCGCCTACAAACATCCAGAATTCGCGAGAGTAAGTTTCCTCATCCTTTTTGGTGATAGGTAATTCTTTCCATCTCCAGATCAGCAGGAATACGGATAGGGCCAAAAACGCCAGGATAAAAGTGACCAGTTGCCAGAACATACCCAAGTCGGTAAAGGCATGCACCGATGTGTCTCCCAATACTCCGCTACGTGCGAGGAATGATGAATACAATACCATCACAAAGCTGAACAATATCAAAAAGGTCGCCGTAAAGTAAGAGTGCCCGGTATTTTTAAAAACGATAAGCACATGCAATCCCCCTACCAGCGTAAGCCATGGGAAAATGGAAGCATTTTCTACCGGGTCCCATGCCCAGAAACCACCAAAGTTAAGTGATTCGTATGCCCAAAGGGAACCCATGATCACACCGATACCCAATATCATGGAAGCAAACAGTGCGTAGGAAATAGCCGGGGTGACCCATTCTTTATATCTTTTTTGCCAAAGGCCGGCTACGGCGTAAGAAAAAGGCACTACCACCGACGCCAGGCCCAAAAACAGCGTAGGCGGGTGTATCACCATCCAATAATTTTGCAGCAGGGGATTCATGCCCTGGCCGTCTTTTATAAAGCTCAGGTAATCCGGGTTAGAGAATATAGGCGCTTCTATGGCATTTCTCAATAATAGGAAAGGCGAACTACCCAACCTCACACCCAAAAACTCGATGCCCAGCATCATGGATGCCAGCCAAACCTGCGCCAGGGAAACTACCGTCATTACCGGTTGCTCCCATGATTTTGCGCGAACAATCAGGATATTACCTAAAACTGCCTGCCAGAACGTCCACAACAGGAAGCCGCCCTCCTGTCCGTTCCAGAAACCGGATACGATGTAATACACCGGCAAATCTCTTGAAGTATATGACCAGGCGTAATGATATTCGAAATAATGATTATAAATGACATAGAAAAGGCAGCTTCCGATACCCAAAATAGACAGGCTATTCAGGTAGAACGCGATACGCGCCAGCTTGAGCCATGACCGGTCGAGCTTATTTGTATTAGTAGTAGCGAAGTAATAGCTGATGGTTGATAAAAGGGCCGCGCCGAATGCCAGTATGACGAAGATCTGGCCTAAATGCCCCGGTAAAAGGTGTTCACCTTTAAAAACTGTATTCATTAAATATTTTTATAATTCGGCTTTTTTAGCGCTTACCTCGGTCACGTCCACCTTATCCTGCACATATTTGGAGGGGCATTTCATTT
>Ga0207671_10003212_pt1 | contig 16448 bp, 18 predicted proteins | sample KBSC24metaG_FD_184352 | JGI IMG/M metagenome (GOLD analysis project Ga0207671, IMG submission 184352) | Corn rhizosphere microbial communities from Kellogg Biological Station, Michigan, USA - KBS C2-4 metaG (SPAdes) (version 2) | ecosystem: Host-associated > Plants > Roots > Rhizosphere > Soil... | reverse complement strand
CATTACCCACCTTCCCTCGGGTCTCGTCGTCACCTGCCAGAACGAGCGTTCGCAGATCAAGAACCGCGCCACGGCCATGAACGTGCTCAAGGCGCGCCTCTACGAGATGGAATTGGACAAGAAGCGGGCCGAGATGGAGAAGCATTACGGCGAGAAGGGCGAGATCGGCTGGGGCCGCCAGATCCGCTCCTACGTTTTCCAGCCTTACCAGATGGTGAAAGATCTCCGGACCGGCGAGCAGACAAGCGATGTGCAGGCGGTGATGGACGGCGAGCTGAATCCCTTCATCGAGTCCTTCCTGCGCGGCAAAAAACGCTCGGATGCCGATACCGACGAGGAATAGACAGTCTTCATAAGACACTCTTTTTCCACCGGGTCATCCTGAGTGGAGCCGAGTCCAGAGAGGTGAGTTGAACGCAAGGGCATCCCGAGGCGCAGTCGAAGGATCTGGCTGGAATTATCACCAGATGAGGAAAGCGTCGCAACGTTTCGATTTCTGAAAAGGTGGCCCGCCTGGCGCCTGTGCGGAAGCGGGATGCCTTTTTGTTCTTTCCACATTTTGTGGCGCTCCTCACCTTGCCGTTCAACTCATCCAGGTCCCTCGACTTCGGTTCGGGTAAACCTTGTGGGTAAACACATTCTCCGGCTCACCTCCGCTCGGGATGACGGGAAGAGAGGGCTTTGTGTATTTTCGTCAAAAAACTAGCGAGGGGTGCGGGCTGTCGCTACAGTAGAAGACCCTATGGACAAGCTCGCCGAGATCAACGCCAGCAAGGTGGCCGAGTGGCAGCGGCTCGAGCCGCATGCCGCCGAGCTGCGGAAGCAGGCGCTGCTGCGCAACGATTTCCGGCCCTTCCGCGCGGCGCTCCAGCGCGGGAACGAGGTGGCGATCATCGCGGAGGTGAAGAAGGCGTCGCCGTCGGCGGGCGTCATCGCGGCGGATTTCGATCCCCTCTCCCAGGCCCGGGAATACGCCCGGGGCGGAGCGCACGCGCTAAGCGTGCTGACTGACGAGAAATATTTTGGCGGGCATCTGACTTACCTGAAGAAGATTCGCGAGCAGGTCGACCTGCCTTTGCTGCGAAAGGATTTCATCGTCCACGAGCTCCAGGTCTACGAGAGCGTGATCGCGGGGGCCGATGCGATCCTGCTCATCGTCGCAAGCCTCGACGACGCGACGCTGCATGCCCTCTATGAGAAGGCCAAGGCCTGTCAGCTTGATGTGCTCGTCGAGGTGCACGATATGGCGGAGATGGAACGGGCGCTGGAACTGGGCGCCGACATCATCGGAATCAACAACCGCAACCTGAAGACATTTGAGGTCGACCTAGCCACGACGGAGACCCTTTCCGAGGAGATCCCCAATGATACCGTCGCCATCAGCGAAAGCGGCATCCGCTCGGCGGAGGATGTTCGTCGGGTTCGTGCCTGTGGAATCAATGCCGTACTGGTCGGCGAATCGCTCATGCGCGCGAAGAACGTGCCGGAGAAGCTGGCGGAGTTGCTCCTTAAAAATTAAATTTCTATAAGCCCGTCATCCTGAGCTTGTCGAAGGATCTCTAACTATTCCGCTCGTAAAGCCACGCTGAGCAAAATAACTAGAGATCCTTCGACAAGCTCAGGATGACAGCTATTTATTATTATGCCTTTACGCGTTAAAATCTGCGGCATCACCAACCGGGCCGACGCCGAGGCCGCGATGGAGGCGGGGGCGGATGCGCTCGGTTTCATTCTCTACGAGAAGAGCAAGCGGTTCATTCCCATTGAGGACGCGATCCGAATCGTGGAAGAACTGCCACCATTCGTGCAGACGGTCGCGGTGACGGTCGACGCGACGCGGGAGTTCACCAATCTCGGCTGGAGGAAGCAGCTCAAGAATTTCAGCGTGGCGCAGCTTCATGGCGGAGAATCGCCGGTCCATGTCCGCGCGGTTGGGAAATACCTGCCGGTCATCAAGGCACTGGGCGCCGACCGGGGTGCGGCGATCGAGCCGGGCGATTATGCCGTCTCAGCCTTTCTACTGGATACGCCTTCGCAGGAACACGGCGGAACGGGCCGGACCTTTGACTGGAATCTCGCGCTCCAGTTCAAGAAACGGACATCCAAACCGCTGATTCTCTCAGGCGGGCTCAACCCCGAAAATGTTGCGAAAGCGGTCGAAACGGTGCATCCTTATGCGGTCGACGTCAGCAGCGGCGTCGAGGTTTCCCCCGGCAAAAAAGACCACGCCAAACTGCGCGATTTCATCCAGACATGCAAAAGCTTGTGACCCAGGTTCCCGACGCGACAGGCCATTTCGGCCCCTACGGCGGTATGTTCGTGCCCGAGACGTTGATGGCGCCCCTGCACGAGCTGGCCGAGGAATACGAGAAGGCCAAGGCCGACAAGGCGTTCCGCAACGAGCTCAAGTTTCTCCTCGAGGAATACGCCGGGCGGCCCACGCCGCTTTATCGCGCGGAGCGGATGACGCAGCGACTCGGCGGCGCAAAGATTTATCTCAAGCGCGAAGACCTGCTCCACACCGGCGCGCACAAGATCAACAACGCGCTGGGGCAAGTCCTGCTCGCGCGGCGGATGGGCAAGAAGCGAATCATCGCCGAGACCGGCGCGGGCCAGCACGGTGTGGCCACGGCGACAGTCGCGGCACGGTTCGGACTCGAATGCGTCGTCTACATGGGCGCGGTCGACATGGAGCGGCAGGCGCTCAACGTGACGCGGATGCGGCTTCTCGGGGCGACGGTGGTCCCCGTGACTGCGGGACAGAAGACGCTCAAAGAAGCGGTCAACGAGGCGATGCGGGACTGGGTGACCAATGTCCGCTCGACCCACTACATTCTCGGTTCTGCCCTCGGCTCGCATCCCTACCCGATGATGGTGCGTGATTTCCACCGCGTGATCGGCGACGAGGCGCGGCGCCAGATTCTTGAGCGCGAGGAGCACCTGCCCGATGTCCTCATCGCCTGCGTCGGCGGCGGCAGCAACGCGATCGGCCTTTTCTATCCCTTCATCGAGGACAAGCAGGTGCGCTGTATTGGTGTCGAGGCGGGCGGGCACGGTATCCTGGCCGGGCAGCACGCGGCGCGGTTCCAGGGCGGCAGCCTCGGGGTGCTCCAGGGCGCGCGGACGTTCATTCTCCAGGACAGCAACGGGCAGATCATGAACACCCATTCGATTTCGGCGGGGCTCGATTACGCCGCGGTGGGACCCGAACACGCCTGGCTGCGCGATGAGGCCCGGGTCGAGTATACGTTCTGCATCGACGATGAGGCTCTCAAGGCGTTCCGGTTCCTGAGCGAGACGGAGGGGATTATCCCAGCCATGGAAAGCGCTCACGCCATCGGCGAGGCGATCAAACTCGCGCCAACACTGCGTCCGGACCAGACGATCATCGTGTGCCTCTCGGGCCGCGGGGACAAGGATGTGCAGCAGGTGGCTCAGGTGCTTGGGATTTAACCTCTAACAACCGTCATCCTGAGCTTGTCGAAGGATCTCTAACTATTGCGCTTGTAGGGCCGTTCTGAGCAAAAATAGTTAGAGATCCTTCGACAAGCTCAGGATGACAGGCTTTAAAAAAGGTCCGATGTACTACGTTTATATCGTCACCAACAAAAGCCATACCGTTCTCTACATCGGCATCACCAGCTTTCTTGAAGGCCGTATTCACGATCATCGCGAACGACTGATCGAGGGTTTCACCAAACGGTATCAAGTGACCAAGCTCATCTTTTATGAGGATTACCCGGATCCAAACAGCGCCATCAGCCGGGAAAAGCAGTTGAAAGGATGGCGTCGGGAAAAGAAAATCGGCCTCATCGAGAAAATGAATCCTCGATGGATTGATCTTTTTGAACAACTAACTCATAAGGACATTTGCCTCGTTCCTTCGGTCGCATCAAACGAGCAAAATAGTTAGAGATCCTTCGACAGGCTCAGGATGACAGGTTATTAAAGAATGATGCGAAGCATGACGGGTTATGGCCGGGGGACGGCCACCTTTGAAGGACGGCAGATCGCCGTGGAACTGAGCTCGGTCAACCGCAAGCAGGCTGAGATCGCGTTGTCGCTGCCGCGGGCGCTGTTGGAGCTGGAGCCGCGCGTCCGGGATGAGATCAACGCCCACATCTCGCGGGGACGGCTCACCGTGGCCGTCGGGATTCACGCCAAGGGCGGCGGGCGTTCCGGCTCGATCAATCTCAAGGCGGCGAAGACTTACCGGGACCAGCTTGAGGCGATGCGCAAGACGCTGAAGCTCGCGGGGGAAGTCACCCTCGACCAGGTCCTGCGCGGGCCGGGCATCCTCGATTCCGAGAACGCCGAGATCGATACCGATGCGGCGTGGCCTCCTCTTCAGAAGGCGCTGAAAGCCGCCCTGGAGCAGTTCGTCCAGATGCGCAAGCGTGAGGGCAAGGCGCTGGCCGCCGACCTGCTGACGCGCTCGCTGGCGATCCACAAGAACGTGAAGACGATCAGCGTCCTCGCCCCGAAGGTCATGGAGCACCATCGTGGCACCATGCTGGAGCGGGTGACCAAGGCGGGGCTGGAGATTGAGGCGTCGGACGAGCGGCTGCTGAAGGAGATCGTTTTCTTTGCCGACCGAAGCGACATCTCGGAGGAACTGACCCGGCTGCGGAGCCACCTCGACCAGTTCATCAGCCACCTTTCCAAGGATGAGCCGGTGGGCCGCACGCTCGACTTTCTCCTCCAGGAGCTATTCCGGGAGACGAACACCATCGGCAACAAGGCCAATTTCCTCGCCATCAGCCAAATCGTCGTGGGCATGAAAACGGAGTTGGAAAAATTGCGGGAACAGGTTCAGAATATCGAATGAACCCACCGACTTTCCGGCGCACGGGCATCCTCTTCGTCATCTCCGCGCCGTCGGGTACCGGCAAGACCACGCTTTGCGAAAACCTGCGGACGACTCCCGATTTCATCTACTCGGTGTCGTGCACAACGCGCCCCCCGCGCCCCGGCGAGGTCGACGGGACCGATTACCACTTCCTCACCAAGGAAGACTTCCTCAGCCGCGTCCACCACGGCGAAATGCTGGAGCATGCACTCGTCCACGGGAATTACTACGGGACGCTGAAGGCGACGGTAAAGGAGGCGATGGCCCAGGGCACTGACGTCCTGCTCGACATCGACGTCCAGGGCGCCACCACGATCCGGAAAACCGACGACGCGATGGTACGCGACTCGCTGGTCGACGTCTTCATCATGCCCCCTACCCTTGAGGAACTGGAAAAACGCCTGCGCAAGCGCGGCACGGAGACCGAGGAGCAGGTCCAGATGCGCCTCCGCACCGGCTACGAGGAAATGCAGCTGTGGGCGCTCTACAAGTACACGATCCTGAGCGGCTCGATGGAGGAGGACCTGATCAAGTTCCGGGCCATCATGCGGGCCGAGCGGTATCTCAGCCGGCGGCTGACGCTGAACGAGCTGTCTACAAGCTAGATGCCGATTTTTCCCCTTAAGGGCGCTCCGGGCTTCCTTTTAATAATGTCCAAGCCTAAAAATTTGCTTTCTTCATAGCGGAAGGTTGATAGCTCTATCGTGATGCAAATTACCGAACGGGCCGAGGAAAACATCCCTATTGTGGCGATCACGGGCGACATTGACCTGGAGAGCTCGCCCAAGCTGCGCGATTTCCTGAAGCCGAAGGCGACGCAAAAGACGCCGCGGCTCCTGCTCGATTTCACCGGCGTGAACTATATCGACTCGTCCGGGTTGGCGACGCTAATCGAATACTTCCAGGCCGTGCAAGGCTTCGGCGGCAAGCTGGCCCTGGCCTCGCTGAGCCCCCGCGTGAAGAACGTCTTCGAGATCGTGCGCCTGGAGCAGATCTTTTCCCTTCATCCCGATATTCCTTCCGCCCTGGCGGCCCTCAAGTCGTAAGGGCCCCCCGGGAGCACGACCATGCTGCTCGCATTCGCACAATTATCTGCCCAAGCCTTTGCCGGCATCTTCGCACCCCTCTCGGGTCAGCGGAGCTGGAAACTCTCCGCCCTCTTCGCGCAGATGGTGGCGATCGGCGTTGCCTCACTGCCAACAGTGGCGCTGGCTAATTTTCTCCTCGGCCTTGTCCTCGCCATTCAAGGAGCAGGCCAGTTCGACAAGCTCGGCGCGATAGACATGGTGGCCGACTTGGTCGCCTTTTCCATCCTGCGCGAAATCGGTCCGCTTATCACCGCAGTCATCGTCATTGGCCGCTCTGGTTCGTCGATCACGGCGGAACTCGGCACGATGAAGGTGGCCGAGGAAATCGAGGCGCTGAACGTCATGGGCATCGACCCGGTGAAATACCTCGTGGTGCCCCGGCTGCTGGCCATGATCATCATGATGCCGGTGCTGACTGTCCTGGGCGAGGCGGTCGGTCTTTTCTCCGGCTGGCTGGTGGGCACGATGAGCCTGCATCTTGACCCCATTTATTACGTCCAGCGCTCGATTGACGCGGTGGAGCAGAAGGATCTCTTCAACGGCCTGCTCAAGGCGCTGATCTTCGGCGCCGTGGTCGGCGCGGTTTCCTGTTTTTACGGCATGCAGGTGGAAGGCGGAGCCGAGGGCGTGGGCCGCTCGACGACGAAGTCGGTGGTGACCTGCCTCACTTCGATGCTTGCCATGGACGCGCTGGTGACGGCATTAGTTTATTTCGTATGAGCGAGCCTCCCAAGCACAAATCGCCCTACGCCCTCGAGGTGCGTGGACTGACGCGCAGCTTCGGCCCGCGCAAGATCCTTTCTGACGTGAACTTCAAGCTGAAGCATGGTGAGATTCTCATCATCATGGGCGGCAGCGGCTGCGGCAAAAGCACACTCCTGCGCCACATCATCGGCTCGCTCAAGCCCGACGCGGGCGAGATCTACATCGACGGCACCGAGATCACGAAGCTCAACGACCGCGAGATGTCGAAGGTCCGCAAGCGCTTCGGGATGCTCTTCCAGACCGGCGCGCTCTTCAACTCGCTGACCGTGGGTGAAAACGTGGCGCTGCCGATTCTTGAGTCGAGCGACGTCTCCTCGAACATCGCCGATCTCGTCGTGAAGCTGAAGCTGGAGCTGGTCGGCCTGACCGGCTTCGAGCATCTCAAGCCCGCGCAGATTTCGGGCGGCATGAAGAAGCGCGTCGGCATGGCGCGCGCGCTGGCGCTCGATCCCGACCTCCTCTTCTGCGACGAGCCGACCGCGGGCCTCGACCCGGTGATGACCGCCGTGATCGACACCCTCACCGTCGACCTGACCAAGAAGCTCGGCCTCTCCGCCGTGGTGGTGACCCACGATATGACCAGCGCCTTTCGCATCGCCACGCAGATGATTTTCCTCTTCGAGGGCAAGGTCATCGCTGCGGGCACGCCCGACGAGATCAAGAACAACCCCGACCCGATCCTGCAGCAGTTCATCAACGGCTACGCCGACGGACCGATCCCGCTCAAACTCTCCAAGGATGATTATCTCAAACGCCTGATGCAGGCTTAAAACAGCAAGGAACCCCGCCATGAAAGACAACAAAATCAACATGACCATCGCCATTCTCGCCCTGGTGGCCGCCGTCCTGATGGTGATTGCCCTGAGCTTCGCCATCGGCAAATGGTCCTTCGGCAATCACCGGTACCACCTCCTCATTCGCTTTCCGAGCGCCTCGGGCATCAATGCCAACAGCGCGGTTAAGTACGCCGGAGCGAATGTTGGTCGGGTCACGGAAATCCGGGTGATTCCCCGCAGCGAGCAGACGCAGGATCCCAACACGCACCTCTACAACGCTGTCGAAGTCGTGGCCGAGATCAACGACAACATTGAGGTCGGCGAGGACGCTAACGCCACGATCCGTCAGGACGGCCTGGGCATCTCGGCCATGTACATCCAGATCACGCCCGGCTTCGATCATAACAGCAAGCTGCTGGTTGACGGCGCGTCGGTCCAGGGCCACATGCCTTACGACCTGTCGTCGCTCATCCAGCCCGCGGGCGAGGCACTCTCGAAAGCGAATGCGCTGCTCAGCAACATGCAGCCGGTGATCGCCCGAATCGATTCGTTCAGCCAGAAGATCGACAGCCAGCTTCCGCCCATCCTGACCCACGCCGACAAGTTTCTCACCGACGGCGACGAGGTGCTGGCGAACCTGAACACGCCTGAGACCAAGGACCGGATCAACAACATGCTGGCAAGCCTCCGTGTTGCCTCGGAGAATTTGAAGGTGGTCAGCTCGAACGCGAAGGCGTTCACAGCCACGATTGCCGACAAGCCTTGGCGCGTCTTCTGGGGTGGCCCCACTATCAAGCCTCCCACGGAATCGGAAGTGCTGAAGTCGAACAACGTCCTTCCTCTCACCCCGGATGTGGATGTGAATGGCCCGACCAAGAAAACCAATTCATCCGCGCCTCCCGCCAAACCGGCCCCGCAAATCAACTAATGCCGGACCTTCGACAGGTTTTCTTTAGTTCGTCGGAGTAAACTCGCTCAGGCGCCCTGTTAGGGCCAGCTTGATCCATTGCCAGCGCTTGTTGATTGGCCAGCGGGGCTTGAAGAGCGGCTCGAAGCCGGTGAGGTCCTGCGCCAGGGCAGCCTTGGTGACACGCGCGACAGCGTCGTTGCATTCGCGGGCGATACGACCTTCAATCGCCTCGATGGCGGGAAAGGGCTGGCCGATCTCGATCAGGATGTTGGGGCGATTTTCCCGGAAGAATTCGTAACGCATGGCGACACCGACTAGCAAGGCGTGGGGCGCATTTTGCGCCAAATAATCGGTGCCGGGTCGGACTTCGACCGGGTCGTTGGGCAGACAGAGTTTTCCCTGCGGGAAGATCCAGATGGCGGTCTCCTTTTTCTGGAGGAGCCGCTGGGCGTAACGCAGCGCGGCAGCGGAACGGAGCGGACTGCTGAGATCAACCGAGAACGCGCCGAGCCAGGTGAAGAAGCGGTAATGCTTGAGCTGCTTCTCCTCCATCATGCAGTAGACGGCCTTGGAGGTCTGCCGGGTCAGGAGATAGACGACGAGCCCGTCCCACCAATTGGTGTGGTTGCAGAAGAGAAGAACGGGGCGGTCATCCGGCAAATTGCGTAGATGCTCCAGGCCACGTCCCGCGATGGTGTGAAAGGAACCACGAGCCATCCAGCGGAAATAGACGTAAAGCAGCGCATCGAGGATGTCGTTTTTGTTCGCGGCGATCACGTTTCCAATTTAGGACGCCCAGCCAATAGGGCAAGGCCGTGCTGCGACGGCTCAGCGGCCGTAGGAACTCAGGGCCAGCCAGCATTTGCGCAGCAGCGAAACGCGGGCGCGGCTTCGGTAGACCTGATAATCGGCCCGCTCGATCTCATCGAGGATCGCGCCGTAGATCGTGCTCATGAGGCGCACGCAGAAGCGCGAACCGTCGGCGGGCAAGGCCGCAATGCCCGGTTCGGCGTAGCTGTAGTAAGCGCGGGCGCGACCGACCTGGAAGCGCATCATGGCCCGGAAGGCATCAGTCACGCGCTTGTGGGCGATGTCTTCCCCGGTCAGGCCGAATTTTTCGAGTTCATCGGAAGGCAGGTAGAGCCGATCGCGCCCCCAGTCCTCGTGAATGTCTCGCAGGATATTGGTGAGCTGCATCGCGGTACCGAGATCGCGCGCGGGCTTGAGCAGCTCAGGCGATGGTTTGGCAAGAACATGGACCATGATCAACCCGACGACGGAAGCCACATGGTAGCAGTAGGTGTCGAGTTCCTCCCAGGTCGCGAGACGCACCCGACCCCGATCCATTTCGACGCCGGTGAGCAGTTCACGGAAATAGTTTTGCGGGATGGCACGGCGGCGGACCGTTTCCCGGAAGGCGGGAAGCCATGGCAGCTCCGCTTCCCGCTCGAGAGGCCGATCACCATCTTCGTAGACGGCGACGAGTAAGTTCTTCAATTCACCGAAGGCACGAACGCGCGAGGCTTCGTCAGGAGCGAGATCGATCCGGTCATCGACATAGCGACAGAAGGCGTAGATCGCATAGGCATCGCCGCGCTTGTGCCAGGGTAGGACGTGGGAGGCGAAGTAGAAAGTCTTGGCATGGTGCCGCGTCATACGGCGGCAGGCTTCACGGGACGCGGAAAGATATTGAGAATCGGACATGATGTATAAGAACTGTCATCCCGAGCTTGTCGAGGGATCAGACGCGTCATGAAGAAGCGCCAGGCTAAAAAGTTGGGGGTCGATAGCTTTTTGTATTCGGTCCAATTTAGCGCTTATCCAAGCGCGTCTGATCCCTCGACAAGCTCGGGATGACGGAAAGATCACTGTGTCCCGGTATGCTGCGTTTGCTGGCGAACGAGCGCGAAGGCCTCCCGTAGGCCCTCGCGTTGGGCGGGGGTGAACGAGGAATTTTCGAGGGCGTCTTCGGCTTTCTGAAAGAGCGCTTCCATCCGCTGCGTCAGGATGCCGACGGCGCCCGACTTGTCGATGAGCTGCTCGATCTTGCTGATCGAGGCGTCGTTGGAGGCGCGGGTGCTGAGGCACAGCTGCAGGAAGCTCCGGTCGAGATCCTCGAGACGATCATAAGCCACTCGGAGGAGAAGCGTCTTCTTTCCCTCAAGGATGTCGGTTTGGCGCAGGCGGTCGACGCCCTTGAACTGGTGATACTCAATCAGGTCGTTCTGGATTTGGAAGGCAAGTCCCACGGGTTCGATCAGCTCGGCCAGTTCGTGGAGAAGATCGTCGCCCACCCCGGCGAGGAGCGCGCCAAGCACAAGTGGCGCCTCGAAGGTGTAGCGGGTGGTCTTCAACGTGTACATGCGCAGGATGTCGGCTTCCTCCACGCGGGCGATATCGCGGGTCCCAAGCAGAATGTCGTAAACTTCGCCCGCGCCGGTATCGGAGATGTAGCGCAGGAAATGGGAGAGGGCGGCATCGCGCGCCTCGCGCGGAAAATCGGTCGAACGCAACGTATCGAGCGCCATGGCGAAGAGCATGTCGCCCACCACCACGGCGACATTGCCGCCAACCCGCGCGGCGCCGTCGAGTTTGCCGAGGCGTTCCTCGACGAGCTTGTGAAAAGTGGGCAGACCCCGACGGCGCTCCGACTGGTCGATGACGTCGTCGTGGACGAGGATGAAAGCATGGAGCAGTTCGAGTGAGAGAGCCGCGCGTAGAAGCGAGACATCGTCGAAAGGCCGGTCCCCGCCGAAGACGCGGTAAGAACCAAGAAGCAGCATCGGACGAATGCGCTTGCCGCGCCGCGCCACGAATTCGGTCATGTCGAGGTAGAGCGGTTCGAAGAGATCGCCATAAGCATAGCGCTCCGCATTCTCCTGGAAGAAACGGGCCAGATAGCCCTCGAAAATCGAGGGAGCCTGCTGCAATTCGGCGCGTAGCGTTCCGGACATGGCGCTTACGCTACGGGAAAAAGGACATCCGCGCAAATGCGGAAGTGGCCCTATCAGATGACTGCCCTACGGTAACGGAAGCTCGACGGCGTGCCCTCCCCGGGCGCTGAGGTGGAGCGCCTCGGTGAATTCGAGATACTGCACGCCCGTCTCGAAACTGGGCTCGGGCCGTCCACCCTTGGCCACGGCGTCGATGAAATCCTTTTCGACCGTCCAGGCCGTTTCGAGATCGGCGGGGATTTCCAGCTTGCGCAGCTGCTTGTCGCCGCGCCGGGCGCCGAAGATTTCGTCCCGAGTGAAATTATAGATCAGCGTGCCGTCCCGGCCATAGACAGTCAGCGTCTCGTCGGGGGCGAATTGAGCCACGCCGCTCCACTCGAGAATACCCGCGAGTCCGTTGGGCCACTGACCGAAGACCTGGACGACATCGGGAACGTGGACTACGTAGCCCTCACGCTTGGGGACGCAGACTTTCATTTGCGCATGGAGCCGCCGCGGCGAGCCAATCCAGCGCTGCAGCACCTCGGCATAGATACCGACGGTGAGGACATTGTGACCGCTGAGTTCCGTGCGCTGGCGCCAGTGGACGGGCGCGAGCGGATCGGCGAACTGCCCGCCGACGGCCGCCAGTCGGAAGTGCCAGAGCTCGCCCGCGTAGCCGTCGCGCAGCAGTTTTTGGAAAAACTTCCCGCCCTTGAGCCCATGTGGTGGCGGGCAGAGCATCGTGACCAATTGGGGTCGCGCCTGAGCGGCAGCGAGCATCTCGCGACCTTCGCGGAGGTTCATGGCCATCCGTGCCTGACAGAAGACATGTTTGCCCGCCTCGAGGGCCGAGATCGTGATGGGCGCGTGAAGATGAGGCGGCGTGCCGATCCAGATGATGTCGAGATCGGGTCGGTCGAGCATCTCCGCCCAGTCGTTCATGATCTCGGGGATGTGAAATTCCTTCGCGATGGCCTGGGCCGTCTCGATGCGGGAGTTACAAACCGCGACCACCTGGACATTGGGCAAAGCGAGCAAACCGGGCAGATGACGCTGCTGGACGATGTTTCCCGCTCCGACGATGCCGATGCGCAATTTCTTGGCAGTGTGACTGTGCCTACTCATGCCGCCACCTTGTGTATAAGCGTTTTTTCAGCGGATGGAACCCAGCCCCGCAGTCCGCGCTGGTGCATGACGATCTGCCGCACGCGCCGCGCAACTTCTGGCAGGTCGCCGTCAACGATGTGAGCACCAATGGAAAAGCGAACCGTGGCGGAGACCCATTCGGGCGGGACGCCCATCGCAGCGAGAACATGCGACGGCTGGACCGAGCCAACCAGACAAGCCGAGCCACTGGAAACGGAGAGTCCGGCGAGGTCGAGCGCGATCAGGAGGTCCTCCCCGTGCACACCGCGGAAACTGACATTAAGCGTGTTGGGCAAGCGTTCGGTGGAGTGGCCGTTGCGCCGGACACCATCCAATGTTTCCAGCTCGTTCCAAAGTCCCTCGGTCCAGCTTTTCTGTCGCGCCGCCTCGGCGGAATCAACCTTGCCGTGCAGGGCGAAAGCTTCGGCCATTCCGGCGATGGCGGGAACATTTTCGGTGCCGGGACGACGCTCGTTCTCGTGTGAACCGCCTTCCATCAAACGCGTCAGGGGAACTCCGGCTTTAAGCCAGAGCACTCCGGTCCCGGGCGGTCCGTGGAATTTATGGGAGGCCAAACTGAGCGCGCTGACCTGCCAGTCCCGCAGATCGAGCGGTTCCTTGCCTGCGCTTTGAATGGCATCGGTGTGCAGGAGGACGCCCCGCTTGGCGCAGACGGCCCCGATTTCACGCATGGGCTGGCGAACACCCGTCTCATTGTTCGCGCTCATAATAGAGACGAAAGTCGTGTCGGGACGGATGGCGCACGCGAGATCGTTCGGATCGATCAAGCCTTCGGCATCCACGTCGAGATAGCTGACTTCAAATTCCTTTTCCTTCTCCAGTGCCTGGAAGGCATGCAGCACCGCGTGGTGCTCCGTTTTGGCCGTGATGAGATGGCGTCCCCTGCCCCAATGCGCCAGGGCAAGTCCCCGGACGGCAAGATTGCAGCTCTCCGTGCCGCCGCCGGTGAAAATGATTTCGGAAGGCTTCGCTTGCAATTGCGCGGCGATGCGGTCGCGGGCCGAATCGATCTCCCCGCGCGCGCGGCGGCCCTCCGCGTGAAGGCTGGAGGGATTGCCCAGCGTGCCAGCAAGCAACGATTCCATGATCGTGCGTACGCGTGGATCCAGACTGGTCGTCGCATTGTCATCCAGATAAAGGCGCTGCATGACGTTTCAACCTGGGCTCAGATGACCCAGTCGCCTCCCAATCGTTGCCGCGGATGAATACTGATCTGCTGCGACTCGAAAACGACGACTGAGTCGGGTGGAATGGAACGAGTCAGCCAGACGTTGCCACCGATGATCGTCCGGTCACCGATCAATGTATCGCCACCGACGATGGTCGCCCCGGCGTAAATCGTGACGTCGTCGCCGATGGTGGGATGGCGCTTGCCGCCGATCGCCAGCCCCTGCCCATCGCGCTCAACGTGCTTGGCAAGGCTGCGCGCAACGAGGCCGACACCCTGGTAAAGCCGGACGCGATTCCCGATCTTCGACGTGCCGCCGATGACGACGCCGGTGCCGTGATCGATGAAGAAGTGCGTGCCGATATCGGCGCCGGGGTGAAGATCGATGCCGGTGCGGCTGTGGGCCCACTCGGTCATCATGCGCGGTAGCAGAGCCACGCTCAATTCATGGAGCACATGGGCGAGACGAAAGACAGCCACTGCTTCAATTCCGGGATAGGCGAGGACGATTTCCTCGCGGTTGGCCGCGGCGGGATCGCCCTGGTAGGCGGCATCCACATCGGTCTGGATCAGGTTGCGCACGAGGGGGAGCTGCCGCAGGAAGGCCAGCGCGATGTCCTCCGCGGTTTTTCCCGCGACGGGCGCCACTTCGAGGCTTTTTGCAATTTCGCGCTCGAGACGCATCTGCAGGCTCCTCAGCTGCTCCGCCGTTTTTTTCGACAGGTCGTCAGCAGAAATTTTCTGCTCCGTGATGAAGCCGGGAAAGATCACGTGGAGCAAATCCTGCGTCAGCGTGGCGATGGCCATCTTCGAGGGCAGGCTGCGGCCGTTGAGATGCCGGATACCGCCGCATTGGGCGTACGACTCCAGCAACTGCGCGACGAGCTTGTCCAGCGATTGATCCATGGGTGAAGCCTATCGGAAAAAGGGAGGTCTGCAAATACGCGTATCTGCTTCTTGTGCCGGCTATGCCTCGGTCGTTCCCGAAAAAACAGCGCCGATCTCCTCCTCCGAGAAGCGATCGGGATGCTGCGCGTGACACAGCTTCGCGTAGAGACCGTTTTGCGCCAATAGGCTATCGTGCGAACCGCGTTCGATAATGCGCCCCTTCTTCAGGACAAGAATCAGATCGGCATGGCGCACGGTGGAGAGACGATGCGCGATGACGAAAGAGGTCCGGTTCACGAGCAATCGCTGAAGCGCCTGCTGGATGAGTTGCTCAGTGGCGGTGTCGACGCTGGCGGTGGCCTCGTCGAGAATGAGCACAGGCGGATTCTTGAGCAGCGCCCGCGCGATGGAGATGCGCTGCTTCTCGCCCACGGAAAGCTTCACGCCCCGCTCACCGACATGGGTGTCGTAGCCTTCCGGCAGAGAGGCGACAAATTCGTGCACGCAGGCGGCACGTGCCATCTCCTCGATCTCCGCGCGCGTGGCGTCGGGACGTCCGAAACGGAGATTGTCGAGGATCGTGCCGTTGAAAAGGAAAGTCTCCTACGAAACGACACCGATCTGCTCTCGCAATTCGCGCAGGGATATTTCCTTGATATTGCGGCCATCGAGGAGAATTTCGCCACCGGTCGATTCATAGAAGCGGCTCAGCAGTGAAACAAAGGTCGATTTCCCTGCACCGGTCGGGCCAACCAGGGCGACGCATTGTCCCGGCTCGACCACGAGATCGACATCGTGCAGGGCTGGGACATCGGGGCGGTAGGCGAATGCGACGTGGCGATACTCGACCTTGCCTTTGGCTCGAGTGAAGGGCGTGGATTCGCCATACAGTTCGGTCGGCGCATCGAGAATCTCGGCGACGCGATCACTGGCCGCACGGCCCGATTGGTAGAGCTGGTTGATCTGATGCAGACGCCCCACCGGCTCGTAGAACATGCCGACGTAGAGGAGAAATGTCACAAGATCACCCGGCGTGAAACCGCTAGCCGGATCCAACACCGAACTCCCACCGATATAAAGGACGATGGCGCTCCCGAGTGCCGCGACAAAGCTCATGCCCGGCGAATACCAGGCCCAGGTCCGCATGATGACAAGCTGGGTTTCGGCTAGGACACGCGCCGAAGCGCAGAAACGCTCCAATTCAGTCTCTTCCCGCGCGTAGGACTTGATCTGGCGTACACCCTGAAGGTTGTCGAGCAGAAGGGCGTTCATGGCCGAGGTGGCGCGTCGCTGGTCGCGGTAGCGAAGCTTCGCCGTCAGAGTGTACCACACGGCGCCCACCGCCATGACCGGCACGGGCAGAAACACCCACATCGCCAGTCGCGGATTGTGATAAAAAAGAACGATCCCCACCCCGATGATCTGCAGCAGAGAGACGACGCCCTGCTCGACGCCATCGATGAGAACGCGCTCCATGTTGGTCACGTCATCAATAACGCGGGTGACGATGTCTCCGGTGGCACGCTGATCGTACCAGCGGAGCGGTAGGCGCTGGAGCGTCGCATAAAGATCGCGCCGCAGATCGAAGACGACCGCCTGCTCGAAGGTGTTGTTGAAACGGATACGAAGAGCGTTAAGTCCGTCGCGCAGAAAGAACGACGCAACCACCACCAGGACGCTCGGAAGAAGCAGTTCGGGCCGGTGGTGGCCCAGAACTTGGTCAATGACGAAACCCGTTGCCTGCGGAAAGACGATTCCGGCCAGCGTGCTCGCAATGGCCGCCCCCAGCGTGATCAGGGCCAGAAGCGGATAAGCCCGGGCATAAACCCAGACGCGACGGAAGGTTTTCATGGGGAATAATTTCTAATTTACCGTCATCCCGAGCTTGTCGAGGGATCAGA
>Ga0207671_10003206_pt1 | contig 16477 bp, 15 predicted proteins | sample KBSC24metaG_FD_184352 | JGI IMG/M metagenome (GOLD analysis project Ga0207671, IMG submission 184352) | Corn rhizosphere microbial communities from Kellogg Biological Station, Michigan, USA - KBS C2-4 metaG (SPAdes) (version 2) | ecosystem: Host-associated > Plants > Roots > Rhizosphere > Soil... | reverse complement strand
CGGCTCGGTCGCCCCAGGCACGCCCGGCTGCCCGGTCAACAACCAGATCCCTGACTTCAACGACCTCGTCTATCAGGGCAATTGGGAAGAAGCCTCGCGCAATCTGCACTCGACCAACAATTTCCCAGAATTCACGGGGCGCATTTGTCCGGCGCCGTGCGAGGCGTCCTGCACGCTCAACATCGACGACAACCCTGTGACCATCAAGACGATCGAATGCGCGATCGTCGACCGCGCCTGGGACAATGGCTGGCTGAAGCCTGAGATCGCCGCGCACAAGACCGGCAAGAAGGTCGCGGTGATCGGCTCGGGTCCCGCCGGCATGGCCTGCGCGCAGCAGCTCGCGCGCGCCGGACATGACGTGCACCTGTTCGAGAAGTTCGCCAAGGCCGGCGGTCTTCTTCGCTACGGCATTCCCGATTTCAAGATGGAGAAGGGCGTCATCGACCGCCGCGTCACGCAGATGGAAGGCGAAGGTGTCACCTTCCACTACAATAGCCATGTCGGTGTGGACGGCAATGTCGATCCGCGCGAGATGCTCAACCAGTACGACGCGATCGCGCTGACCGGCGGCGCCGAAGCCCCGCGCGATTTGCCGATCCCCGGCCGCGAGTTCGACGGCATTCATTACGCGATGGACTTCCTGCCGCAGCAGAACCGCCGCGTCTCCAGCGAACCCCTCAACGGCGTCACCGAAATTCTCGCCAGCGGCAAGCATGTCGTCGTCATCGGCGGCGGCGACACCGGCTCCGACTGCATCGGCACCTCGCTGCGCCAGGGCGCGCTGTCCGTGACCCAGCTCGAGATCATGCCCGCACCGCCCGAGCGCGAGAACAAGGGCCTGACCTGGCCGAACTGGCCGCTGAAGATGCGCACGTCCTCAAGCCAGGCCGAAGGCGCGGTGCGCGAATACGCGGTGCTGACGCAGAAGTTCACAGCCGAGAACGGCAAGGTCAAGAAGCTGCACTGCGTGCGCGTCGATGACAAGTTCAAGCCGATCGAAGGCACCGAGTTCGACCTCGACGCCGAGCTCGTCCTGCTCGCGATGGGCTTTGTGCACCCCGTGCACGAGGGCCTATTGAAGCAGCTCGCCGTCGATCTCGACCCGCGCGGCAACGTCAAGGCCAACACGCTCGACTACCAGACCTCGCGGCCGAACGTGTTCTCCGCAGGCGACATGCGCCGTGGCCAGTCCTTGGTGGTGTGGGCGATCCGTGAAGGCCGGCTGTGTGCGCGGTCGATCGATACGTTCCTGATGGGGAAGACGGATCTGCCGCGGTAAGGCGGGCGACGATAGCCGAAGTAGCTCCCGATCGCTGCCGCTGCACTGCATCAATGAGAACTGAGGAGTAAATACACAAATAGGTTGTGGACACGAAAGACAGCCGCATAGGATTGCAATCATTCTTTATGCATTGCTGTCGAGGTCATAATGGCTAAGGCCAAGCCCAAAGCGCCTGTTGTCTCCGTTCTTAATATGAAGGGAGGAGTCGGGAAGACTACCGTAGCTGCACATATCTTTCGAGTGCTCTACCACCGACATGAAATCTCAACGCTACTGGTCGACCTGGATCCTCAGTTCAATCTAACTCAGTGCGTTGTTAGCAAGAAGAAATACGAAACTATTGAAAAGACGTCCCACACCATCATGTCTGCGTTTGAGCCGCAGCCATCAAAGAGCTTTTTTGAGATAAAGACCACTACTCACGCCCCGCCGTCTCCCTCAACTTGCGCTCTGAATCTTAGATCGACCAGCACGGTGCGACTCGACTTGTTGCCCGGCCACTTTGATCTCATCAAGTACTCGCTAATTGACGACCACGAACAGCTTAAGGCTGCGCTCTCATATTTTAAGCGGTTCATCGCCAAAGCCCGAGACGAGTACGGCCTTATTGTCATCGACTGCAATCCAAGTAGTTCTTTTATCACACGCTGCGCACTTGAAGTCAGTACGCACGTGGTCTCCCCCGTCAGATGCGACAAATACTCAGTCTTGGGGGTTGAATTGGTCGACAAGCTGTTGGACCATTTGCCGTTGGAAGAGAAGCCCACGCAACTGGCGCTCATTAATGGGGTGAAAAGGAACGCCGCTCCTGATACGGTCGAGAACGCACTTAGAAAACATAAAGTATTCGGACAGAACGTTCTCGTGGCACGAGTACCTAATTCGAGTTTGCTCCGCGCAGATGAGACGTATACGGGATTTGCCACAGACCGACCGGTTCCTTGGCGAGACTTGCTTCGTGCAGAAATTGGCGAAATTACTGACGAACTAACGGACAGACTGGGACTGAATTGATGCCGAGCTTCAGACCTGAGTTCGAACGCATGCTGCTACAATTGGCTCTGCTGCGTCCCAGCCCACGGGAACTGATCGATCTCTACGAACTTCTAAGAAGCATCGGCCCTATCGAGTTTCACGAGTTCTTGAGGCATCTAAGTTTTACAACTCGAGACGCCGTAAATCGGATCGACCTACCTTCTCGCTATAGATCACATGAAGTTCCTCGATATAGATCACAAGAAATTCGGAAGCCCACCGAACGACCGACATCCCCAGCGCTAGATTCTCTCCACAAGAAGGTTGCCGAACTACAACGCAGCGCTGGATCGATTGACAACGAATCTCTTGCCAAGATCATCATCAAGAATCTCGGAGAGACAGCGAAGCGCCCTCCACGATTTGACAAGAAGAGAGGCCTTAGGTTTTGGCTTGGAGAACTCCTTAAAATCGCGACCGCGAGTCAGATCTACAGAGCCGCGCTATTCGCAAAAACCGACACAAGCGAATCGGATAAAATGTCGTGGCCGCTAAGCAACAAAAGGTAGACCACTACAAGGATCTCCAAAAAAAGATCGCCAGCGAATTCGGGGATAGGATCCCCGTGGCGACTGATAGCGAAGCAGCACTAGGCATTTCAATCGCATGGCTCAGACATTTTTACGAATTTGGCACGCCAAGCAATGCCTCAACCTCGCTCTTGGATGCCGCTCACTCGGCGGCAATCGAAGTAACGTCTTCTGTTGCGTGCGGCCTAGTGCGACCCGCAATATTTTCACTGCGCAGTCACTACGAATTCTTCTTCATGTACCTGTTCTACAAAGACCATCCGGTAGAGTGGAGCTCCCTGCAGAACGGCAACGAATGGGTTCGCCTTCCAAAAGAACTCAAAACATATCTACGACAGTACTATCCTTGGTCTGAGACGAGATTGAAGAAACTGAACGACGTTAAGTCGCGCAAGGAGGATGATCCTTATTTCGTCTTGTCGGCGTTCGTTCATGGGGGCAAGCTTCAGACCTTACCAAAGGCACGACTGCCTAAGGAGACTTGCTTTGCCCTTGAGACTGTGAAGCAAATGCCAAACTTGATCGCTGATATTTCGGAGTATCTGTCGGACGTCGCTACTTCAGTTTATTCGGGAAACTTTCTGGGATTGCCTCCCGCCGTGAAGACGAATCTAACGACTAGGTTCGCGAAAGCCAGCGAAGCTGAGAAGATTTTCAACTAATTCTGCCGCCAATTTTCTTCCTAGTTCTGCAACCTCACGCCCAGCATCACCACCGTGCCCTGTGAGCTCGAGCCCGGCTGGTTCGAATCCAGGATGTCGTGACGCAGTGTGCCCTTGATCCAGACATTGCGATTGAGCTTGTAGATCAGATTGCCTTCGAGCGAGTAGGTCTTGTCGTTGCGATTCTGGCCCTGATAGTCGTAGGTGCCGTAGGTGAACTTGCCGACGGCGGTGAGCCAGCGGCGGAAATCGTGATCGACTTCGGCGGCGTAGGTGTGCACGAGCACGCCGGAGGAGCCGGGGATCGTGGTTTCCGCGATCTGCGTGTCGGTGTTGAACTTCACAGTCGTCAGTCCGCTCGCATTCCAGATCAGCGAGCCCGAGGTGAGGAAGCCCGAGAGCTGGCTGAGGCGCGGATCGACATAGTTGCGCGCGGAATAGCCGACCGACACTTCGCCGGTGAGGATGCGGGTGAATTCGAAGGACGTGCCGACCTTGGCGTAGCCGCCGGACGAATCGCGCAGATAGCCGTTGCGATCGGCGGCCTGGTCGTGGATTCGGTTGTCGCCCTCGATCTCGACGAATGGCTTCAGGCCTGGCTTCAGCTCATAGGAGAAACGACCGACGCCGCCAAACTGATTGAAGTCGCGGTCGTCGTTGCTGAAGGTCGAGCCGTCCGTGAGTTTTGAATCCGTATAGGCGGTGCGATCGACGGTGGCGCCGGCCGCAACCTCGAAGCGGTTGAAGGTCTGGTCGAAGCCGAAGGTGCCGCCATAGGTGGCGTAAACAGGGTATTTCTGCAGGCCCGCCTGCACGTTCGGGCTGCCGGGATTGTCGGTGGCGAGCCGCAGGCGCAGCTGCGAGGTCAGCTTGAGATCGCGGTCGACGTCGAAGCGGCCGTCGACATGGCCGGTGAAATCGGGGCGGTTGATTTCGACCGGCGACGGCGAGGCGAAGCCGTCGATCGTCGCCGGCATGTTGTTGGTGTAGCCCGAGAACGAGCCGCGCAAATCGGCGACCAGCGCGTGGCGCTCCCAATCGGACTGGATCAGAAGATCAGGCGCGACGACATAGACCGGCGAGCCGATCGGCTTTTGCAGGCGCGCGGGATTGGTGTCGTAGCCGGCGGACAGTTCGAGCCCGCCCTTGATCAGGAAGCTGCCGGCGTAATCGCCAACCGCGCCGAAGGCATCGTCGTCGACCTTGAGACGGCGACGCTGCGGCTGGCCGGGCACAGTGCCCGCCATCGCCGGCGGCAGCGGCGTCTTGTTCGCGGTCTCCGACGGCGGAGGCGCAATGCGCGGCGGACCGAGCGTGGAGACCGGCGGCGTTGTCGGCACCGGCGAGCCGGGACCGGCGGGCTTCTTCGGCTTCGGCTGCCCCGGATAGAGTTTGGGCTGCTGGCGCTTGCGATTGAGCGAGTCGTAACCGGAACTGCTGGCGCCGTTCGCGGCGGGCAGGCCGTAGGTCGGGACCTGGCCGACGCGCGTCGTTGCGGGCGCGTCGCTTTTCTTGCGCGGATCGTCGTTGGGATCGGGCGGCTGCGGGATCGCATCCGACGGGGCCTGCGGGACACCAGCCGTGCGGCGCGTCGGCAGCGTGTCAGGCGAGACAAAGCCGCCGCGCTTGGGATTGAACAGGTCGGGCGTAACGTTCTGGGCGGCCGCGGGTGCGCTTTCCAGCGCGGTCAGCAGCAGGCATGGCAAAGCGGCGCGGAAAGCTAACGCGCTGCGGCTCCGGCCCCTGCCTGGAGGCGACCCCACGATGGAATAACTCCAACGAAATCAGATACTTCACTGACGACTCTCCGCGAACCCGCGGGAGCCATCGTTAATGGAGTTAAAACAATTATGGTTAATGACCCGTTGAGGCTTTCGGGGGGCGCGTCGCCTCGCCGGCTGAGGCGTGCTAAGGAGGCGCCAACGGGCCGAAGCCCCTCCTCCCTGGACCAGAACATGCCGAGTTCGAAACCGCTGATGACCTCATCATCCAGCTCCACTCCCGATAGCGTCGAATCCGCGCTCCGCACGCTGGAGACCGAGAGCGGCGGCATCAACGCGCTCGCAGCCGCCCTACGCGGCCCGCTGGGCGAGGCGTTTGCCAGGGCGGTCGACCTGATCCGTAACGCCAAAGGCCGCGTCATCGTCACCGGGCTCGGCAAGTCCGGCCACATGGCGCGCAAGATCGCGGCGACCCTGGCCTCGACAGGCACGCCAGCTTTTTTCGTTCACACCGCTGAAGCTGCTCACGGCGACCTCGGCATGATCACCACCGACGACGTCATCATGGCGTTGTCCTGGTCCGGCGAGCAGCCGGAGATGAAGACGCTGGTGAACTATTCGGCGCGCTTTGCGATCCCGATGATCGCGGTGACGTCGAATGCGGCCTCCTCGCTGGGACAGGCCGCCGACATCGTGATCGAGCTGCCGAAGGCGCGCGAGGCCTGCCCGCACAATCTGGCGCCGACCACCTCGACCCTGATGCAGGCTGCGATCGGCGATGCCATCGCGATCGCATTGCTCGAAGGCCGCGGCTTCACCGCACTGGAATTTGCGCATTTCCACCCCGGCGGCAAGCTGGGCGCGATGCTGAAATTCGTCCGCGACTACATGCGCACCGGTGCGGAGATTCCGGTCAAGCCACTCGGCACGAAAATGTCGGACGCGGTGGTCGAGATGTCGGCCAAGGGTCTCGGCTGCGTCTGCATCGTCAACGACGAGAACGAGGCCGTCGGCATCATCACCGACGGCGATCTGCGTCGTCACATGCGACCGGATCTGCTGACGGTGTCGGTCGACGACATCATGACCAAGCAACCCAAGACCGTGCCGCCCTCGATGCTCGCCAGCGAGATGATCGAGGTGCTCAATGCGCGAAAAATCACGACGCTGGTCGTGACCGAGGCGGACAAGGTGGTGGGCATCGTCCACCTGCACGATCTGCTGCGCGCGGGTGTGGCGTAAGGCGCCGCTCGCTACGCCGGAAACCGCGCCGCCTTTTCCTCCAGCGGCAGCCGCAGCCCGTTCGCCAGATACGACACCGTGCGGTAGAAGCCGCACAGCAGCATGATCTCCAGAATCTGCGCCTCGTCGTAATGCGCCGAGAGCGCGGCGAACTCCGCGTCTGACAATGTCGCGCGGCGATGCAGCCCGTCGACCGCTGCGATCACGGCCTGCTCGGCCGGCGACCAGCAGGGTGAGGTCGCATCACCCTCCACCGTCGCGCGGATCTCGTCCTCGCTGAGCTTGGCCGGCGCGGCGAAGATCGCGACATGGACGCCCCATTCATATTCGCAACGGTTCAGCGCGCAGGTCCGATCGATGACGATCTCGCGCTGGCGCAGCGATAACGGACTCGGATCAAGAAGCCCGCCGGCGCGAAATTTGTCCCAGGCGCGGGCATGGCCTGCCATCACCCGAAACAGCGCCAGCGGCGGCGCTCCGCGCATGATGCGGTCGAACTGCGCCTGGATCTCCGGGGGATAAGGCGGCGAGAGCGGAGCAATCCGCGGCATCGGGGATGACATGGGCATCTTCCTTGCTACAATTATCGTAGCAATACGCTACATTATATGTAGCAAGACGCAAGAGGGCTACGATGGCGAAGCAGGCAGCCTCAGGGAAGGTCCGGGGATCGCGCACCGGGCGGCCGATCATGGCGCTGCTCGACCTGCTGGGCCGGCGCTGGAGCCTGCGGATCCTGTGGGAGCTGCGCGATGAACCCCTCACTTCCCGCGCCCTGCGCACGGCCTGCGACGAGGCTTCGCCGACGGTGTTGCAAGCGCGGCTGACGGAGTTGCGCGAGGCCGGGTTTGTGGAGCTCGGCGAAGGTGGCGGCTACGGGCTGACGGTGCTCGGGCGCGATTTGTGTGAGACATTCATGCCGCTGCACCGGTTTGCGGAGAAGTGGAAGAAGTGACGACAGGTGCTCTCCCTCTCCCCGTTCTTACGGGGAGAGGTAAGAAGCGAGCTACGCCGCCGCGACCGTCAAATTCGCGCCATCCACCTGCACCACCTTCACCCGCGTGCCGGCCGGCGTATCCGGACCCGCCACGCGCCAGACGGTGTCGCCGATGCGGACGGTGCCGTTGCCGTCGATGATCGGCTTCTCCAGCGTGAACTCGCGACCGAGCAACGCTTCGGTGCGCCTGTTGAGGAAGGGGCTCGCGCTTGCATCCGGCTTCGGCCGGGCGAGCCGGCGCCACACCGGCACGGCGGCGGCGGCGAACACCGCGAACATCACGAGCTGGATCTGCCAGGAGATCACGGCCGCGAACGAGATCAGGCCAACCAGCAACGCTGCAAGCCCAAGCCAGAACAGGAACACGCCCGGCGCGATCACCTCCAGCGCCATCAGGATGAAGCCGAAGATCAGCCAGTTCCAGGTGCCGAGCGATACGAACATGTCGGTCATGACACGACCTCTAAATTGGGCGCACGCCCTTGGTCGGGCATGCGCCGTTGATTACCCCTGCCGCGGCGGCACAGTGGGCGGCGTGCCGCCGGTCGGCGGCACTGAGCTGGGACGCCGAGCGGCGGCAGCCGCGGATGCCGCGCTTTCGCCGAACGTCGCCTTGGCGATCTCGCCGATGCCGGCGAGCGAACCGAGCAAGCTCGTCGCTTCAATCGGCAGCATGATGATCTTCTGGTTTGGCGCGTCCGCGAACTGGCCGAACGCCTTGATATATTTGTCGGCGATAAAATAGTTCAGCGCGGCGACATCACCCTTGGCAATGGCTTCGGAGACGACCAGCGTCGCCTTGGCCTCGGCTTCCGCGGACCGCTCACGCGCTTCGGCGTCGCGGAACGCAGCTTCCTTGCGGCCTTCGGCCTGCAAGATCTGGCCCTGCTTGGCGCCCTCGGCGCGCAGGATCTCCGACTGGCGCTGGCCTTCGGCGGCGAGAATGTCCGCGCGCTTGACGCGCTCGGCCTTCATCTGCCGGCCCATCGCCTCGACGAGGTCAGCCGGCGGCACGATGTCCTTGATCTCGATGCGATTGACTTTAAGGCCCCACGGCGAGACCGCGGCGTCGACGACGCGCAGCAGACGCTCGTTGATCTCGTCGCGATGCGACAGCACCTGGTCGAGATCCATCGAGCCCATCACAGAGCGGATGTTGGTCATGGTCAGAACGGTGACGGCTTGGGTGAGGTTGGAGACCTCGTAGCTCGCCTTCGCCGCATCGAACACCTGATAGAAGGCGACGCCGTCCACCGTCACGGTGGCGTTGTCCTTGGTGATAACCTCCTGCTCGGGGATGTCGATCACCTGCTCCATCATGTTGATCTTGCGCCCGACGCGATCGAAATAGGGCACGATCAGATTGAGCCCGGGGCTCAGCGTCTGCGTGTACTTGCCGAACCGCTCGATGGTCCAGTCATAGCCCTGCGGCACCGTCTTGACGCCGGCAATCAGCGTGATGATGACGAGCAACACCAGCACAATCGCGAAAATATCGAAACCGCTCATATATCCTCCAAGGCGGGAAAAGACCCTTCCCGCGCTGCCATTGGTCGGGATCAACACCCTACCGGTTCAGCGGTCGCTTTTCACGTCGGCATCCACGCCATTCTGCACAAGACGGTCGAAGAGGGAACGCTCACGATTATGTATTTGCGAAAGGCCCTTGAAAGCACGAAAGCGCAGTCCTACCGGCAAACGTTAAGAATTTGCGACGCTATTCGATGACGTCGTTCGCGGTTGCGAGCAGGCTCGGGGGAAGCGTGACGCCGATCGCCTTGGCCGCCTTCAGATTGACGGCCAGCTCGAATTTGGTGGGGTTCTGGATCGGAAGGTCGGCAGGCAGCGCGCCCTTCAGAATGCGATCGATATAGCCGGCGGCACGCCGCAGCTGCTCGGTGCTGTCGGTGCTGTAGGACATCAGCCCGCCCTCGTCGACGAACAGCCGACTCCAGAACATCGCCGGCGCCCGCGCCTGCGCAATGGCCGCGAGCAGAGCCGCGCGATTGGCCATGGTGAAGAAGTCGGGCAGGATCAGCAGGCCGCAATCTTTCCGCCACGCCAGCGCGGCAATCGAAGCCGTGTCATGGATCGGCGCGGGTTCGACCGCCACGTGAAGGGTGCGCGCGGCGTCCTCGATCGTGCGCAGCATCAGGGGTGCGAACGGTGCGGTGGCGGGATTGTAGACGACGACGACGCGGGACACTTTTGGCGTGACCTGTGTCAGCATCTGCAGCCATTTGCCGGCGAGCGGGCCGTCATAATCGGTGAAGCCGGTGATGTTGCCGCCGGGATGCGCGAGGTTTTCGACAAAGCCCTGGCGGACTGGGTCGGTAACGACAGCGAACACGATCGGGATCGTCGTGGTGCGCTGGCGAAGCTCTTCCACCGACGGCGTGCCGACCGCGAGCAGGATGTCGGGCTTGAGCGCGATCAGCTCGTCGGCGAGCCGCGCGATACGCGCGCGATCGCCGGCTCCGCTGCGCCAATCGACCTTGAGATTGTCGTGCTCCTTCCAGCCATGGGCGGCAAGAGCTTCGGCCAGGATCCTGCTGCGAACCTGCCCGATCTCGTCGTCAGCCGCCGTCACCGAGAGCACGCCGAGCCGGCGCGTTACATTCGGCTGCTGCGCCGATGCGGAAGCCGGCAGCGCGGTGACCGTCCCAAGAAGCGCCAGACATTCGCGGCGGTTCATGGAGGCTCCCTAGATCCAACCTTGGAGTTCGCGCAGGACCAGCGTACGGATCACATCCATGCCTGCTACGCTGTCGTTGAGGCACGGGATCGCGGAAAACTGCTCGCCGCCATTGTGCTTGAATATCTCGGCGTTCTCCTGCGCGATCTCCTCCAGCGTCTCCAGGCAGTCGGCGGAGAAGCCCGGCGTCACCACGGCGATGCGGCGCACGCCTTCTTTCGCCAAGCGCTCCATGGTCTTGTCGGTGTAGGGCTGCAGCCACTCGTCATTGCCAAAGCGCGACTGGAAGGTCAGCAGCAGCTTGGTGTCGTCCATGCCGAGCCGGCGGCGCAGCGCCTCCGTCGTGGCGACGCAGTGGCTCTGATAGGGATCGCCCTTGTCGACATAGGATTTCGGCATGCCGTGGAAGGAGGCGACGATCAGCTCGGGCTTGAACGGCAGCGTGGCGAGGTGCGTCTCGATCGAGACAGCGAGCGCCTCGATATACGCCTCGTCCTCGTAATAAGGCGGCGTCACCCGCAGCGTCGGCTGGTTGCGCAGACGTGCGAGCACGCGGAACACCTCGTCGCAGACGGTGGCCGAGGTCGAGGCGGAATATTGCGGATAGAGCGGCACCGCGAGGATGCGCTCGCAGCCCTTTGCGATCAGCGCATCGATCCCCGCCTTGATCGAGGGGTTGCCGTAGCGCATCGCCCAATCCACCACGACATGCGCGCGGTCCGACAGCGCGGCGGCGAGCTTGTCGCTCTGCGACCGCGTGATGGTCTTCAGCGGCGACTCGTTCTTCTCGACGTTCCAGATCTTCCGGTAGTCGAGCGCCTTGGTGCGCGGACGGCTGCGCAGGATGATGCCGTTCAGCACCAGCTGCCAGATCAGACCCTGGTCCTCGATGACGCGCGCGTCCGACAGGAATTCCTTGAGATAGACCCGCACGCCCTGAGCGTCGGCGGTGTCGGGGGTGCCGAGGTTGACCAGCAGCACGCCGACGCGCGGCTGGGCCAATGGCGCTGCCGGTTTCGCTGAAATGATGGGGGCCAGGGGCGTCATGATCAGTTGCGTCGCGCGTTGCCCCAAACTTGTCAAGATGAGCCAGATTTCGCTAGGGTCCTGCCTAAGCGGGGGAGGGAAGATGACACTCGCGGAATTCTGCGTTTTCGGAGCGCTGCTGCTCTATCTCATAACGATCGCCTCGATCAAATGGATCAGGCTTCGCGGCTTCGACAATTCACGGCCGCGCGATCCCGCTTTTTATGAGGACGCCATCGCGCAGCGCGCGCTCGGCGCCCACCAGAACGGGATCGAGACCTTCCCGTTCTTCGCCTTTGCCGTGCTGCTGGCCGAATTCCGGGATTCGCCGCAGCGCCTGATCGACGAGCTCGCCGTGCTGTTCCTGATCGTGCGGATCGCCTACGTCCTGACCTATCTCGGCAACCGCCCGACCCTGCGCACCATCCTCTGGAGCATCGGCTTTGCGATCAATCTCGGGATTTTCTTCATGCCGCTGCTGAAGCGGTTGTTGCCGGTGTGAAGGTGCCGTGTCCCGGACGCGGTGCAGCGTGAAACGCTGCTCCGCAGAGCCGGGACCCAGAAGGCCACACGTTGCAGTGCCGTGAGATGGGCCCCGGCTCTGCAGCGCACCGTCGAAGGGACGCTGCGCTGCGTCCGGGGCACGAGAATCTTGTCTAAAAGCACGTCGTCCGCTCGGCTGCGATGTAGCCGAGCAACAGGCCTGCCCCGAACAGCAACACGAGGGCGGCAGCGCCGAGCTCGATGCCGCGCATGAAGAGCGCGCCGCCACCGTCGCGTCCCGCGCTCAGGCGGCCGGCGATATCCTTGGCTGAAACGGCAATCACCGCAATGGCGGCAACCGTGATCGCGGTGCCCAGGCCCATCAGGAAGGTCGCGGCGATGCCGGCCCAGAACAGGCCCTGGGCCAGCGCGAACACCAGCACCAGGATCGCGCCCGAGCAGGGGCGGATGCCGACAGTCAGAATTGCGGCGAACCCGCGCTTCCAGCCACCGGGGCCGGCGAGCTCGCTCGGGGTGGGACCGTGGGAATGGCCGCAATGCGCGTCATGAACGTGGCCGTGTCCGTGGTGATGATCGGCGTGCGCGTGATCGTGGCCGTGATGATCGTGATGATGGTGATCATGGTCGTGATGATCATGCGCATCATGATGATGGTGCTCGTGCGGCACGCCCGCGACCGCCGGCACCGGCTGGGTCGCCTGAAGCGCGCGGATGAAGGTGCGGCCCTTGACCCAGACCAGTCGGAGCCCAAACAGCGCGATCAAGGCATAGCTCGCGATCTCGATCGCGCCTTCCGCCCTGCACATCGTCTTGGCGGTGGCGTTCAGGATCCAGGCCGAGATGCCGACGATCAGGATCGCGACCAGCGACTGCATCAGCGCCGAGGCGAACGACAGCGCGATACCGCGCCGCGCGGTCTCGCGGTTGGCGACGAGATAGGAGGCGATCACCGCCTTGCCATGGCCGGGGCCGGCGGCATGGAAGATGCCGTAGGCAAAGGAGATGAAGAGCAGCGTCCATACCGCCGAGCCGTCGGATTTGGCCGCGCGGATGGTCGACGACATCTGGCGATAGAATTCCGACTGCTTGGCCAGAAGCCAGCCGATCAGACCGCTGGCCTCGGGCTCCGCCGCTGGCGCCTGTTTCGACGCGCCGAATGGATTTTGCGCGAAGACATGGTGGAGCGCGGCATCGGCGACGCCGACGACGAGGAGCACAGCCGCGCAAGCGAGGAGCCCGCGCGCGAGCGGCGAGAGATGCAGCTTCAAGGGCAATCCACCGTGATCTTGTTGGCGAACATCATGCCGAAATTGGCGTTCGGACCGTCCATGAACGTCTGCTCGTTGAGCTTCTGCGCGGTGGCGGTGCCGTCGCTGGGACGATCGAGCTTCATCTGGCAGCCCGAGGGCGCCCCGACCAGCTTGACCGGGTTGTCCTTGGCCATCTGGAAGTCGATGAAGAAGGAACGATCGAACACTTCGAGCACCAGCTGCTTGGGCTTGACCGGGTTCTTCAGCGGCAGCGTGAAGTGCAGGGTCAGCACCGTGTCCTTGTAGTCGAGAAAGTAGTCGACCGGCTCTGTAAAGCGCTCTTTCTTGCCGTCGGCCTTCGCGAAGGTGAAGTAGGCATATTCCTTCAGCGACTCGACATTGGTCTGCGCCAGCGGCACCAGCTCCTCGCGCGTGTAGGCGCCCTTCTTCTTGCTCTCGAGTCCCTGCACCGCATAGGCCGAGAACATGTCGTCAAAGGTCCAGGCGTGGCGCACGCCGGTGATCGAACCGTCCTCGGCGTAGAGCAGCTCGCTGGTCGCGGTGATCCAGACATGCGGATGCGCGCTCGCCGCGCCCGCCACGAGGGTGAAAGTGGCAGCGAGCAGCAATCCCAGCAACGCGCGCATGCCGATCAGGCCGCCTTGTCGCCGAGCAGGCCGCGGCGGCGGAGCAGCGCGTCGGGCTCGGGCGGGCGGCCGCGGAAGGCCTCGTAGGCCGCCTCCGGATCGACCGATCCGCCGCTCGAATAGATGTCGTCGTGCAACCGCTTGGCCACTGCCGGATCGAAGATGTTGCCGGCTTCCTCGAACGCACCGAAGGCGTCGGCGTCCATCACCTCAGACCACATGTAGCTGTAATAGCCGGCTGCGTAGTGGTCGCCGGAGAAGATGTGGCCGAATTGCGTGGGCCGGTGCCGCATCGAGATTTCCTCGGGCATGCCGATCTTCTCGAGCTCTCGTTTCTCGAAGGCGCGAACATCCTGCGCGGCAGCGGCCGGCTGGGAGTGGAATTCGAGATCGACCAGCGCCGAAGAGACGAACTCGACGGTGGCAAAGCCCTGGTTGAACTTTCGCGCGGCGAGGAAGCGCTTGAGCAGATCGTCCGGCAGCGGCTCGCCTGTCTGGTAGTGACGGGCGAACTGCTGCAGCACCTCGGGCCGCTCCTGCCAGTGCTCATAGAGCTGCGACGGCAGCTCGACGAAGTCAGTGAAGACCGATGTGCCTGACAGCGACGGATAGGTCACGTTGGACAGCATGCCGTGCAGGCCGTGGCCGAACTCGTGGAACAGGGTGCGGGCATCGTCGGGAGACAGCAGCGAGGGCTCGGTGCCTGTGCCCTTGGCGAAATTGCAGACATTGATGACGAGCGGCGCGATCTCGCCGTCGAGCTTCTGCTGGTCGCGCAGCGAGGTCATCCAGGCGCCGGAGCGCTTGGACGGCCGCGCATAGTAGTCGCCGTAGAACAGCGCCTTGTGCTTGCCGTCAGGGCCGTTGACCTCCCAGACCCGGACGTCGGGGTGCCAGACCGGCACGTCCTTGCGTTCGGCGAAGGTGACGCCGAACAGGCGGGTGGCGCAGTCGAAGGCCGCGGCGATCATGTGATCGAGCGTCAGATACGGCTTGATCGCGGCGTCGTCGAAATTGGCGCGCTGGAGCCGGAGCTTCTCGGCATAGAAGCGCCAGTCCCAGGGCGCCAGCTTGAAATTGCCGCCCTCCTCCGTGATCAGCGCCTGCATCTCGTCGCGATCAGTGAGCGCCCGGGCCCGGGCCGGCTTCCAGACCCGCTCGAGCAGACCGCGCACCGCATCCGGCGTCTTGGCCATGGAGTCTTCGAGACGGTAGGCGGCGAAGGTCGGATAGCCCAACAGCTTGGCGCTCTCCTCGCGCAGCTTCAGGATCTCGCCGATGGTCGTATTGTTGTCGTTGGAATTGCCGTTGTCGCCGCGGGCGGTGAAGGCCTTGTAGACCTTCTCGCGCAGGTCTCGCCGCGCCGAGCTCTTCAGGAACGGCTCGGCCGAGGAGCGCGACAGCGTCACGATGGCCTTGCCCTCCATGCCGCGATCTTCCGCCGCAGCCTTGGCGGCGGCGACAAAGCTCTCCGGCAGGCCCTGCCGGTCGGCCTCACCGAGCTCCATGAACCACTCCTGCTCGTCGCCGAGCAGATGATGGCTGAAGCCGGTCGCGAGCTGGGCCAGCTTCTCGTTGATCTCCGCCATCCGCGTCTTGGCCTCGTCGGACAGGCCCGCGCCGGCGCGGTGGAAGCGGGTGTAGGTGCGCTCCAGCAGGCGGAGTTGCTCGGGGTCGAGGCCGAGATTGGCGCGGTTCTCGTGCAGTTGGGCGATGCGGCCAAACAGCACAGCGTTCATCATGATCGGATTCCAGTGCCGCGCCATCCGCAAGGAGACCTCCTTGTCGATGTCCAGGATCGCCGGGTTGGAATGCGCCGAGACCAGGTCGTAGAACACGGAAGCGACCTTGTTCAGCAGCTTGCCCGAGCGCTCCAGCGCCGTGATGGTGTTGGCGAAGTCAGGCGCGGCAGGATCATTGGTGATCGCCGCGATCTCGGCGGAGTGGTCGGCGAAGGCCTGCTCGAAGGCCGGGAGGAAGTGCTCCGGCGTGATCTCGTTGAAGGGCGGGGTCGCAAATGGCGTCACCCAGGCCTTCAGCAGCGGATTGGTCTCGGAGTCCGTAGTTTGGCGGGGGTCTGACATCACAAGTCCCGTTTTTTGAGCTGATTTGTTGGGGCCAGCTATAGCACGCGATGGGGCTTTTTTGGGCCATTTGGCCTTGCTCCCGCCCGCCTTTTCGAGGAGATTGCGGCCCTCGAAACACCGGACCCCAGAGCCCATGCCTTCTTCGTCTTCCCGTCAGATCGTCTGGCCGAGCGTCATCACCGTTATCAGCGCCGCCATCTTGATCGGCGCAGAGGTGTTCGGCGCAGCGTTTGCCGGCGGCTGGGCGCTCGCCATTCTGCTCGGGCTCGGCGACCAGGGCGCGCACATCCTTCAGGCCGTGCTGTTCGCACTCGGCGTGCTGGTCATGACGGCCTTCATCCGCGCCGCTCAGCGCGTCGAGCCGTTCTTCAAGCGCGGCTGACGCTCCTCACACACGCGATCCACGCGCGCGACACAGAAAACTTAACGCGCGTTCATCTTCCGCGTCGCTCGCGCAACACTGCGCAAGCAGATGTTAGGCAAATCTGTTCTCAGCCTAAAAAAATTCTTGCGAAGCCGAGTCAAAACCCTTATGTGCGTTTTGCCCAATTTCGCACGTGCCTGTGGTCGTGTGTCAGTCGGTAGGTATCCGGACAAGAGGCCGGACAGCCGCCAAGGGGTGAAGAAGCCGAGGGGCTCTTCGGAAGTGCAGAAGTCGTGAGACTTGAGAACCGAAAGGTTTGGGTCTGAAGACTTTGGCAAACCCGGAGCGTCCAGCATCTCTCTCCAGAGATGCCTTGTCGAAGGTGACTTCACTTTTTGCAACCGTGACTGGCAGCCGGAGGCGAACCGGCGC
>Ga0207671_10003197_pt1 | contig 16504 bp, 10 predicted proteins | sample KBSC24metaG_FD_184352 | JGI IMG/M metagenome (GOLD analysis project Ga0207671, IMG submission 184352) | Corn rhizosphere microbial communities from Kellogg Biological Station, Michigan, USA - KBS C2-4 metaG (SPAdes) (version 2) | ecosystem: Host-associated > Plants > Roots > Rhizosphere > Soil... | reverse complement strand
CACCAAGAGAACTTGATTGCCACGGATTTGCAGATTACGTTCAAATGATCGCCGACAAGTCAGATAGCAAAAGAAGTTTTATGGACGAACTGGCAAGGACTTTTACCTCAGCCAGAAACAGCAGTATGACAGAAATGCGGGACAATTCTGCGGGACCTGCAAGAGTTGCTATCACTGATGACGGCTTCAAGGCAGAGCTTAGAGAGCCCCAAGATACTCATGGTCAGGCGAGGCACTATGTAGGCGGATTCATCGCGGCAGTGCACTTAGGTGAATTCTTTGGTCGCAGGTTCATGAATGATCTAGAAGTACCGGGTAGGAGCGACTACGCGTCCGACACTGCGCTCAACAGGATTAGCGCCAGTCATGCTTCTGACTTTATCGATTCGGCCCATGGTATCGACTACCTGCGACGCTATCTGGCTCACCGGATCAGAATGGAGGTGTGTGGTGACAAACCATAATCACGTGAAATCTACTGTGCAAAGGGTAATACGCGTCGCACTAGTAATAGTACTTTTGCTGTTCATCCTTATCCCTTTGGTTATTTACAGTCGCTTGTCATCGAAAGATGAGCGCTACACTCAAGCGATCACGAAGTACGAATGTCTTCAAGATAACTGTGCGGCCGATTTCGATGGAGATGGAAGAAGTGGCAATCTTCTAGTTGACAGAACGTCCCCACCGCCTTCAGGTTCATATTTAGCACGACAAGCTTGGTTAGTAGTAAGCGATTCCCATCGCGAACTCCTTCGACTTCCATTTAGCTATGTGGACGGCACATTGCGAACACATGTGGCGATTCGAGACGAGGTTGGCGGAGCGCGCTTATTGGTTTTTGATCACACGATCGAAGGCAAACCTGTACGAGAGGTCTTTGCCTGGGATGGCAAACAAATGATCCAAGTCCAGCCTTCAGCTGCGGATCAAGAAATCCTGGCAGCATTGAGTGCCCGCGATGACGCAGGGAGCTGGCATGACTGGGCTCTTTACAGATCCTTAGTGTTACCTATTTTGGTCGCTTATTACATCTTACTTGCTGGAATTGTGGGTTTTAGCATTCTCCGACATCGACGAAAAATCCAGAGCAAAAACCAGACTGCCTTAGTTTAGTTTTAAGTCGTCGATTGTCGTTGAACTTCGCTGGTGGGAGAAGCTTCGGTCTTGGACCTAGGCATTAAGGCTCCTGAAACCCTATCCGGCCCGGAACGACTGCGTAGGAGAGGGCCAAAGTTTCGGGTACTCTAATCTTTAGACTCATTATACGGTTTTTCATTCCCGGGATTGGTATTGTCGATGCTGTTGGACCAGTGATTCTTCCTTATACCAATAGGGTGTGCGTGCGAAATCCGCAGGCCTGCGATCCTAACTCCAAATATAAAGATTGTTGATCGGCTCACCAAGCGACGAGCTGGTTTGTCATGGCATTCAACGTTCCCTGAGCTGGATACCCAAGGGAGATCTGTTCGGTATCGAGGAGATCGTTCTGGAGGAGCAGGTTGGGCCAGCAACGCCCACTTCGCCCGAGTGGCATCACAAAATCGAGGGGCGGAACCTGGCCGTCGGGGCCAGTACTTTGGCCCGCAAGGCGTTTCCACCTGAACCTCGAAGGCCGGCCCTCCGATTAACCGCGAAGTTTCCGACACACTTGGGCCAACCGGCTTGTCCCTTCGCAGTCTCAGCGCGATGATACAGGCAAGCAACAACGCCAGCGTGATGATGATTACCAATATCTTCTTACCACGCATTGTGCTCCAGCCGCTCGCGTCCAGCGATTTGTCGCCGTCGCTCACGCTGTGGTCAACCTATTTTATGCGTGCGGCACTATCATCCGAACCGGCACGTTCTTTCGGATAACCGATTTTAAGCAAAACCAGTGCAGCAGCTACATCCTCTTTAATGCAAACTGAGCCAGAGCCTTTGACCTATTGATCTTTGCCTGCTGAGTACCTGCTCCGCCAACGCTAACCCTGATGTACCTGTTGCCTTTCAATGCGTAGAGCGCCCCACCCACGGGAGTACCAGTCCAAAACGCTTCATCCCCTAAGCCCATGATCTTTTGCGGTGGCACTTCCCGCTCTTCTTCCTCTCGTTCCTCTCGGTTTCTTTTCCGCAACTTTTCTTTCTCGCGCTCTTTCTCTGAGCTTGTGCTCCGTTCTCTGTCTTTCTCCTTCTCAGCCTTTCCGAAAGTCTCCTCCCAATACTCTTTAGGATCACGCGCGCTCGAGCTGTCGCCCCTCTCGGTAAGCACTAGACTAATAGAATTGTTGAAAGTGGGCAGAGCGAAAAAACATTGTGACCTTTTAAAACCGCCCTCAACGCCGCCGCTCGATTTTGTTTCCTTCAGCGACTCGCCCTGCACCGACCGAATCTCATCGCTGGTGAGCAAGGAGCATGCATCGAGTTTTCCAACCCCTGATGACAGGCCGGAATTCGTAGTCGCCGGTGAGTGTTTTGCTTGCGGACTTGAGGACGCTGGCACTGACTGAGAAGAAGTTCCCGCCTCGTTACCAGACGGTTGTTGACTTATATCGGATTTGCCGCATGCATTTAGAATCCATGTAAGTGCCAACAACGCAATAACAAGCTTCATCAAGAATATCGGGCGCATATGCACTTCTAACTCCTAACTTTTGGATAAATTTTAGTCAAATCTTACGCTACTCGTCCCAGCCTGAGGAATTCTTGAGTTCGCTTGCCTTACTAAAAGTGTCCGTCGCATTCTCACACCCCTTGAGCCGCATTCGACTTCGTGCTCAACCTTTACTCAAGTTTTACTCAACCCCCACCTTCTAAGCTCCAAACTGTACTAATCGGCTTCGATTTACGCTCTTTTTGTCTCGCTTGAAAAAACGCCTCTTGCAGTACGGGCCCCGATAGGAGTTGCGCGAGGAGAAAGTTATGAAAATGAGAAATAAGATCACGAAACATCCGTTTGCCTTAGGGAACCGGGGATTGATTGTCCTGGCCATAAGTCTTTGCACGGTTGTTTGCTTTTCATTGTGGCTTTCTCCATCTCGCGCGGCCGATCCGGGGGGCGGAAGTATCAGTCCAACGGGAGCAGCACTAAATTGGATTGGTAACGCGCCAGGCACGGGAGGAACAGGCGGAGAGGGTCAATGTATTGACAGTGGACCGGCGCAAAACTGTGACAGCTTCACACTCAACGTCTCGGGAGCAGATACGGACTGGACCGGCAAACTTATTCAGATCAGGGTTAACTGGTCACTACAAGCCTCGGACTACGATCTCTACGTACACAAAGGTGATTTGAGCGGACCGATAGCCGCCCAGGGCACCAACGGTGGCCAGCCGGGTACAGAAGAGGTGGCCTATCTTGATCCGAGAGCGAACGGAGCGGGCGTTTATACAGTTCACGTAGCCTCTGCAGTCACGCCTGTCCCAAATTCCGATCAATATCACGGTACTGCGAGTGTGGTTCCCGGGCTCGGGCCCGCCACACAAGGCGCTGGTCTGGCGCCGAGATTTCAGAACTTCACACCTCAAGCGGATCTGGTGAAAACCGGAAAGGGCACGGATGCTGGTGAACCTTCTATCGGAGTCAATTGGAAAACCGGAAAGGTAATGTTCATTTCAAACCTGACTACCTTTCGGATCACATTTGATGATTCTTGCCCAACATCACCAACTGCTCTCTGGGAAGACAAGAGTGCTCCGAACAATGCGACCAGTCTGGATCCAATCTTGTTCACGGATCACGGTTACGACAACCAGAACCCGACTGTCGGACGAACGATTGTTTCTGAGTTAACCGGACAGGACAGCCTCTCTGCCTACACAGATGACGATGGACAGTCCTGGATACCCGGACAGGGAGGTGGGATTCCTTCTGGTATTGATCACCAAAGCATTGGAGCTGGCCCGTATCATGCGCCTTTAGTCGGTACGGTCTATCCAAACGCAGTTTATTATTGCTCCCAGGACGCTGCGGTTATTTTCTGCGCGCGCAGCGACGACGGCGGCTTGACCTTCGGTCCTGGTATACCTGCCTACAACCTTACCCAATGCACCAATCTTCATGGCCACGTAAAGGTAGCACCTGACGGTACTGTCTATCTGCCTAACAGAAGCTGTGGCAATCAACAAGGTGTCGTCGTTTCTGAGGACAACGGCATCACCTTCAATGTTCATTCAATTCCGGGTACCACTGCATCTGCAGATGATCCGGCGGTCGGCATTGGTCGCGGAGACAAGACCAATGGGTTCGGAAGAGTTTATGAATCATTTGCGAGTGGCAACACAGTCGCCGGCGTTGCCGTCTCGGACAATCATGGACTCAGCTGGAAAAATATAGTCGATGTTGGTTCGCTGGCTGGTATCAAAGCCGCAGCTTTTCCGACGATGGTCGCCGGTGATGATGACCGAGCGGCGTTCGCGTTTTTCGGATCAACAACTGCTGGCTCAGCTGAGGACCGGGCGTTTCCCGGCCTTTGGCATCTCTACGTCGCCACGACGTACGACGGCGGCAATTCCTGGCTTATTTCCGATGCAACACCGAATGATCCTATTCAACATAATGGCATCCATCTCGGAGGTGGATCGCCTCCACACCGCAACTTACTCGATTTCTTCGGCATAGACATAGACAAGCAAGGAAGAGTGCTAGTCGGCTATGACGACGGCTGTACTGGACCAGGCTGCGTCCAGGCGCCAGGCTCTGCAACGGGCAATGCTTATACAGCTCTCGCGTCGATTGCGCGCCAGACCGGAGGCCTACGATTGTTTGCCACGTCAGGCGAGTCAGCCGGGCCAACGATTCCAGGGGCACCGTCGATCACGGTTCGACGCGACGGCAGCACCGCTCACTTAACGTGGTCTGAATCCGACGACGGCGGATCAGCAATTACTAATTACAAAGTATATCGAGGGACAACAAGTGGCGGAGAGACGCTCTTAAAGAACGTCGGTACGGCAACACAGTTTGACGACGACACCGCTGCTCCGAACACGATCTACTACTACAAAGTCACCGCGACAAACTCACTTGGAACGTCCTGCGGAAACAACGAAGTAATCTCAAAGCCCGTAGGAGATTCGCGCTGTAATGGCATTCTGACAGCAATTGATCCGTCGGGCGATCAAAAGGCAGCCCCCGTCAATGCTGACCTGGATATTCTCGACGTTCGGTTGGCTGATTACGTCGAAAGTGGCGTGCAAAAGATCGTCTTCAAAATGAAGATGGCCGACCTCAGCACGCTGTTGCCAAACAGACAGTGGCGAGTGCTTTGGAATTACCCAATTAAAGCAGCGGGCATCGATGACTCTCTCTTCACTGGTTCCTACTACGTCGGTATGAACACGGATGCGTCGGGTCTGACCTCGTTTGAATACGGCACAGTCACAACAATTGAAAGTGTTCCCGTGGCCCTGAGCCAGCCGAACAGGATTGGCGATGCCGACAGTGGTTGGGTTGACCGGCAGAATGGAATCATTAGTGTTGTGCTTTCAGCGGACAAGATCGGTGGTCCGAAGGCGGGAGATGTGATCGGCGGTCAAAGCGGAAGAACGTTCGCGGGTACCGGAAATCAATCGCTCCGATCGAATACCGCAATCGACATCACTACGAATGCAATTCAGGATCCGTATACCGGCTTTGCTTACTTGATCGTTGGCAATAGTCCGTGTGCTTCAACGTGTAATGGCACTACCATAGATGATGACGATAGTCACATCTCTTACTCAAATGGTTGGCACTCCATCGCTAATTCCAACGCCAGTGGTGGTCACTATCGTTTGAACGAAGGTGGCAACAATCAACAGAACGCCGTCCTAACTTTCGATTCGCCATCAGCAGGCTCGATTACGTACTTCTACGCTACCAGTACGAAAGGTGGCAGCGCCCAGGTCGTGCTTGACGGTGTGCCGCAGGCCACTATCAATTACAACGGCACTTCAGGCAGCAATCGCGCGCCGGCATTTGGAGCTTCCCAAACTTTCAACTATGGCATAGGCCATCACACGCTTGAGATTAAACCCATCCAGGGTGGCATATACATTGACGGCTTCTGTCTAGGCAGCGCGAGTGCGACCGGCTCACCCGCTCTTGTTCCAGGGATAACAACTCAGTCCATCGCCACCCCATCAGCCGGCCAAACACTTTTGCGGAACGTCACATTGCCTGCAGGGACGCGAGCAGTCTCGATAGCGTCCGAATCAACACTCAATGTGCCAATGCAATTGGTATTGCTCGATCCGTCTGGCAGGGTGATCCAGACAGTTAATTCATCATCCGGCGTAGCGGTGCTCGAAACGCCGATCACGCAAAGCGGAATTTACATCGTTAAGACGATCAACCTTAGTCTTGGTCCGGTAGAGATCTGGACAGTGGCAACGCCATTGATTTCAAGACAGTGAGGAATTGACTCTGAGTAGTCGTGTGAGGAGAAAAGATGCGAAACAACAGAAACCAGATTAACTACTTGTCAACCTCAATCGTGACGTTCTTTTTTCAACTCACGCGAACAAAAATTCTGATCGGTACGATAGTTCTTCTGTTGATAACCGCCACGGTGCTGACAAGGCCCGGCTCAGCCGCGACTCCGTCAAACGGAACGATCACCCCGTCGAGCGGCTCACTGAGTTACAGTGCTGGACCGTTTGTCGTAGCAAATGAATCAGGGCAAGGCGGCGTAATTACACCGATCTGTCAGCCCGGCACTCCTTTATGCGACGACTATACATTAACAGTGAACGCCGCAAGTGTCGCCGCCACCAAGAAACTGCTGATTCAGGTTCAGTGGCCAAATGCTGCGGCTGATTTTGACCTCTATGTGTTGCAGAACGGAAATATTGTAGGCAGTTCGCACGGATCTGCCGACCCTGAGAGCGTATTTCTAAACGTCCCTGCTGATGGAACGATTTACACGATCCGAGTTATACCGACCACGCCGTTAGCACAGAGTTTTACGGGCACGATTGCCCTTGTGGATCCACCGGCAACGGTGCAAACAGGATCTGGCCTTGCCCCTCGCTACCACAACTTTCACGCCGCGGAAGGAATGGGCGACAACGCTGGCGAGCCTTCAATCGGTATCGATTGGAATCCAAACGTAGCGAGTATGAGGCACGACAAAGTTAATACAGGTGGCGTGTCCTTCTTTCAATCCGGACCAAACACGCTCCGCACACATTTCGACGACTGTTCTTCACCAGCTAAGGCTCAATGGGATGACGTGTCGACTCCCTTCGTACAGCAATTTGTACTTTCCGATCCAATCGGTTTCGTAGATCGACAAACCGGTCGCGTATTCTCTCTGGACCTCATTGGCGGACAAGGAAACAGCTTCATGGCCTTTTCCGATGACGACGGAAACAATTTCACACCTGGTCAAGGTGGTGGAGCTCCCGCCGGTCCTGATCACGAAACACTGGGCGGTGGTCCCTACAATCCAAACGCCACTCCTGCACCGCCACCGCACCCGCTTTATCAAAATGCTGTTTATTACGCCTCGCAGAACATCGCCGGAGAAGCCGAAGTCTCCCGCAGTGATGATGGCGGGTTGACGTTTGGCCCAAGCGTGTTGCTGTTCAATCCGACTCAATGTCTCGGTGGTATCCATGGTCACATCAAGGTTGCGCCAGACGGCACTGTTTACATTCCAAATTCTTCATGCAGTGTAGGTGGCGGAACCAATGGCGTTGCCGTTTCGACGGACAATGGCATCACCTGGACAGCGTACACAGTTCCAGGCAGCACTGGCGGTTTTGACCCTTCAGTGGGCGTAGGTATTACCGATGTTGGAAAACCTCTGGGCCAGACAACCAATACCATTTATCTCGGCTGGATCAGCGGCGACATGCATCCACACGTCGCCGTCTCACGCAATCGGGGACAAACGTGGATCAGGGAATACGATATCGGCACTCAAACGGGAATCAAGAGCGCTGTGTTTCCGGTCGTCGTAGCAGGCGATGACAATCGTGCCGCATTTGGTTTCTTGGGAACTACAACACCTGGCGATCCTCAAGACGACAACAACTTTCGCGGAGTGTGGCATTTATATATAGCCACAACTTACGATGCTGGCCTCACCTGGATCACGGTGGATGCGACTCCCGATGATCCGGTTCAAGTAGGATCAATTTGTCTCGGAGGTACGGGTTGTGGCGCACTTGATCCGCTCAATCCATCGTCACGTAATCTTCTCGACTTCAACGATTTCAGTATAGACCGGGAAGGGCGCGCCGTTCTCGGCTACGCCGATGGATGTATTGCTCCAGCCTGTAACTCCGGCACTGTAGCCAAAACTCCACCCTATTTTGATTCACGTGCAAACAAAGCAACGATTGCGCGCCAAGCTGGGGGTCGTCGCCTTTTCGCGGCCTACGATCCAATCGAACCCGCAGCGCCCGCAGCACCGTCGGTGAACAACGTCAAAAGAAGTGGGAGCGGTGTGGTCCATCTCGAGTGGTCAGCCCCTGACAATAGTGGTTCTGCGATCACTGGCTACAAAGTCTATCGTCGTACTCAGAATGGAAGTTATGGCGCAGCACTGGCGACCGTTACTGACAAGCTAACCTACGACGATGAAACTGCAACCGATGCAACCTCAACCTATTTCTATAAAGTCACAGCAGTAAACGCGATCGGCGAAGGACAAAGCTGTGGTGAGTATGTTGCGGCCCCGGCCCCGGATCCCTGCGCTGTTCCCGGTGTACAAGTCCTCAGTGATCCAACCGGTGACGGTTTTGGTCTGGGCATTCCCTCAGCACAACCACCGTACGATGTTCAAAGTGTCTCCGTTGCTGAGCCGTACGCTGTCGGCGCCGATAAACTCGTCTTTACGATTAAAGTGAAGGACTTGACGGTCGTTCCCGGCGGCTCATTCTGGCCGTTACAGTTTAACGCGCCCAACGGAACCACGTACGTAGTGCAAATGAGCACCCTGGTCGGCGGCACCGCCACACAAAATGATGCTCTATTCGAATACGGACCGGACGGCGGAACTTTATCGCCCGCGGATCCGCTCAGCGGCTTGAGCGCCGATGGCACGATTACGATCATTGTGCCACGCAGTGGAGTGGGGAATCCTGGTATCGGCGAGAAACTCAACGCCTTCCTGATCAGGACCACAGCCGTCGCATTAACCCCGGACAACTGCCCCGACAGTCTCACGCCGGCTGGTGAATATACAGTTGTTGGTAATGCATCCTGCCAACCAAACACACCACCGATAGCTGCGTTAACCGGAGCACCGATGTCAGGCAACGTACCACTCACTGTGAACTTCAGCGGGGCGAGCTCGAACGATCCGGATGCGGGAGACAGTATCGTCTCGTATAGTTTCGATTTTGGTGATGGTACGCCTGTATTGACGCAAGCAACCGCGACTACAGCACACACATACCAGAGCGCGGGCGTTTACCCGGCTCGTTTGAGCGTGAAAGACTCACGCGGTAAATCGAGCACAAACCAGGCACAAGTGATGATCACGGTGAGCGATGGATCGACATCCGGGTGTGGAACGAAGATCGAGGATGACGATCCTCACATCTCTTACTCGAACGGTTGGCATTTAATTAGTAATTCTGGAGCAAGTGGCGGCCACTTCAGGCTTAACGAAGGTGGTGGTAGTCAACATAACGTGGCGCTAACGTTTGATACGTCACCAACTCAGAGCGGCACAATCAGTTACTTCTACGCCACGAGTCAGAAAGGAGGAAGTGCGGAGGTATTTATCGATGGCGTAAGCAAAGGCACCGTTAACTACGGAGGATCCGCCGGTACGAACAAAGTTCCGGTGTTTGGCGCTTCACGCAGTTACAACTACAACGCCAAACCAGGCGGCCGGCACACACTGGAGATTAGACCCATCAAGAATGCAGTCTTCATCGATGGCTTCTGTTTGGGTAGTGCGACCGCTTCAGGATCTCCGACAACCGGACCCGGCACAACGTCGGAATCCAGCACATCACAATCAGCCGGACAAACACTGCTTCGCAATATCACGCTGCCCTCAGGGACGCGTGCAATTTCGATCGCTGTTGAGTCCAATCTGAACGTGCCGGTGGAATTGGCTTTGCTCGATCCGTCCGGGAGGGTGGTCCAAACCGCTAACTCATCGTCTGGGTTGGTAATACTTGAAGCACCAATTACGCAAGGAGGCGTTTACATCATCAAGACCGTGAACGTGAGTCTTGGGCCGATACAGATCTGGTCACTCACTACACCATGGATTGCGAAATAGTTAGCAGTGTCGCCAGACATGCACAGAAGACACAGAAACGGGCAGTTAGTGTTCCTGCACTCGCTGCCCGTAACTGTTTGATTTATTTGTGGTGCCGAGGGTGGGAGTCGAGCTTTGGCGGAGCGATCGAAAGGTAGAGCCTCCCTGACTGCCTCGGTCGGAGGCCACACTGGACCATACCAACAAAATTTACCACCGACGTTCATTGAACGACCGGCAACACGACAGAGCTGGCGTTCGCACCGCCGAACCAGATACTCTGCGTCGCCTTTTTATAGTCATTCTTCTTCGCGTACATAATATTCTCGACGTACGTTTGCGGGTTGCGGTCGTACAACGGGAAGAGCGTCGATTGCACCTGGACCATGATTCGATGGCCCGGCCGAAATACGTGGTCCACGTTGGGGAGTTTCCATGTGTAGTGCTCCACTTTTCCCGGCTCGAGTGGCGAGGGCTTCGCAAAGCTTTTCAGGTAGCGGCCGCGGAAGATCTCAATACCAATCGCTAATTCATATCCGGCCATCGATGGCTTCGCCCCTTGCGAGGCGGCTTCTGGAACGTCGTTTGGATAGACGTCGATGAGTTTAACCACCCAGTCGCTATCAGTACCCGTCGTGGATGCAAACAACTCCACTTCGGGTGCACCCATGATGTGAACTCCTTTTTCGAGCGGCGCACTCGTCCAGACTGCCACATCGGGACGGCCGGTTACGAAACGCTGGTCATGGACCAGCCATGGCTTCCACTGAAGGGGATCGTCCATGGCGATCGGGCGCGGGATGAAGGGAACCGGCTTGGCAGGATCGCTGATGTACTCTTCATGCCCGGTGGCGCTGGGCTTGTTGAACGTGGCCACTCCGTCTGCCGCCAGATAGATTGGCTTCGCAGTGCCCATAGGCCAGCGTTGCGACACGTTCCACTGATTCACGCCGGTCGCATAAGTGAGCACCGGCGGCGTCCTGGGATCAGGGCCACCCTTCAGCCAATGATCGAAGAACGGCTTCGCATACTTCACGCGCCATTCCAGCGCCGTGTCGCCCGTGAAGGTGATCGCCCCGAGGTCGTAGCCATAGTGATTAAAGCCCGAGTGTCGCCATGGACCGATTACGAGTGACACACGGTCGTTGTTCTTGTCCTTTGGTTCGAGCGCACGATAGACGGCGGGGGCACCGTAGCTGTCTTCCTGGTCCCATTGCCCGACCACGAGCATCGTCGGCACCGTATGCGGCCGCGCCGCGAGCCATTTGTCGACGGCCTGCAGCGACCAGAAATCGGTGTAGGCAGGATTCTCGAGAAATTTGCGAATGCCGGGCACACTCTCGGCGCCGACCATCTTCACAAAGTCCGCCATCGATCCGGCTTCGAGATAGCGCGTGTAATCGTCGCCACCGCCGAGAGCGAATTCGCCGCCGCCGTTGCCCTTGTTGAATCCCTGGCTCAGTGGAAAGCCGAGCGAACTGATGCGGAACGCGCCGTTGTGGAACCAATCGTCGCCCATCCAGCCATCGACCATCGGGCTCTGTGCGATCACTGCCTTAAGCGCCGGGTGTGGGTTGATCAACGTCATCAACGCCGTGAAGCCCAGGTAGCTGGAACCGATCACGCCGACGTTACCATTTGCCTCCGGCGTGTTCTTGACCAGCCAGTCGATCGTGTCGTAGGCATCGGTCGCTTCGTCTATACCGGTTTTGTTCAATGGTCCAGAAATCGGTCGATTGAGGATCCACTCACCTTCGGACCGGTACATGCCGCGGATGTCCTGGTACACGCGGATGTAATTATCTGTGACAAATTCCGCGTCCATTACTTCGAGTATGTCGACGATGCGCTGGCTATTGACGCGGCCCGTCGAACCGCTTGCGTTATACGGAGTGCGCGATAGCAGGATTGGTGCTTTGGTCACGCCCTTCTTCATCACTACTACGGTGAAGAGTTTGACGCCGTCGCGCATCGGGATCATGACCTCGCGCCGGACATAGTCGGCGGATGGAAGTGTCTGATCGTACTTCTCGACGACGTCCGGTGTCATCGGTGTAACGCGCGGCGGCGTTTGGGCGATAACGAACGTACTTGCGAATGAGAGAACGGCGGCGAGCAGCGTCAAGCAGCGAGCGTATGATCTTTTCATGACGCTAATTTATAGAATGCACCAATGGTTGTGCAATCGCGCTCACCGCGCTGCGTGAGATGGCTCGACACGAGAACGGCGAATTGAAAATCAGCGTTCAAAGGGGAACGTAATCACGGCTTCCTCGGATCGGAATCCGGTGCCCTTGCAAATAGCGAACGCTAATTTCAGTGGTTGAGCAGCAGCTAGCTGTTCGTGCGCTCTTCGCCTTCGACTCCCTTCAAAATATAAGAGAGGCGTTTGATACGCTTCAGCTCCAAGTTCGAAAGAGCGAGTGTTCTAACTATTGATTTTGTTTGTAGCGGGGTCGGTCGATGGACAACCTTGCAGTTACGAAGCCCACACTATCTTCACAGATCAAAGTCGCCAAATATTGGCGATTCCTAAATAAGGCTGCGGCCTCCATTGCACTTCGTTCCATTCCGGCCGAGACATTCACTTAGTTTCCCCTCTCCGGTCCGATTGTGCCACGAGAGCCCGTCCGCACAACTCTCCGCTTCGCTCCGAGTGCTCCGCTGCGCTTCGCCCCGTCGGCTGTGCGTTCGGGCACCCACGCGTGGCCCAATGTCCCTACAAGGGGGAACCACTGTTTTTTATACTCGAAAACTTACAGGCATAGGGAGCATAGCGGGGTGTTAGGCCGGGCGGAAAGCAGACACGCGAAAGGTCTTGTTGATAAATCAGATCGCATGGAAGGAGGAATCTTAAGATGGGAACTTTTTGTAGGGGTCAGTAGTGTTGCGCTTGGTCCAAGTTTGTCCTGCAGTAGTCCCGCAGTTCTTTACACATTGGCTCATCAAGCACAATATGCAACGCATGCACATGCATTTTGTTAGGCCTTTCGTAACTGTTGAAAACAAGCGTTCGTAAATCCGCCTCCTAAGCGGAAGGTCGCGCGTTGGAATCGCGCCGCGGGCACCACTTTTTCAAGTTGAGCGAACAGCCATAAGTGCAGCGGCCGCGTCACTAGGGTACTTGCCAAATCGAATAATCTCCTCACGTTCGTGAAGCCGTGCGCTGTCGTTGAACCGAAAATGCGCGCAGTGACTTCTCCGATCGCAGTCAGCGAGCGAATCGTGGCGCTTTCAAGACGAAAGTGCTCTGCCCAGTGGTCCGCTCGTGGATTGAAAAAGCGTGTGAACTCTCCAGACGATGAAATTGACCCAACGTCACTTCCTTTCGCGCGGTTGCAGGGAGCGCAAGCATAAGCAAGGTTATCAAGTTCCGAAGAGCCGCCGTGTTTTATGCTGATGATGTGATCAACTTCGCAGCCGTAAAATGTGTCTGCCTCGGCGATGAGGCAGTATTCGCATAATTGCCTTGCTCGGTCGGCGATTGTCTGACGTAGTTCAGTACTGATCCATCTAGCCATGTGTGAGGTAATGATGGGCGCGTGCTTTTGCCAGGCGCATCAGGTGTTCGATTTGTAAATAGTGATCAAGTTCAGATTTCTCGTCCTCCGATAAACCTTCCGTCTTTTCCCGGAAAATCAGGTCGGCTACGCGCGCTTTTGCTTCCTCGGATGGGCGGAAAGCGATCACATTTTGCGGACTGGAGGACGCAATGAATTCGATCACTTCGTCGTAGGCTTTGTTTGGTTGCATGGACCTTACTCCGAAGGAAGTTTAGCACTGCTTCGACCTCAGTGCACCAGTTCTTGCGCCGTGCCGATCTCCATTGTGCGCGCGGCCACGAGCCGTTTGCTACCGGTGTGACGCAGATCATGAAATCTTAGATCTTTCAATCCAGCCTGACTTCCAGAGTAACGTCGTCGGACTGACTCCTGAACGGAAGGTCGCGTTGACATCGCGCCGGGCACCAGTTTTGCTCCGCATACAAATTGTCGCAAAAGTCGGGACTCAGACTTGGGGAACGCTTTGCCCAGGTGGTTGATTCGTGCGCGCCCGAGGGGCACAATCTCTTCCGAATGCGAATACTCCTGGTTGAAGATGAGCCGCGGATGGCGAACGTGATCGCCAAGGGTTTGCGAGAGCAGAGCTATGCGGTGGATGTGGCGGAGGATGGAGATGCTGGTCTATATCAGGCCGCAATCAACGATTATGACCTTATTGTTCTCGACGTCTTGCTGCCACAACGCGATGGATTCGAAGTCTGCCGTGAGTTACGCGAGCGCGGCAATACAACTCCGGTCCTGATGCTGACAGCGCGAGCGGCTATCGACGATCGGCTAACTGGTTTTGATGCCGGCGCCGACGACTATCTGACGAAGCCATTTTCGTTTCGCGAGCTGCTCGCGCGGATTCGCGCACTGCTGCGACGTGATTCACATCTCCGACCAGACGTGCTGGAGATTGGAGACCTCGTCGTGGATGCAGCCAGTCACCGCGTCTCTCGCGCTAATCATGATGTGCAACTGACCGCGAAGGAATATGCTCTACTCGAGTATCTCGCGCGCCGGTCGGGCCAGCTCGTTTCGCGCGCCGACATCGCTGCTCACGTCTGGGACGACACCTTCGATCCGTTCTCAAATGCGATCGAAGTCTACATAAACCGCCTGCGAAAAAAGATCGACGGGCATCACGCCAACAAACTTCTGCACACTCGTCGCGGCGAAGGATACATCCTTGAATCTCGAGATTAGTCTGCGGTAAATCCGTGGCACAGATCTACGCGGATGATGGTCTATTAATCTTCTATTAAGGTTTGACTGCTTATACTCGGTCCAATTGAGGATATGTCAAAGGGACCAAGACCGGAGGTAATCCCCCTTGCGGTGCTACTGGTATTAGTCTGTGTTGCATTTACCGCGCAAGCGCAAACGCCCTCTCCAACCCCACAAACACCGGCGCTTTCGCTCGACGAAGCGTTACGACTCGCAAACACACAAGCATCAACTTTTCAAACTGCTCTCTTAAACGAACGCATCGCCGCCGAGGACGTGCGACAGGCGCGAGCAGCATTCCTTCCGAAGGTCAGCACGCCCCTGAGTTATATCTACACTTCGCCCGCTCTCGGATTACCACCAGGTGAACCACGCGGACCAAGCTTCGTCACCGCTGACGGAATCGGCGTCTACGATGGGCTCGTCAATGTTTCCGGAGACTTCGATATCGCCGGACGTTTGCGCGCGACGCTCGCGAGAAATCGCGCCCTTCTCGCCGCTGCTCACGCAGGCGCCGAAGTCGCAAGACGCGAGTTGGCTCAGGCTGTGATCGAAGCCTATTACGGACTCTCACTCGCAAACGTACAGCTTCGTGCCGCCGAACAAAACCTCGCCGCCGCGGACGAGTTTGAGCACATCACGTCTCTCTTGCTTAGCGGCGGTGAAGTCGCCGCCGTCGATCTGACGCGCGCCCAACTACAAACTCTGACCCGTCGCGATGAACTCGAAAAGGCACGTAGTACCGAAGCCGTCGCGGCAGGATCTCTCCGCGTGTTGATCGGCTACGACTTCTCGCGACCAGTCGCCACAACGGATCTGGCCCTCGCACTTCCAGCCGGTTCTGAGTACCAGCAGTTCAAAGCTGACGACGTTTCGCGACGTCCCGAGTTCATGCAGCTTCAGCAACAACTGCTCGCTGCGACGCACGAGATCAAGATCGCTCGCGCCGACCGCCTGCCTTCGCTGTCGTATTCGATGAACGGCGGCTTTGACACCGATTCTTTGAAGGGACCGCGTTTGAAGGAGCACACCGGTATGTCAGCCGCGATCAGTTTTTCGATTCCGATCTTTGATTGGGGCGCGAGTCGCAGCCGCGAACAACAGGCAAGACTGCGCGTCGACATTGCCGAAAACGAACGAACTTTAGCCTTACGTGGTTTCACACAACAGTTCTACGCAGCGCGTGCACAGGCAGTTAACGCTGAGGCGCGAATCAAGCTTGCGCGTGAAGGGGTGACAAAAGCCCAGGACAATCTCGCCTCATCGATAGCGCGTTACCGGGCAGGCGAAGCGCAGATCGTGGAAGTAACAGACGCGCAAACAACGCTGGTCGAGCAACGAAGTGCTTTGTATCAGGCGATCTTCGATTACCAGACAGCACTCGCACGACTGCGACAAGCAACCGGTCAGTAGCGAACGAATATGAGTGACGACCCGAACAGGATTCCCGATGACGAAGTCGATCGCCTGCTCGCCGAGCAGAAGCGAGCTCGAATTGTGCGGCAGCGAAACATCGTGCTGATCGTCGGAAGCGCATTAGTAGTA
>Ga0207671_10003196_pt1 | contig 16516 bp, 15 predicted proteins | sample KBSC24metaG_FD_184352 | JGI IMG/M metagenome (GOLD analysis project Ga0207671, IMG submission 184352) | Corn rhizosphere microbial communities from Kellogg Biological Station, Michigan, USA - KBS C2-4 metaG (SPAdes) (version 2) | ecosystem: Host-associated > Plants > Roots > Rhizosphere > Soil... | reverse complement strand
CCAGCGTCGTGGCGATCGACTCGCGCACGGGCGAAGTGCACGCGGTGGGCATCGAGGCCAAGCGCATGCTCGGGCGCACGCCGGGCACGATCCAGGCGATCAGGCCGCTGAAGGACGGCGTCATCGCCGACTTCGACGTGACCGAGGAGATGCTGCGCCACTTCATCCAGAAGGTCCACCAGAACCGCTGGGCGCACCCCCGCGTGGTCGTCTGCGTGCCCTCGGGCGTGACGGGCGTGGAGAAGCGGGCGGTCGAGGAGGCATGCCTGTCGGCGGGCGCGCGCACGGCCTACCTGATCGAGGAGCCGATGGCCGCGGCGATCGGCGCGGGGCTGCCGGTCGGCGAGCCGACGGGCTCGATGGTCGTGGACATCGGCGGCGGCACGTCGGAGGTCGCGGTGATCTCGCTCGGCGGCATCGTCGTGTCGCAGTCGATTCGCGTCGGCGGCGACGAGATGGACGAGGCGATCATCAACTACGCCAAGCGCGAGTACAAGCTGCTGATCGGCCAGCAGACGGCGGAGGAGCTGAAGCTGGAGATCGGCTCGGCGTGCCCGATGGCCGAGGAGCTGCAGGCGGAGATCCGCGGGCGCGACATGGTCGCAGGGCTGCCCAAGACGGTCGTGCTGACCAGCGAGGAGATCCGCCAGGCGCTGGAAGAACCGCTCAACCAGATCCTCGACGCCGTCAAGGAGACGCTCGACCGCACGCCGCCCGAGCTCGCCTCTGACATCATGGATCGCGGCATCATGCTGGCGGGCGGCGGATCGCTGCTGCAGGGCTTGGACGAGCGTCTGCGCGAAGAGACGCAGATGCCCGCCCATCTGGCCGAGTCGCCGCTGACGTGCGTGGCCGTCGGCTCGGGGCGGTCGCTGGAGGAGTTCGAGGCGATCCACCGCTCCAACCGCAGCTCGCGCAACCGCCAGCGCCGCAGGTGAGCCGCGTGCCTGTTACGGGCACGTGCACCCGGGGGTACTCTTTCCCGAACGCTTTGGAAGGTCGCTATTCGTGTATGACAAGACGGTCCGGCGTCGACGTGCGGTGCTCGCGCTGCTCGTCGTGCTGTCCCTGATACTGCTGACCGCCTATTTCGGCGAGGCTTCCGGCGGCGGGCTGCACTCGGTGCAGCGCGGCTTCTTGACGGTCGTCTCGCCGATCCAGAACGGCGCCAACAAGGCGCTGAAGCCGGTGCGCGATTTCGTCGGCTGGTTCGGCGACACGCTGCACGCCAAAGGCCAGCGCGACGAACTGCGCAAGCAGGTCGAGAAACTGCGCACCGAAGTGATCGCCAACCAGGCCGAAAAACACTCCTACCGCGAACTGCTCACGCTCTACAAGCTCGACAACCAGCTCAGCGTCAGCGACTACCATCCGGTGACGGCCACGGTCGTGGCCAAGTCGCCCAACGTGTGGTACTCGACGGTCACGATCGACAAGGGCGAATCCTCGGGCGTGCACGTCAACGACCCCGTGATCAACGGCGAAGGGCTCGTGGGCAAGGTCGCCCAGGCGGCCTCCGACGGCGCGCAGGTGACGCTGATCACCGACAGCTCGGTGGGCGTCTCGGCGCGGATCGGAGCGTCCAACGCAACTGGCATCGTGCAGCCCAAGGTGGGCGACCCCAACGACCTGCTGCTGCAGTACCTGCCGGCCAACACGCAGGCCAACCGCGGCGAATACGTCGTCACGTCGGGCACCGTCTCCAGCCCCGACGACTCGCTGTACCCGCCGAACATCCCGATCGGCCAGGTGACGTCGGTCAACGAAGAAAGCGCCTACCGCTCGGTCAACGTGCACCCGCTCGCCGACCTGCACAACCTGGACGTCGTGCAGGTGCTGACCGCCGCGAGCGGCACGCTGCCGGCGAACCTCAGCCGCCTGGCGGTGAGCCTGCCGCCCGGCCAGAACGCCGGCCAGGCCTCGGGCGAAACGCTGGCCTCGACGCAAAGCGGCGGATGAACGCGAGCTTCTCCTCCGGGCTGCTCCTGCGCATCGCCGCGCTGGCCGTCTTCGCCGTCTTCTTTCAGATCGGCGTCGTCTCCGAGGTGCCGGTGTTCGGCGTCAGCGCCGACCTGTCGCCGCTGCTCGTGGCGTTCGTCGGCTTGCTGTGCGGCTCGACGACCGGCGCCGCGACGGGCTTCGCCGTCGGCCTGCTGGTCGACCTCGCGCTCGTGCAGACGCTCGGCGTGACGTCGCTGACGCTGACGATCGTCGGCTACTGGGCGGGGCGGCTGCGCGAACTGCGCGACCCGCAGGCGGCGCTCACGCCGCTGCTCGTGGGCGCCGCTGCGGCGGCCGGCGCGGCCGTCGGCTACTCGGTCGTGCAGTTCCTGCTCGGCGTCGACGCGCCGGTCAGCTTCGAGCTGCTGCGCCAGATCGTGCTCGGCGTGGTGGTCGACACGATCGTCGCGCTGCCCGTCTACGCGATCGTGCGCCGCTGCCTGATCGGCGGCCTGCCCGACGACCCGCGCCGGCGGCGCAGGCGCGCTTACACCACAGGCGGTTTGAGCCCTTTGTCCCGTTCATGACCCGGCGAGCGGTCCAAAAATGAGCGCAATCGAACCCGCGGGGCGGCGCGACGGGCGCATTCCCGTCTCGCCGCAGCTGGCGTTGCGCGTGGCGATCCTCGGCGGCCTGGCGATGGCGATGTTCGCGATCATCTTCTTCCGCCTGTGGTTCCTGCAGGTGCTCTCGGGCGAACAGTACGTTCAGCAGGCCAACGCCAACCGTGCGCGCGACCTGCCGATCGCCGCGCCGCGCGGGGAAATACTCGACCGCGAAGGCCAGCCGCTGGTCGCCAGCCGCACGACCAACGCCGTGCAGATCGTACCCTCGGCGCTGCCGCCGGCGGGGCGCCAGCGGATCCGCTTGTACCGCAGGCTGGGGCGGCTTCTGGGCATGACCGGACCGCACATCCAAGCGCTCGTCATCAAGGGCCGCACGGCGCTGCCATACGCTCCGGTGACGATCAAGACCGACGCCGGACGCGGCGCGCTGACGGTGCTCGCCGAGCGCCAGAGCGAATTTCCTGGAGTGGCGCAGCAGCCGGTCTCGATTCGCGCATATCCCTACGGCGCGATGGCGGCGCAGGTGCTCGGCTACGTCGGGCAGGTGTCCGAAAGCGAGCTGAAGCTGCGCGCCTTCGACGGCGTCAAGCAAGGAACGGTCGTCGGCCAGGAAGGGCTGGAGTACTACTACGACCGCTACCTGCGCGGGCGCCCGGGGATCCAGCGTGTCGAGGTCAACGCGTCGGGCTACCCGGTGCCGAGCAAGCTCGCGCCGACGGCGCCGAAGTCCGGCTACAGCCTGAAGGTGACGCTCGACCTCGCCCTGCAGAGAGAGGGCGAAAAAGCGCTGCTGGAGGGCATCGAAAACTCGCGCGCAGGTGGCAAACCGGCCGACGCGGGCGCATTCGTGGCGCTCGACCCGCGCAATGGGCAGGTGCTGGCGATGGGCTCCTCGCCGACGTTCGATCCGAACAAGTTCGCCAAACCGCTGACCAAGAGCGAATACGCGGCGCTGGAGGGCAAGTCGGGCGCGTCCGGAGAAGAAGCGCCGGCGCCGCTGACCGACCGCGCCGTCAACGGCACGTATCCGACGGGCTCGACGTTCAAGCCGATCACCGCGATGGGAACGCTTGAAGCCGGCGTGATCAACCCGACCGAGGGCCTGGGCGCGGGCCAGTGCATCAGCGTCTCCACCGAGCAGTTCTGCAACGCCGGCAAGGCCGACTACGGCGCGGTCGGCTTGGTGGAAGCGCTGAAGGTGTCCTCCGACACCTACTTCTTCCAAGCGGGCGAGCTCGCCAACAGCCATGGCAACGTGATCCAGCGCGAGGCGCACAAGCTGGGCGTGGGCGAGCAGACGGGCATCGACCTGCCGAGCGAGATCACGGGCCTGGTCCCCGATCGCGCATGGCGCGCAAAGGTCGCGCGGCAGGAGCTGCGCTGCGAGAAGCGCCGCCACGTCTCGAGCTGCGGCATCTCCGACGGGCGCCCCTGGAGCGTCGGCGACAATATGCACCTGGCGGTCGGACAGGGCGACCTGCTGACCTCGCCGCTGCAGATGGCGGTCGCCTACTCGACGCTCGCCAACGCCTTCACCAACGGCGGCGACGGCTGGGTCGTGCGACCGCACCTGGGGATGGAGATCGACGCCGCCCAGGGCCGGCTCGTGCAGTCGCTGAGCTTTCCCGCGCAGCGCCACGTGCACCTAAACGACGAAGACGTGAACCTGGTCATGGAGGGCATCCACGAGGCCGCCAGCCAGCCGGGGGGCACGTCGGCCGCCGTATGGGCCGGCTGGGACCAGGCTCAGCATCCGGTCTACGGAAAGACGGGCACGGCCCAGCACGTCGGCAAAGAAGATCAGTCCTGGTACATGTGCTACGTCGGCGATCCCACGCGACCGATCGTGATCGCGGTGACGGTGGAGCAGGGCGGCTTCGGCGCAGAAACGGCGGCGCCGATCGCGCGGCTGCTGGCGTCGCAGTGGTTCGGCGAGCCCAAGAAGTTCGTCGCCGGGAGCTCGCGCACGTTTTGACACCGCTCAGCCCCATCACGGCGCCCGAGCAGCCCCCGGCGGGCGCCGGGCGCGCGCAGGTCCGCCCGCGCACGCTGCGCCTGCCGCTGGACCCGCTGCTGACGCTCGCCGTCATCGGACTGGCAGTCTGCTCGATGGTCACGCTCGGCGCCGCGACCCGCGACCTCGTCGCGGGCCAGCCGCACTACTACACCGACCGTCAGCTGACCTATCTGATCGTCGGCAGCCTGCTGATGATCGCGCTCTCACGTTTTGACTACGCGCGGCTGCGCCCGCTCAAAAACGTGATCTACGGAGCGCTGATCTTCAGCATCCTGGCGGTGCTCGCGCTCGGGCACACCGCGCGCGGCTCCCAGCGCGCGATCAACCTGCCGTTCTTCTCCTTCCAGGCCTCCGAGCTCGGCAAGGTGCTGCTGACGCTCGCGCTGGCGTCGCTGGTCGTCGACCGCGCCAGGCGCCTGCGCGACCGCGACACGACGGCGCTGGTCATGCTGGCGGCGCTCGTGCCGGCGATGTTCGTGATCGCCCAGCCCGACCTCGGCTCGGGGATGGTCTACGTGATGATCGCGCTGACGCTGCTGTTCGTCGCCGGCACTTCCTGGAAGCACCTCACGGCGCTGCTCGCGCTCGGTCTCGTGTCGCTGACCTTCGTGCTGGTCGCGGCGCCGGCGGTGGGCGTTCACGTGCTCAAGCCCTACCAGGTGCAGCGCCTGACGGCCTTCCTGCACCCGACGACCAACGCCCAGAAGGAAGGCTACCAACAGGAGGAGTCCAAGATTGCGATCGGCTCAGGCCAGAAGTTCGGCCGCGGGACCAATGCCACGCAGACCAAGCTCAACTACGTGCCCGAGGACCACACCGACTTCGTGTTCGCGGCGGTCGGCGAGCAGTACGGCTTCCTCGGCGCCGCGTTCGTGCTCGCGCTGTACGGGCTGCTGATCTGGCGCGCCCTGCGCATCCTCGTGATGTCAAAGGACCTGTTCGGGTCGCTGGTCGCGGCCGGCGTAGCGGCTATGCTCATGTTTCAGGTCTTCGTCAACGTGGGAATGACGATCGGGATCATGCCGATCACCGGCGTCACGCTGCCGCTCATGAGCTATGGCGGCTCGTCGGTCATCACCACACTGTTGGCGGTGGGCCTGTTGCAATCGATTTACATCCAGGCACGCGCCTCGCAAGCGTTGAAGGGTCGCGTCCTGCGCTGACAGACAACCGATGAACGCCCCGCATCTCCCGCCAGACCGTCAGCCCGCCGGGCACGTAGCGCAAAGCGCCGGGTTGAGCTACGACGACGTCGCGGAGTCGCGGCCGGCCATCGGTGTCATCGCCAACCCGCGGGCCTCGAGCCCGTCGCGAGGGCGCCTGCACCACAGGCGCCCGCCCGCCTCGGGTTCGGCCCCATCCAATACCGAAAGACTGGTTCACATTGAAAAAGCAAGTACTGGTCAGCGTCGATCGCGCGGAGACGCGCGTCGCGCTCCTGGAGGCGAGCGGCACGCCCGCCGCCTCGCCGGCCCGCAAGAGCGCGGCCTCGGCATCGAAGTCCGCGACGGCGAAAGCGAGTTCTCGCAAACGCGGGGCTAAGGGCCCGGACGCCGGCTACCGCATCGCCGAGCTCTACATCGAGCGTCGCGGCGGGCGCTCGATCGTCGGCAACATCTACAAGGGCAAGGTCGACAACGTCCTGCCCGGCCTGGAGGCCGCGTTCGTCGACATCGGCCTGGAGAAGAACGGCTTCCTGCACGTCGACGAGATCGTGCTGCCGGGCGTCGAGGCGCCCAAACGCGGTCGTGGCAGCGGCAGCGGGCGGCGCATCTCAGACCTGCTCAAGCCCGGACAGGAGATCGTCGTGCAGGTCGTCAAGGACCCGCTGAAGACGAAGGGCGCGCGGCTGTCGATGGAGCTGACGATCGCCGGGCGCTACATGGTCTACGCGCCGAGCGGAGAGGGCATCGGCGTGTCGCGCCGCCTGGAGGACAAAGAGCGCGACAGGCTGCGACGGCAGACGGCCAAACTGGAGATCGGCGGCGGCGGCGTGATCGTGCGCACGGCCGCGCACGGCGCCAAGCGCGAGGACTTCGAGCGCGAGCTGAAGTACCTGCACAAGCTGCACGAGGTGCTGGAGAAACGCGTCGAGGAGACGACCGCGCCGGACCTCGTCTTCCAAGAGGCGGACCTGTCCGTGCGCGTCGTGCGCGACATCTTCTCCGCGCACTTCGAGCGCGCGATCGTCGACGACGAGCAGCAGTACCGCAGGCTCGTGTCGTTCTTCACGCGCACCGCGCCCGAGCTCGTCGAGCGCGTCGAGCTGTGGCAGCAGGAGGAGCCGCTGTACGAGGCCTACGGCGTCGACAAGGCGATCGACGGGCTGCTCTCGCGCCGCGTCGACCTGCCCAGCGGCGGCTATCTGATCATCGACTACGCCGAGGCGCTGACGGTGATCGACGTCAACTCCGGCTCGTTCATCGGGCGCGGCAAGGGGGCCGGCCTGGAGGACACGATCACCAAGACCAACCTGGAGGCCGCCGAGGAGGTCGTCAACCAGCTGCGCCTGCGCGACATCGGCGGGATCATCGTGATCGACTTCATCGACATGGCCCGCGCGCGCAACCGCGACGCGGTCATGAAGGTGCTGCGCAAGACGCTCGACGAGGACCGCACGAAGACGTTCACCGCGGAGATCTCGAAGCTCGGGCTGGTCGAGATGACTCGCCAGAACGTGACCGAGGGCGTGCGCGAGATCATGAGCCGCCCGTGTCCGACGTGCGAGGGCGAGGGCGTGATCCGCTCGGAGGAGACCTTCGCGATCGAGTTCGAGCGCCGCCTGCGCGACGTCGCGGTGGAAAACCCCGACGTAGACGCGTTCCTCGTGCAGATCAACCCGCGGGTGACGGCCGAGTTCACCGGCCACGGCTCGCGCGTGCTGCACGCGCTGGAGGCGCAGACCGGCAAGTCGTTCTTGTTCGAGGGTTCCGAAGGCCTCGCGCTCGACCACTTCGCGATCACCTTCCAGGGCACGCGCGAGGAGGTGGAGGAGCGCGCGCTGCCGTTTCGCCAGGGCGACGAGGTGCTCGTGGAGATCGTCGAGCCGCACATGTACGACGTCGACGACGCGGTGGCGAAAATCGACGGCTACATCATCTCGATCGCGGGAGCCGCGTCGCACGTGGGAAGCAAGCGCATGGTGCGCATCGACCAGGTCGGGCGCACCGCGGCCAGCGCGCTGCTGCTGGACGAGTCCGGCGAGGTCGTGCTCGCGCCGGCTCGCCCGACGGCCGCGCGCAACGGGCGCTCAGCTCGCCGTTCACCGTCCCCGGCGGAGGGTGGCCGGGCGGGCGAACGCGCGCGATCGCGCGCCCGCGGGCGGCGCGCGCCGGCCGACAGCGAGGACGCGGACGTTCGCCGCGAAGCCGGTCTGCACGAGTCGGCGACGGCGATCGACTCCGAGCCCGAGGAGGCGCCCGTCGCTGACGCCGCTCGGCGCGCGTCTTCAGACGAAGCGCGCGATCGCTCCGACGAGCAGGCGCAGGGAGCCGAGGGCAAGTCGCAGGGCGATGGCGCTGACGATGGCCTACAATCCAAGCCTCGGCGTCGTGGCCGCAGGGGCGGGCGACGCCGTTCGGCTGCCAAGGCGAAGGCGAACCCGGAGTAGGCGGGATCGCGCGCGCCGGCCCGTGGCGGGCGCTTCGCACAAAGAGAGAAATCGAGACCAAACAGACATGTACGCGATCGTCAAGACAGGTGGCAAGCAGTACCGCGTCGAGCGCGGCCAGCGGCTGCTCGTCGAGCGCCTTGCCGCCAAGGAGGGCGCCGACGTGGCGCTCGAGCCGATCCTCTACCGCTCCGACGAGCCCGTCTTCGACAAGGCCGGCCTGCAGTCGGTGAAGGTCACGGCCAAGGTCGTGGCGCACGTTCGCGGCGAGAAGCTGCGCGTGTTCAAGTTCAAGCCCAAGCGCGGCTACAAGCGCCGCACCGGCCACCGCCAGGACCTGACGCAGATCGAGGTCATCGAGATCACGCAGGGCAAAGCCAAAGCGGCTGCCGCGAAAACGACTCCCGAGAAACCGGCCGCGGCCAAAGCGCCGGCGGCCAAAGCGCCCGCCGACAAGCCGGCCGCCGGCAAAGCCGCGGCCAAAGCGCCCGCCAAACGCAAAGCCAAAACGGCCGCCAAAGCGGACGGCGCCGCCAAAGCGGACAAAGCTTCCAAAGCGAAGGAGGGGCAGGCAGATGGCTCATAAGAAGGGGCTCGGCTCCAGCCGCAACGGTCGCGACTCGAACGCCCAGCGCCTCGGCGTCAAGACGTTCGCCGGGCAGGCTGTCACCGGCGGCGAGATCATCGTGCGCCAGCGCGGCACGCGCTTTCGGCCCGGCGACGGCGTCGGCATCGGCAAGGACGACACGCTCTACGCGCGCGCCGCGGGCACCGTGCAGTTCACGACGGGCCGGCGCGGGCGCACGGTCAGCGTGTTGCCCGACTCCGGCTCCTAGGGACGCGAAGATGCAGGCAGAGCGCGCCGCCGGACTGCTCGCAGCCGGTCGCGCTGCGCTTGGCCTGGCGGTGCTCGCGGCGCCCGAGTCCGTGATCTCGCGCTGGCTGGGTGGGCACGCGTCGCATCCGGTGGTGCGCTATCTCGCGCGCTCGGTGGGCGCTCGCGACCTGGCGCTCGGCGTGCTCGCGCTGCGCACGCTCGACGACCCGCACCGTGCGGCACAGGTGCAGGCGGCGTGTGCGGTGGCCGACTCGGTCGACGCGCTGGCGACGGTCGCCGTGCGATCTGAGCTGCCGCCGGTGGGCGCGGCCGGCACGGTCGCCGTGGCCGGCGGCGCAGCGGTGGCCGGCTTCTGGCTGTCTCGCGCGCTCGCCGACGGCTGAGCGCTAGCCCTGCTGGGCGGTGGGCCGCACGAGGATCTCGTTGACGTTGACGTGCGGCGGCTGGGAGATCGCGTAGATGACCGCGCGGGCGATGTCGTCGTCGTGCAGCGCTTCGCTGGGGCGGTCGTCGAAGAACGGCGTGTCGACCATCCCCGGCTCGATCAGCGTCACGCGGATGCCCGTGCCGTGCAGGTCCTGGCGAGCCGCCTCGCCCATCGCGGTGACGGCGTGCTTGGTGCACGAGTACATCGAGCCCGGCAGCGCGCGGCGTCCGGCGACGCTGGAGGTCAGCAGCAGATGCCCGGCGGACTGCGTCAGCGCGGGAATCGTCGCGCGCAGCGTCAGCGCCGCGCCGTAGACGTTCGTCAGCACCATCTCGCGCCAGTGCTCGGGCGTGTCGTTGAGGAAGCCGCGCGGGCCGCCGAAGCCGGCGTTGGCGAATGCGGCGTCGATCTCGCCGAAGGCGTCGAGCGCGCTTGCGACCAGTCGCTGCTGCGCGTCCCAGTCGGTCACGTCGCACGGCGCCGCAAGCGCACGCTCGGGTCCGCCCAGTTCGTCGGCGAGGCCTTCCAGGCGCTCGCGCGAGCGCGCAGCGAGCACCACGCGCCAACCGGCGGCGGCGGCGTGGCGGGCGGTCGCCGCGCCGATGCCCGACGAGGCGCCGGTGATCAACAGGACGCGGTCGCTGGGGGCTGCGTAGGTGGCGCTCATCTTCTGTCGGCTCCTTGCTCGGTGTCGGTCGTGGGACCATCTAGCCACATCCGACGCCCGGGCGCAGGACCGCCTGCTGTCACGATGGGCGGCGATGCTGCACGATCGCGCGAGGATCCACGTCCAGGCAGGCGCCGGCGGCGACGGCTGCACGAGCTTTCGCCGCGAAGCCCACGTGCCGCGCGGCGGCCCCGACGGCGGCGACGGCGGCCGTGGCGGGGCGGTCGTGCTCGTCTGCGACGACTCGCTGCGCGACCTGCAGAGCTTCAAGCGCAAGTCCCATCACCACGCCGGACGGGGCGGACACGGCGAGGGAGCGCAGCGACACGGCGCAGACGGCGAGACGCTGTTCATCGCCGTCCCTCCCGGCACGCAGGTCGCCGCGGCGCAAGAGGAGGCCGGAGACCTCGCGGGACGTCGCTGGGAACTGCTCGCGCACGGCCAGCGCGCGACGGTCGCGCGCGGCGGCTCGGGGGGCAAGGGCAACAAGCGCTTTGCCACGCCCACGCGCCAGGCGCCCCGCTTCGCCGAGCGCGGGCTCGCCGGCGAGGAGGGTTGGCTGCAGCTGCAGCTGAAGCTGCTCGCCGACGTGGGGCTCGTCGGCCTGCCAAACGCCGGCAAGTCCTCGCTGCTGGCGCGGCTGACGCGGGCGGCGCCGAAGGTCGCCGACTACCCCTTCACGACGCTCTCGCCGGTGCTGGGCGTGCTGGAGGGCGAGGACCGCCAGCTCGTGCTCGCGGACATCCCGGGGTTGATCGAGGGCGCCAGCGAGGGCGCCGGCCTGGGCCACGACTTCCTGGCCCACGTCGAGCGCACGCGTCTGCTCGTGCACGTGCTGGACATCGCGCCGGAGCTGTCGGGCGGCGCGGACGCGGTGGCCAACCACGCGACGATCGAGCGCGAGCTGGCCGCGCACGACCAGCGCCTGGCGACGCTGCCGCGCGTGCTCGCGCTGTCCAAGTGCGACCTCGTCGACGAGCGGCGCGCGCAGGAGGCGTTGAGGCAGTGGCGCGAGCGCCTGGGCGAGCAGGTGGCGGTGATCGCCACGTCCAGCGCGACCGGCGCAGGCGCGCGCGAGCTCGCGGGCGAGCTGCTGCGGCGCGTCCCGCCGATCGGCTCCGCCGCGGCGTCTGACAGAGCGGGCGACGGGCCGGCGCAGGCGACGGGCACGGGCAGCGGCGGCGGTGAGGAGCTGGCGGAGCACATGGTCTTTCGCCCGGCCGCCGACAGCGGCTTCAGCGTCCAGCGCCTCGGACCGCGCTCGTTTGCCGTGCGCGGCCGCGGAATCGAGCGGCTGATGGCGCGCTATGACGTCGACAACGAAGACGCGATGGCCTACTTCGAGGAGCGGCTGCGCCGGATCGGCGTGCTCAGAGCGCTGCAGGCGGAGGGCTTTTCGCCGGGAGACGAGATCGAGATCGCGGGGGAGACCTTCGAGCTCGATCCGGGCTGACGGCGGCCGTCGGGCTACGAGCCCGAAGGTCGGCAATAAGCTCCAGGCATGAGACGCGTAGTCGTAAAGCTCGGCTCGAGCGTCGTCGCCGACGGTGACGGCGAGCCGCGCGCGGAGGTGCTGGCCAACGTGTGCGAGGCGCTTGCGGGCGTGCACCGCGCGGGCGACGAGGTGATCGTCGTGACCAGCGGGGCGATCGCGCGCGGGATGCGCCTGATGGACCTGGGCCAGCGCCCCAGCTCGATCCGCGAGCTGCAGGCGGCGAGCGCGGTCGGCCAGGGAAAGCTCTACCGCATCTATGACGAGCTGCTGCGCGAGCGCGGCGTGACGAGCGCGCAGGTGCTGCTGACGTTCTTCGACATGAGCGCGCGCACGCACTACCTCAACGCCCGTCAGACGCTGACGACGCTGCTGGAGTGGCGCGTGCTGCCGGTGATCAACGAGAACGACACGACGGCGACCGACGAGATCTCCTTCGGCGACAACGACTTCCTCGCCGCGCAGGTCGCGGTGCTCGTGGGCGCCGACGAGCTGATCCTGCTGACCGACATAGACGGCCTGTACACAGCCGACCCGCGGCTCTACGCCGATGCGAAGATCGTGCGCGACGTCGACGATTTCGCCGGGCTGCAGGAGCTCGAGATAGGTCACACGACCTCGCCGCTGGGGTCGGGCGGCATGCGCTCGAAGGTCGTCGCCGCCGACATGGCCACGGCGGCTGGCATCGCCACGGTGATCTGCAGCGGCGTTCGCCCCGAGGCGCTGCCGGCCGTGCTCGCCGGCGAGCGCGAGGGGACGCGCTTTGCCGCGCGCGAGGCGCGCTACAGCTCGTTCAAGCTGTGGCTGAAGTACGCCAAGCCCTCGCGCGGCACACTCGTGGTCGACGCCGGAGCCGCCCGCGCGGTGCGCGACGCAAGCGCCAGCCTGCTGCCGGTCGGCGTCGTCGAGGTGCTTGGCGAGTTCGACGCCGGCGACGCCGTGGACATCGCGCAAGCGGGCGACGGCGACGGCGAGGGCGACGGCCGGGAGACGCACACGCTGGGCAAGGGCATCAGCAACTACTCCGCCGACGAGCTGCGCCGGGTGCAGGGCATGAAGTCGGCCGCAGCGCGCGAGGTGCTGCCGCGCGCCAGCGAGGAGGCTGTGCACCGCGACTACCTCGTCGTGGACTGACGCGTCGTACCCTTAGGGACTATGGCCACAGCCGTCTTTTCGGTCGCCGACATCTGCCGCGCGGCCAAGCGCGCGTCGCGCGCTCTGGCGCGCCTGGACAGCGACGTCAAGGACGCGGCGCTGGAGGCGATCGCCGTGGCGCTGAAGGAGCGCCGCGGCGAGATCCTGCAGGCCAACGAGCGCGACATGCAGGCCGGCCGTGAGAACGAGATCGGCGACGCGTTGCTGGATCGCCTGCGCCTGGACGAGCAGCGCGTCCTGGCGATCGCAGCGGCGGTCAGGCAGATCGCCGCGCTGGCGGACCCGGTCGGCGAGCTGATCGACGGCCGGCGACTGCCCAACGGATTGGACGTTCGCAAGGTGCGCGTCCCGCTGGGCGTCGTCGCGGTCGTCTACGAGGCGCGTCCGAACGTGACGATCGACGCCGCCGCCCTGTGCGTGAAGTCGGGCAACGCGATCGTGCTGCGCGGCTCGTCCTCGGCCCAGCACTCCAACGCCGCGCTCGCGCAGATCGCCGCCGATGCGGCCGTAGAGGCGGGGCTGCCACCGGGCTGTGTGAGTCTCGTGGCCGGGGGCGGGCGCGAGGAGCTGGCCGAGCTGGCGACGCAGAGGGACAGCGTCGATCTGATCATCCCACGCGGCGGCGAGGGCCTGAAGGACGCGCTGCAGGCGGTTGCGACGGTGCCGGTGATCTACGCGGCGTCGGGCAACTGCCACGTCTACGTCGACGCGGCGGCTGAGCTCGACCAGGCCGAGGCGATCGTGCTCAACTCGAAGACCCAGCGTCCGGGCGTGTGCAACGCAGCGGAGACGCTGCTCGTGCACGAGGACGCAGCGCCGCTGTTTCTCCCGCCCATCGTCGGCGCGCTGCAGGATGCCGGCGTGCTCGTGCGCGCCGACGAGCGCGCGCTGGCGATCGTCGAGGACGCCCGCGCACCGGGGGCGGCCTTCGTGCAGGCGGCCGGCGAGCAGGACTGGTCGACCGAGTACCTGGCGATGACGATCGCCGTGCGCGTGGTGGAGTCCGTCGACGCGGCGATCGAGCACATCGGCCGCTACGGCAGCGGCCACTCCGAGGCGATCGTCACGCGCGACACGGCCGCGGCTCGCGCCTTCCAGCTCGGCGTCGATGCGGCGTGCGTGTACGTCAACGCCTCCACGCGCTTCACCGACGGCGGCGAGTTCGGCATGGGCGCGGAGATCGGCAACTCCACGCAGAAGCTGCACGTGCGCGGGCCGATCGGGCTGCGCGAGCTGTGCACGTTCAAGTACCTGGTGGAGGGCGACGGACACGTCCGCGCCTGATCGCCCGCCCTCGCGGCCGCTTCGCTCGCTGGGCGTTCTCGGGGGGACGTTCAACCCGCCGCACCTCGCCCACCTGGCGGTCGCGCGCAGCGCGCTGGCCGAGCTGGAGCTGGCGCACGTCGTGCTGGTTCCGGCGCGCCTGCCGCCGCACAAGACGGTCGCGCAGGACCCCGGTTGCGAGCACCGCCTGGCGATGTGCCGGCTGCTTCTCGAGGGCGTCTCGGGCCTGTCGGTCTGTGCGCTCGAGACCGAACGCGAGGGACCGTCCTATACCGTGGATACCTTGACTTGCATCCAAGCCCGCCATCCGCACGCCGAGCTGACGCTCATCGTGGGAGCCGACATCGCTGGCACGCTGCCGGCGTGGCGCGAGCCGGCGCGGCTGTTCGAGCTGGCCTCGCTGGCGGTGGCGTCACGTCCCGGCAGCGACCGTCGCGGCGTGCTCCACTCGCTCGGCGCGCTTGGGCAAGATGCCCGTGTCCGTTTTCTCGACGCTCCGGCGATCGACGTGTCCTCGTCGCAGGCGCGCCAACGCGCGAGCGCGGGCGAGCCGATCGACGGCCTGGTCGGCGAGGCGGTGGCCGGCTACATCGCCGAGCATGGGCTGTACAAAGTGAGCGCGCGGACGGTTAGCCGGTGACCGAGCATGATCTGCTGCAGGGCCCCGAGCTGCTGGGCGAGATCGCGCGGCTGGCCGCCGACAAGAAGGCGATCGACGTGGTCGAGCTCGACCTGCGTGGCGTGCTCGGCTACACCGACTACTTTTTGATCTGCTCGGGCAATACGACGCGTCAGACCAAGGCCATCCACGACGGCATTCTCGAAGGGCTAAAGCAACAGCACGCGACCGTTCCCCGCCGCGTCGAGGGCGCCGGCCGCGCCGATTGGATCCTGATGGACTACCTCGACGTGGTCGTGCACATCTTCACGCCCGAGGCGCGCGACTACTACCGCCTCGAACAGCTTTGGGGCGAGGCGCCCTCGCGCGTCGCCGACAGCGCGTAGCTCACGCAGCGGCCGGCGGAGGAGCCCGGGTCGGAGACGTGGGCGGGCAGCGCCGGCTCGGCGCCCGGGGCCGGCGGACGCCGTCGGCCGGCGCGTTGATTTGCATCGGGCGTGGCGGATAGGGTGGCGACGACAGCGCCTGCGGATGGCGTGAGGCGCGTAGAAGGGGGAGAGAACATGCATGCAACCTCGGCTGTTCGCAGCCGTCAAACGTCCTTCGCCGCGATCGTCCTGCTGGTGCTGGCGGCGTTGCTTTGGAGCCTCAGCTCGCTGACCGCGCAGGCGCGCGCCGATGGCCCCGGGTCCGGCTCGCCGTGGACCGCGAGCGTCGGAGACTCCTACATCTCCGGCGAGGCCGGGCGCTGGGCGGGCAACACGAACATGAGCTCCTCGACGATCGACGCGCTCGGCTCGACGGCCTACGACGACAATTCGACCAACAGCGCCGAACTGATCTCCGGCTGCCATCGCTCGAAGGCGGCCGAGGTCTATATCGGCGGCGGCGTGAGCGGCGTGAACCTCGCCTGCTCGGGCGCGAAGACGTCGACGTTCGGCGAAGGCAGCACGTTCAAGCCGGGACTTGACTTCTACAACTCCAGCGGCAAAGAAGGCCAGGCCCTGATGCTGCAGCATTTCGCCGCAAGCCACAACGTCAAGCTGGTCGCGGTCTCGATCGGCGGCAACAACTTCAACTTCGCGAGCATCGTGCAAACCTGCGTCGAAGACTGGCTGTTCTCGCCGTCGTGGTGGCCGAACTACTGCAACGACGACAGCTCGGTGACGAGCAACTTCACCTCCAGCAACGTCAGCAGGGTGAAGGGCGAAATCACGACGGCGCTCAAAAACGTCGCGCAGGCGATGACCAACGCGGGCTACTCCAGCTCGCAGTACACGATCGTGGTCCAGGACTACCCCTCGCCGATCCCGCTCGGCTCGGGCTTCCGCTACCCACAGACCGGCTACACCCGTCAGGAAGTTGCGGGCTGCGGCTTCTGGAACAACGACGCCAACTACGCCAACGAAAAAATGCTGCCGACGATCGACAGCACGGTGTTCGGCGCGGCGAGCGCGACAGGCCTGCCGAACGTCAAGACGATGGAGCTCGGCTCGGCGTTCAACGGCCGGCGGCTGTGCGAGAAAGGCGTGGGGCTGCTGGAGGAAGAGGGCCTGTCCTCCTGGAAAGGCGCGGGCGCGGTGGACAAGACCGAGTGGATCAACATGATTCGCACGGTCACGGCGATCTTCCCGCCTTATGAAATCCAGGAAGACATCCACCCGAACTACTGGGGCGAGCTCGCGCTGCGCAACTGCCTCACGCAGGCCTACAACGGGGGCACGCCGAGGGGCGGCACCTGCACGATCTCGGCGGCCGGCCTCAACGCAGCCGGCGAGCCGAACATGTCGCTGCACTGACGCCAGACGTGCAATCGTTGGGACGCCGGCCGCCCGCGCGG
>Ga0207671_10003194_pt1 | contig 16519 bp, 17 predicted proteins | sample KBSC24metaG_FD_184352 | JGI IMG/M metagenome (GOLD analysis project Ga0207671, IMG submission 184352) | Corn rhizosphere microbial communities from Kellogg Biological Station, Michigan, USA - KBS C2-4 metaG (SPAdes) (version 2) | ecosystem: Host-associated > Plants > Roots > Rhizosphere > Soil... | reverse complement strand
CGACGAGCTCGGCGGCGAGCAGCCCCGTCTCCCCCAGACCGGCCGCCAGCTCGAGCACCCGCTGGCCGGGCTGCGGCGCGACGGCGTCGATCAGCCAGTGAGACACGGGCGCGCCGAACTCGCGCAACAGCTCCTGGCTGCGCACCCAGCCGGCGGCCGCCTCTTCCCAGCCCTGCAGGCTCGCGTCGCGATGGGCGTTTGCATCGAAGCTCATCGCAGCTCCCGGCGCAGCAGCTTGCCCGAGCGCGTGCGCGGCAGCGGCTCGCGGCGCAGCATGACGCGCTTGGGAACCTTGTAGGCGGCCAGAGCCGCCGCGCAGTGCGCGCGCAGCTCCTCGCCCTCGGGCGCCGAGCCCTGGCGGGTGACGACGATCGCCGTGACGGCCTCGCCCCACTGCTCGTCGGGCAAGCCGACGACGGCGGCCTCGAGCACGTCGGGATGGCCTTCGAGCACCGCCTCGACCTCGTTGGGCGCGACGTTCTCGCCGCCGCTGACGATCGTGTCGGCCTTGCGCCCGGTGACCTGCAGGCGCCCGAGCGCGTCGATCTCGCCGAGATCGCCGGTGTGCAGCCAGCCGTCGGACGCCGGCGCGCCCGGCGCGACCGTCGGGCCGGCGACGAGGATCTCGCCGTCGCCGTCGCAACGCACGCGCGTGCAGAACAGCGGCGGCCCGGCCGCCGGCCCGCCGTCGGCGAGCGCCGCGACCGGCGTCGTGGTGACCTGCGAGCAGGTCTCGGTCAGGCCGTAGGTCATGCTCACGGGCACGCCCGCCGCGCTCGCGCGCCGCACCAGCGCCGCGGGCACGGGACCGCCGCCGGTGAGCGCCGCGCGCAACGTCGGCGGTTGCTCCAGCCCGGCGTCGAGCAGACGCGTGAGCGTCGTCGCGACGACGCTTACGAGCGTGATCTGCTGCTCGCGCAGCGCCTGCAGCACGCGCTCGGTCTCGAAGCGCTCGTGCACGACGGCCGCTGTCGCGTAGATCGCCGAGCGCACGAGGATCGACAGGCCGCCCACGTGCGACAGCGGCAGCGCGCACAGCCAGCGCTCGCGCGCGTCGAGCCCGAGCGCGACGGCGGAGCCGAGCGCGCTCCAAAGCAGGTTGCCGTAGGTCAGCTCGACCGGCTTGGGCGCGGAGCTGGTGCCCGAGGTGTGGATCACGACGGCCGTCGCGTCGAGGTCGTGGCCGGGCGGCGAGGTGGGCGGATCGAGCGTGCCGGCGTCGCTGCCCAGCGGCTCGGCGACGACCGCGGCGGCGTGCTCGGTCAGACGATCGCGCTCGCGCTCGGACAGGCGCAGGTCAACCGGCACGGCCACGGCGCCCAGCAGCATGCAGGCGTGCAGCGCGTACGCGAAGTCCAGGCCGGCGGGCAGGGCGATCGCCACGCGCTGCCCCGCGCCCACGCCGCGAGCGGCCAGGGCGCCGCTTGCGGCGCCGGCGCGCGCGAGCAGCTGGGCGTACGTGCAGCTCCCGGCGGGCGTGTCCAGCGCGACGCCCTGCGGCCGCGTCGCGGCGGCGCGAGCGAGCCATGCGTCGACGACCATGCCGCACAGGCTAGCCTTCGCGCCGTGAGCACAACCTGGACAGACGCGCGCGGGGACGCCGGCGGAGACTTCGAGGACATTCGCTACGAGCGCTCGGCCGCGCCCGACAGCGGCATCGCGAAGATCACGATCGCGCGCCCGGAGGTCAGAAACGCCTTTCGTCCGCGCACGATCGTGGAGATCTCGCGCGCGCTGGAGCACGCGCGGGAGGACACGCAGATCGGCGTGATCGTGCTGACGGGCGAGGGGCCCGACGCGTTCTGCTCGGGCGGCGACCAGCGCGTGCGCGGCGACTCGGGCTATCTCGCCGACGACGCCTCCGGGCGGGCCGGCGTGGGGCGCTTTCACGTCACCGACCTTCACGTGCAGATGCGCCGCCTGCCCAAGCCGGTCGTGGCGATGGTGGCCGGCTATGCGATCGGCGGCGGCCATGTGTTGCACCTTGTGTGCGACCTGACGATCGCGGCCGACAACGCGCGCTTCGGGCAGGTGGGCCCGAAGGTCGGCTCCTTCGACGGCGGCTTCGGCGCGGGGCTGCTGGCCAACCTCGTCGGTCCGAAGAAGGCCAAGGAGATCTGGTTTCTGTGCCGGCAGTACACCGCCGAGCAGGCGCGCGAGATGGGCATGGTCAACAAGGTCGTGCCGCTGGAGCAGCTGGAGCAGGAGACGGTGCAGTGGTGTCGCGAGATGCTCGCCCTTTCGCCCTTCTCGCTGCGCCTGCTGAAGGCCAGCTTCAACGCCGCCGAAGACGGCCTGACGGGCATTCAACAGCTTGCGCACGACACGAACCTGCTCTTCTACGGCAACGAGGAGGCCCAGGAGGGTCGCGACGCCTATCGCGAGAAGCGCAAGCCCGACTTCTCGCGCTTTCCCCGACGAGCCTAGCCGCGTGAGCGCCGTGCGCATCTGGGTGATGGCGGCGCGCGTGCGCACGCTGCCCGCGGCGATTGCGCCCGTGCTCGTCGGCACGTCGCTGGCGCTCGGAGCGGGCCACTTCCACGCGCTGGCGTTCGTCGCCGCGCTGCTGGGCGCGGTGTTCATCCAGGTCGGCACGAACCTGTCAAACGACTACTCCGACGCGCGCCGCGGCGCAGACACCGAGGACCGCCTCGGCCCCGTGCGCGTCACCGCAGGTGGCCTGGTGCCGCCGAGCCAGGTCCTGCTGGCCACGTACGTCACGTTCGGGCTGGCGGTGGGGTGCGGCGCGTATCTGATCGCGGTCGCCGGATGGGAGCTGTTGGCCGTCGGCGCCGCGTCGATCCTCGCCGGCGTGCTCTACACCGGCGGCCCGCGCCCGTACGGCTACGAGGGACTGGGCGAGGTCTTCGTGTTCCTGTTCTTCGGCGTCGTCGCCGTCGCGGGTTCCTACTTCGTGCAGGTCCAGCGCCTGCCGTGGGAGGCGTTCGTGTGCGCCGTGCCCGTCGGGCTGCTGGCGAGCGCGATCCTCGTCGTCAACAACGTGCGCGACCTGGACACCGACCGTCGCGCCGGCAAGCGCACGCTGGCGGTGCGGCTCGGGCGCAGGCGCACGCGCGCGCTGTACACGGCGATGGTCGCCGCGGCGTTCGCCACGGCGCCGCTGCCGTGGGCGTTCGGCTCGATGACCGCCTGGCTGCTGTTGGGCTGGCTGGCGATCCCGCTGGCTGCGGGCGTGGTCGAGGTCGTCCGCACGCGCGTGGACGGACCGGCGCTGAACGGCGCGCTCGCAAAGACGGGAGCGACGCAGCTGGTCTTCTGCTTGCTGTACGCCGCCGGCATCCTCGCCAGCGGCGGCGTCGGCTCGTGAGGCCGCGCTCGTGAAGCTCGAGCTCGAGCGTCGCGCGCTGCGCTTCAAGCGCCCGCTGCAGACCTCCTATGACGAGCTCTGCGAGCGTGAGCTGATCGCCGTCTCGCTCACGGGCGACGACGGCGTCGCCGGCTACGGCGAGGCCGCACCGCTGGAGCCCTATGACGGCGTGAGCGTAAAGCGCACGCAGGCGGCGCTCGAAAGCTATGCGCCGGTGATCGCCGCGGCGCGCGGGCTCAACGGCGCCCAGCTGGTCGACGCCTGCCGGCGCGTCGACGACCTGCCGGCGGCGCTGGCCGCGATCGACCTCGCCCTGTGGGATCGCGGCGGGCGCATGGGCGGCACGCCTGTCGCGGCGATGCTCACCGACGATCCCGCGGCCGAGGTCCCGGTCAACGCGACGCTCGTCTCGCTCGATCGCGCCGTGGTGGCCGAGGAAGCCGCCGCAGCCGCCAGCAGCGGCTTTCGCTGCGTCAAGCTGAAGGTGGGGATCGGCGACGACGCCGCGCGCGTCGCGGCGACGCGCGCGGCGGTCGGCCCGGAGGTCGCGCTTCGGCTCGACGCGAACGGCGCGTGGGACGTCGAGCAGGCGGTGCGTGCGATCGAGACGCTCGCGCCGTCGGGGCTGGAGCTCGTCGAGGAGCCCGTCCACGGCGTGCATCGCGTGCGCGAGGTGCGCGAGCGCGTCGCCGTACGAGTGGCGATCGACGAGACGGCCGCCGAGCTCGGCGCGCTTGGCGCGGGCGTCGCGGATGCCGTGTGCCTGAAGATCTCGCGCTGCGGCGGCATCGCAGCGACGATCGCCGCCGCCACGCTCGTGCGCGCCTCGGGCGCCGAGGCGTACATCGCTTCGACCTACGACGGACCGCTCGGCGTCGCCGCAGGCGTGCACGTCGCCGCTGCCCTGGCCTCGCGCGGGCCCGTCCCTCATTGCGGCCTGGCGACGCTCGCGCTGTTCGAGGGCGTCGCCGACGCTTTGCCGGCGCGCGACGGGCGCATCGCGGTGCCGACCGCCGGCGGGCTCGGCGTCGATCCGCTCTAGTCCAGTACGTCCGCCACCGCGGAGGGATTCTCCAGCGGCAGTCCGTGGCCGCCCGCGACGACGACGAGCTCGGCGTCCGCCAGCAGCGCGCGCATGCGCTCGCCGAGAGCGCGAAACTTGCCGTCGCGCTCGCCGACGACGATCGTGACCGGCATGCCCAGCTCGCCGAGCCTGCTCCACAGCGGCCGCATCTCGCCCGTGCCCAGGCCCCGCATCGCCGTCGCAAGGGCGTGAGCGTCGTTGCGGCGCTGGTCCTCGCGCGCGAGCGCGCCGACCTCCGCTGGCTCGTCGGCGAACAGCGGCTGGGTGCGCCAGCGCTCGATGAAGTCCTCCAACGGAGCCCGTTCCAGCCGGTCGGCCAGCCGTCGGTCGGACTCGCGCCTTCGTGCGCGCTCGTCGGGATCCTCGATGCCGGGGCTGGTCGAGACGAGCACCAGCCGGCTGACGCGCTCGGGCGCAGCGAGCGCCACGTGCTGGGCGATGCGCCCTCCCAGCGAATAGCCGCACAGGGCAAAGCGCCGCGGGGACCTGGCGAGCACCGCTTGCACACAGCCCTCGAACGTGATCGGCGCCTGGCCGGCGGCCGCCTCGCCGTGGCCGGGAAGGTCCAGCGCCAGAGGTCGATAGCGTTGCGGGTCAAGTCGCGCGATCACGCGATCCCAAGCGTGCCGGGTACCGCCGAAGCCATGCAACAAGACCAAGCTCTCCGCCACGCCGCCATCGTAGAGCCGCGCGATCGTTCGCCTTTGCCCATGCTTCCCCACTCCGACGATCTCGGCGCGCCGTGACGGGGCCCGCGCGGTGACGAGCGCTGTCGACACGTATGTGCTGCTGCGCGCCTTCGTCGACGAGCTCGTGCGCAGCGGCATGCGCGCGGCCTGCACCTCGCCCGGGTCGCGCTCGGCGCCGCTCGCGCTGACGCTCGCGCGCGAGTCGCGCCTGCGCTGCTACTCGCATGTCGACGAGCGCTGCGCGGGCTTCTTCGCGCTCGGCCTGGCCAAGGCGAGCGGGCTGCCGGTGGCCGTGACCTGCACGTCGGGAACCGCCGCAGCCGAGCTGCTGCCGGCCGCGATCGAGGCACACGAGGCGCGCGTGCCGCTGCTGCTGTTGACCGCCGACCGCCCGCCCGAGCTGCGCGGGAACGGCGCCGGCCAGGCGATCGATCAGCTCAAGCTCTACGGAGACGCCGCCAAGTGGTTCTTCGAGGTCGGCACTCACGAGGCCACGCCCGAGCGGCTGCGCTGGATGCGTACGCTCGCCTGCCGCGCCTACGCCAGCGCACGGGATGGGCGTCCCGGCGTCGTGCATCTGAACTTCGCGCTGCGCGAGCCGCTGGTGAGCGACGAGGCGCTGCCGCAGGACGCGACCGGCCGCACAGGCGCTTCGCCCTACGTCCGTCGCATCTCGGCGCCCCATGGAGAAGATCTCGACTCAGAGCAGCAGGAGCTCAACGCCGCGATATCCAACGCCCGACGCGGCGTGATCGTCGCCGGGCGCGACGAGCGCGGCGATCTGGACTGGTCGGCCGGCAAGGCGGCGGCCGCGTTCGCCGCGGCTCTCGGATGGCCGCTGCTGGGCGACCCGATGTCCGATGCGCGTCGCGGCGCGGCGGCCGTCGCGCACTACGACGCGCTGCTGCGCCACGACGCGTTCGCCGCCTCGGTTCGGCCCGACCTGGTGCTGCGGGTGGGCGATCTGCCCGTGTCCAAGCCGCTGCGCGGCTGGCTGGCGGGTCTGACCGACGTGCCACAGGTGGCGCTCGATCCCGACGGCGCATGGCAGGATCCCGCCGCCGTGCTGTCGCGATCGCTCGCGCTCGATCCAGCGATGGCGCTGGACGAGCACGGCAACGGCATCGCGCCCGCCGACCCGGATTGGCTGGGACGCTGGCGCAGCGCCGATGAGCTCGCCGCCGAGGCGATCCTCGGCGCGCTCGGCGGCGAGACGCCCTCCGAGCCGCGGGTCGCGCTCGAGCTCGGCACGCTGCTGCCGCAGGGCGCGACGCTGTTCGTCGCCTCCTCGATGCCCGTGCGCGAGATCGAGACGTTCTGGCCGGTCCGCGAGGACCCGCCGCGCGTGCTCTGCAACCGCGGCGCCAACGGCATCGACGGGATCGTCTCCAGCGCGTTCGGCGCAGCCGCCGCCGAACGCGGGCCGGTCGTGCTGCTGATCGGCGACGTCGCGTTGGCGCACGACATCGGCGGGCTGCTCGCCGCGCGGCGCCTGGGCCTGAAGCTGACGATCGTGCTGCTCGACAACGCCGGCGGGGGCATCTTCGACTTCCTGCCCGTCGCCGGCGCCGCCATGGCGCGCGAGACCGAGCCCCTGCACGACTACGAGCAGGACATATACACCCGCCACATCGCCACGCCGACGGGGCTGGACTTCAGCGCCGCCGCGAGCCTCTACGGGCTATCGCACGAGCTCGCCGAGGACGTCGCGCAGTTCCGCACAGCGCTGGAGCGCGCGCTGGCGCGCGAGAACTCCAGCATCGTCGAGGTGCGCGGCGACCGCGAGGCCAACGTGCAGCTGCACCGCCGCGTGTGGCAGGCCGTCTCGGCCGCGCTGGGCTCCGGTTCAGCCGGCGAGCAGCGGGAGCAGGGCCGCTAGCTTGATCTCCGTCTCGGCCAGCTCGGCGTCGGGACGGGAGTCGCGCACGATGCCGTTGCCGGCGTAGCAGCGCGCGACCGCGCCGCGCAGCAGCGCGCAGCGCAGCGCCACGCAGAACTCGCCGTCGCCGGTCGCGTCGGTCCAGCCGACCGGGCCTGCGTACCAGCCGCGGTCCAGGCCCTCCAGCGCCGGGATCAGCGGCGCGGCGCTCGCCAGCGGCTCGCCGCCGACGGCGGGCGTCGGGTGCATCATCCCGGCCAGCTCCAGCGCGTCCATCGGCGTCGCCATCTGCGCGCGGATCGGCGTCGCCAGGTGCTGGATGTTGGCGATGCGCACGAGCTCGGGCTCGGGCGCGGCGGCGACCCAGATGGCGTGCGGGCGCAGCATGCGCTCGATCCGCCTGGCAACGATCGCATGCTCCTCGCGATAGCCCTCGTCGCGCAAAAGCTGCTCGCCGAGGTGCGCGTCGACGGCCGGATCGGCGCTGCGCCGCGTCGATCCGGCCAGCGCGAGCGTGCTCACGCGATGGCCCTCGCGGCGCACCAGCAGCTCCGGGCTGGCCGCCACGAGCGCCGCGTCGCCACGCCCGACGCAGAACACGAAGCACGACGGAAACTCCTCGCGCAGCACGCCGAGCACGGCCGCCGGTTCGTAGGCCCGCGGCGCGTGCACCTGCACTTCGCGCGCCAGCACGATCTTCTCCAGAGCGCGCGCGCCGATCAGCTCGACGGCGCGCGCGACGGCGGCCTCGAAGTGCTCCGGCGGCATCGCGCTGGCGACCTGAAAGCGGCCGGTCGGCGCGGGATCGAGCAGCGCCAACGGACGCTCGCGCAGCTCGTCCAGCCGCGCGCTCAGCTGTGCGTGCAGCTCCTCGGGCGTGTCGTCCGGCGACGCCAGCGCCGCCAGCGTCATGCGCACGCTGCGACGTCCATCGCGCTCGGTGCGTCGCAGCGCGACCTGCGGAACGACCAGCGAGGCCGGCGCGAAGCCCTGCCAGTGCGGCGCCGCGGCGCCGTCGGGCGCGAACGTGAAGCCGCCCACGGCCACCGGCCCCGCGTCGTCGACGTCGTCCGCGCGCTCGCCCACCGCGCCGGCCGACAGCGCGCGCCAGCGCTCGCCGACGCTCGCGAAGCGAGCGGACCCGCTCGCCTGCAGGCCAATCGCCTCGCCGAGCGCGGCCAGCGCGGCATGAGCGCGATCGGGCTGCTCGAAGACGAACCACGGCTCGCCCGGCCTGCGCGACGCGCACGCCACGGCCGTCGGGTCGACGTCGCCGTCCAGCGCCAGCGAGAACCAGGCCAGCGTCTGAACTCCGCTGCGCCTGGCGCGCAGCACGGCCTCGCGCAGGCGGCCGGCCAAGCGCTCGTGCTCGGCCGGCGTCAGCTCGAACGGGCGGTCGGCGACGGCCCGGTCGCGCCGGCCCACCGATCGCTCGGCGGCGGTCCGGTCGAGATCGGCAAGCGCTCGTGTGCCGGCGCCGCGCACGCGCTAGGTCTCTGTGCGCCCCCGCGAGATCGCGATCTCGCCCGTGCGCATCATCTCGATCAAGCCGAATGGGCGAACCATGTCCTCGAACGCCGCGATCTTGTCGGTCGTGCCCGTCACCTCGATGATCACCGCGCGCTTGGTCACGTCTACGACCTTGCCGCGGAAGATCTCCGCGATCTGCATCAGCTCGCCGCGCTGCACGCCGTCGGCGGAGACCTTGAACAGCGCCAGCTCGCGCGCGACCGTGTCGGCCGGCTCCAGGTCGCGGATCTTCAGCACGTTGATCAGCTTGTGCAACTGCTTGGTCACCTGGTCGATCGGATGCAGCGCCCCGTCGACCGTCAGCGTCACGCGCGACACCTGCTCGTCGTCGGTCGGCCCGACCGTCAACGTGTCGATGTTGAAGCCGCGCCGCGCGAACAGCCCGGCGATGCGCGTCAGCACGCCCGACTTGTTTTCCACGAGGATCGACAGCACGTGCTTGCGCCCCGTGCGCATGTTCGTCGACGCTTCCAGCTCCTCCAGGCTCAGCGGCTCCTTGGTCCCGGGCTCACCCATGAGAGTCACCTCCCGCCAGCGTCCGGCCGGCGAGATCGATTGCGACGTGCGCCCTCGTAGCGCCCGCGACCGGATGAGCCTCTAGCGATCCTCATCCTCATCCCACCATCTCGCGCGCGGCCTGGCCGGCCGGGATCATCGGGTAGGTGTTCTCCTCGCGCGTCACGCGCACGTCCACCAGCACCGGGCCGGGCGTCTCGATCGCGCGCTTCATGTCGGCCACGAGCGTCGTCTTGTCCTCGAAGCGAAGACCCGTCGCGCCGTAGGCCTCGGCCAGCTTGACGAAGTCGGGGAACTCGCCCGTCTCGACGTGGCTGTATTTGCCGTCCCAGAACAGCTCCTGCCACTGGCGGACCATGCCTAGGAAGCCGTTGTTCATGATGAACACCTTGATCGGGATCTGCTCCTGCGCGCACGTGGCCAGCTCCTGCGCGTTCATCTGCACCGAGCCGTCGCCGGCGATGCAGCAGACGACCCTGTCGGGACAGCCGACCGCCGCGCCCATCGCGGCCGGCAGGCCGAAGCCCATCGTGCCCAGGCCGCCGGAGTTGATCCAGCGCCGCGCCTTGGGAAAGTCGTAGTACTGCGCCGCCCACATCTGATGCTGGCCGACGTCGCTGGTGACGATCGCCTCGCCGCCCGTCGCCTCGAACAGCGCCTGCACCATGTACTGCGGCTTGATCTCGTTGTCGGCGCTGTCCTCATAAGCCAGCGGGTACTTCTCTTTCCAGCCTTCGATGCGCGTCCACCAGGCCGCCAGGCGCTCTGGGTCGGCGCCGATCGCGCGGTACTCGATCAGCAGCTTGGCCAGCACGTGCTTGGCGTCGCCGACGATCGGGATGTGCGCCGGCACGTTCTTGGAGATCTCCGCCGGGTCGACGTCGATGTGGATGAACTTCGCGCGCGGCGCGAACTCCGACAGCTTGCCCGTGATGCGGTCGTCGAAGCGCGCGCCAACCGCGCAGATCAGGTCGGCCTCGTCCATCGCGTAGTTGGCCGCGCGCGTGCCGTGCATGCCGAGCATGCCCAGCCACTGCGCGTGCGGCGCCGGGAAGGCGCCGAGGCCCATCAGCGTGCACGTCACTGGGAAACGGTCCGAAGTCGCGAACTCCGTCAGCTCCTCCGAGGCCTCCGCGTTGACCACGCCGCCGCCGGCGTAGATCACCGGGCGCTGCGCCGCCGCCAGCGCCTTGGCCGCCTGGCGGATCTGCTTCTGGTTGCCCTCCACGCGCGGCTGGTAGCCGGGCAGGCGCAGGTCGGTCACCGGCTCGTAATCGATCTCCGCACGCGAAAGGTCTTGCGGGATGTCGACGAGCACCGGCCCGGGACGACCGCTGCGCGCGATGTGAAAGGCCTCGTGGATCGCCCGCGGGATCTCCTGCGGGCGCGTGATCATGAACGAGTGCTTGACCACCGGCATCGTGATGCCGATCGTGTCCGCCTCCTGAAAGCCGTCCGTGCCCAGCAGTTCCGTGCGCACCTGGCCGGTGATGAACACGACCGGCACCGAGTCCATCATCGCGTCTGTGATCGGCGTGATCAGGTTCGTCGCGCCGGGACCGCTCGTGGCGAACGCCACGCCGACCTTGCCCGTCGCCTTGGCATAGCCCTCGGCCGCGTGGCCGCCGCCGGCCTCGTGGCGCACGAGGATGTGTCGCAGGCCGCCCGTCACGAACGCGTCGTACGTAGGCAGGTTCGCGCCGCCCGGGAGGCCGAAGACGACCTCCACGCCCTCCGCCTTCAGACATTCCATCACGGCATCCACTGCGCGCATCCCATCGACCTCCTTCCATCGGCTCGAACTCGCAAAAAAGCCAGTGTACCAGGGGGTTTTCGGGCCCTATGAGAAGCGCGAGCCCTGCAGACGCACGACCCGACCCGACCCGTCCGGCCGGCAGGCCGGCTCATAAAATCTAAGAAGATCCGATCGCCACGCCGATCGCCAGCACGATCGCCCCGCCGACGGTCACCACCAGCAGCGACGAGCGCATCGACACGTCCAGGAAGCGATTTCGCACCCAGGCGATCGCGAACAGCTCGATCGCCACGACGATTCCCGCCACGACCAGCGCCTTGTTGACGTCGGAGATCAGGAAGGGCAGCGTGTGGAACAGCCCGCCCAGCGCCGTCATCCCGCCGGTGATCGAGCCGCGCACGACCGCCGAGCCGCGACCGGTCTGTTCGCCCGTGTCCGACAGCGCCTCCGACCAGCCCATGCTCACGCCCGCGCCCAGCGCCGTCGAGAAGCCGACCAGCAGCGCCGTGTGCGAGCTCGAGGCCAGCGCCGCCGCGAAGATCGGCGCCAGCGACGAGACTGTGCCGTCGATCAGCCCGACGAGCGCCGGCTGCACCACGCGCAGGATGAACTCGTGCTCGCCGGCAAAGCCCCAGCGGCGGATCAGCCGCGCGATCAGCGAGCTGGCCGCAGCCTCGGCTGCGTTTGCTTGGGAGCTCATGTCGACTCCCACACTAGGCCAATTTTTGGCTTAGGTATGCCGAATCCGAGTTAGGCAACCCTTAGCCCACGCCGACCCGTCGGCGTGTTCTGACGCCTGTGCTCAGGTTCCGGCGGTCGTGCGCCGGCGAGCCGCCACATGCGCCTCGGATGCAATCGCCGTCTCGGGAAAGTCGAGCTCCGCGCCGCAGCGCGTGCACAGCGCGTCGTAGATCTTCGTCACGCGCCCGCAGCTCGGGCACGCGCGGCGCAGCTCCTCGCGCTCGAAGCGGTAGGCCAGCGCCGCCATCAGGCCGAAGAACGGCACCGCGCCGGAGATCAAGAACCACAGCACGAACGAGCTGCCCTTGATGCGCCCGACGATGCCCCCGGCCAAGCCGAAGCAGACCGCGATGATCACGTAGGCCATCGCCGACCTGTCCCGCTAGAAGATGACGCGCAGAGCCCAGATCAGAGCGACGATCGCCAGCACGACCACGAGGATGCTCGCGATCGCCGTGACGATGCCGATCACGAAGTGCAGCAGCACCCATGCGGCGACCAGCAGGATCAGCCCGGCGACGACGGTGCGCCCGAGCGAGCGTGAGGAGGTTTCTTCGTTCATGCCTCCAGGGTACTCGCTGACGCGACGAATCGAGGCGGCTTCGTTGCACGCTCTCGCTACATCCGACCGCTGCGGCCAGGCTCGCCGTGAATCCGCGCCGTGGCGCCATCGACCCCGCTTGCGCAGGGGCGCTGACCGACGCTCGTGAGTCGATAGCGACGGATCCGCGGCCGCTGGGCCTGACCGTGTCCATTCACCGGCTCCTCCGGCAGCAGAAGGAAGCGCCGGGAAGCTTGCGAGGGCTTGTTGGGGCGTGAGGGCTGCATGGCCAGCATGTTGGCGCAGGGGCGGCTGGATGCCATTGGCCTGCAGTCGAAAATGTCCGTCGCCTGGGCACGCGAGGTGTCGGTGGCAAGGCATCAGAATCTGTAGCAGTTCTGCTACGATCGCCTTGGCATGGCCGTCATCCCCCAAGGCAAGCTGCGTAATGAGATCGCCGCCGTGTTGCGCCGCGCTGAACGAGGCGAGCGGTTCACGGTCACCGTGGCGGGGCGCCCTGTTGCCGAACTCGGCCCGCTGCCGGGCGCGCGCTCGCTCGCCCCCCCGGAGAGCCTCGCGGCGATCCTCGCCGAGACCCCGCCCGATCCCGGCTTCGCCGAGGACCTGCGTCGGATGCGCCAACAAGACCGAGAATCAGCCCGCGATCCGTGGGCAGCCTGATCGACACGAGCGTCCTCGCCGGCGCTCGCGACGTCGGAGAGCTCGCCGACGACTGGGCCGTCAGCGTTGTGACCGTGGGCGAGCTAGAGGCGGGCATCATGATCGCTGGCGACGACGCGACACGCGCACGCCGGGTTGCGCTGCTGGCGGCTGTGCTCGCGGAAGCACCGGCGCTCCCCATCGACCGCCACATCGCCGCCTGCTACGGCGAGCTTCGCGCAGGCGCCGGGCGACGGCCGAGCAACGATCTATGGATCGCCGCGACCGCCCTGGCGCACGGCCTCAAACTCGTCACAGCCGACGAGCAGCAAGCGTCGCTGCCGCTTGTGCGATCGACGCTGGTCGACCATTAGGGCCGGCTCCGCTCCCTTGCAGGGCGGGACGTTTCTCAGATGCCAAGCTGCTCGTGCACCAGCCGCGTGACCTCCCCTCCGTCGGCGCGTCCCTTCGTCTCGCGCATGACCGCGCCGACGATCGGCCCGATCGCCTTCGCGTTGCCGCCGCGTACGCGCTCGGCGGCGTCGGCGTTGGCCGCGAGCGCGGCCGCGACGATCTCCGCGAGCTCGTCGCCTCCGCCGATCGCCGCCAGGCCCTCGGCCTCGACGATCGCCGCCGGGTCTCCGCCTTCGGAGACGAGCTTGTCGAGCACCTGACGCGCAGCGCCGACGCTGACCTTCTTCTCGGTGACGAGGCCGACGAGCGCGGCCAGCGCGCCCGGCTCGACGTTGCAGTCGGCCGGGTCCTCGCCTTCGCCGAGGCGTGAGATGAGATCTCCACCGATCCAGTTGGCGAGCGCTTGCGCGGGTATCGCCGGGTCGGCGTTCGCCGCCAGAGCCTGCTCGAAGTAGTCGCCCAGCTCGCTGCGGAAGGCGAGCAGCTGCGCGCTGTCGGCCGTGAGCTGGTGCTCGCGCTCGAAGCGCTGCGCGCGGTCGGCCGGCAGCTCGCTCATATCGGCGCGCGCGGCCTCGAGCATCGCTTCGTCGATCGCCACGGGCACGAGGTCGGGCTCGGGGAAGTAGCGATAGTCGTGCGCCTCCTCCTTGGAGCGCAGCGAGGAGATCGCGCCCGAGCCGGGGTCGAAGTGCAGCGTCTCCTGCACGACCTGGCCGCCGCCTTCGATGATCGCCCGCTGGCGCTCGACCTCGGCCTTGATGCCGCGTTCGATGAAGCGGAAGGAGTTCATGTTCTTCAGCTCCGTCTTCACGCCGAGCTCGTCGCTGCCGGCCGGCCGCAGCGAGATGTTGGCGTCGCAGCGCAGCGAGCCCTCCTCCATGTTGACGTCGCTGACGCCGAGCGCGCGCAGCGTCGTGCGCAGGAGCTTCAGCCATTCGCTCGCCTGCTCGGCCGAGCGCACGTCGGGCTCGGTGACGATCTCCGCCAGCGGCGTGCCGCCGCGGTTGAAGTCCACGACGCTTGCGTCCGAGCCGTGAATGCGCCCGCTCTCGCCAACGTGCGTCAGCTTCGCCGCGTCCTCCTCCAGGTGCACGCGATGGATGCGCACGTCGCCCAGCCGTCCGCCCAGGCACAGCGGCTCGTCGTACTGGGAGATCTGGTAGCCCTTCGGCAGATCCGGATAGAAATAATTCTTACGATGAAAGATAGATCGAGGCGCCAGCTCGGAGCCGAGCGCCGTGCCGATCATCAGGCCGTAATGAACCGCCCGCGCGTTCGCCACCGGCAGGCTGCCGGGCAGGCCTAGGCAGATCGGGCACGTATGCGTGTTGGGCGGGTCGCCGAACGACAGCGCGCAGCCGCAGAACATCTTCGTCTGCGTCGCCAGCTGCACGTGGATCTCCAGGCCGATCACCGGCTCCAGGCGCGGCCCTGCGCCGTTCGTGCCCGGCCCGCCTCCCGCGACGGCGCCGTGCGCTGCGCCGGTGGCGTCCGGCTCGCCGGAGCCGTGTGGCGACCGGTCAGACACGCGCCGCACCCTCCTCGAAGCCGAGCGCCCGCTCGAGCGCATATGCGGCGTCGAGCAGCCGGTTCTCGCTGAATGCCGGCCCCGCGAGCTGCAGGCCCACCGGCAGCCCCCCGCTCAACCCGCACGGGATCGATATCGCGGGTATGCCGGCCAGCGACATCGGCACGGTGAAGTAGTCGCTCATATACATCGACCACGGGTCGGCCGTCTTCTCGCCGAGGCCGAAGGCGACGTTGGCCGAGGTCGGCGTGAGAATCAGGTCCACGCCCGCGAACGCCGCCTCGAAGTCCTGCGCGATCTTCGTGCGCACGCGCTGCGCGCGACCGTAGTAGGCCTCGTAGTAGCCCGACGAGAGCGCGTACGTGCCGAGCATGATGCGCCGCTTGACCTCCTTGCCGAAGCCGTCGTGGCGCGTGCGCGTGTACATGTCCAGCAGATCGTCCGCGCCCGCCGCGCGCATGCCGTAGCGCACGCCGTCGAAGCGCGCCAGGTTCGAGCTCGCCTCCGACGGCGCCAGCACGTAGTAGGCCGACAGCGCGTGCGGGGCATGCGGCAGGCTGATCTCCTCGATGCCTGCGCCGAGCTCTTCGGCGAGCTTCAGCGCGCGCTCGAAGGCCTCGCGCACGCCCGGCTCGATCTCGCCGCCGCCGGCGCCGCCCGCGGCGTCGGCATCGAGTGAGCGAAGCTCGGCAGGCACGCCCAGCCGCAGGCCGTCCAAACGCTCGGCGCGCGGCAGCTCGATCTCGTGCGGGAAGTCGAGCGACGTCGCGTCGCACGGGTCACGGCCGACCATGTGCCTGAGCATCAGCGCAGCGTCGGTCACGTCGCGCGTCAGCGGCCCCGCCTGGTCGAGCGAGGAGGCGAACGCGATCATGCCGAAGCGCGAGACCGAGCCGTACGTCGGTTTCAGCCCGACGATGCCGCACAGCGCCGCCGGCTGGCGGATCGAGCCGCCGGTGTCGGTGCCGAGCGCCCACGGCGCGAGGCCGGCGGCGACCGCCGCCGCGCTGCCGCCGGAGGAGCCGCCCGGCACGCGCCCACGGTCCCACGGGTTCAGCGTCGGGCCATATGCCGAGTTCTCAGTCGAGGAGCCCATCGCGAACTCGTCCTGATTCGTCTTTGCCAGCAACGTCGCACCGGCGCTCGCCAGCGCCTGTACCGCGCTGGCGGTGTACGGCGGGCGATAGCCCTCGAGGATGCGCGAGCCCGACTGGCTGGGCACGCCCTTCGTGCAGAACAGGTCCTTGACGGCGAGCGGCACGCCCGCGAGCGGGCCCGTACCCGGTGTGCCGGGCGGCTGCGACCACCCCGGCCCCGACGCGCTTGGCGTGTCCTGCACGCCGTCGGCCACCCACGTAAAGCAGTTCAGCCCGGCGCCGTCGGCGCTGGCGTCCCTACGTGCGCGCTCGCGGTAGAAGGCGAACAGCTCCTGCGCGCCCAGCTCGCCCTTCGCGATCGCAGCTGCGCCCTGCGCCGCCGACAGCTCCAGCAGATCGTCGCTCATCGGCTAGGCCTGCGGGCTCGGCACCAGGAACCCGTCGCCCTCCACGGCCGGCGCCTGTTCGAGCGCGACCTCGCGCGGAAGCGAAGGGCGCGGCTCGTCCGGGCGCAGCGCGCCGGTCAGCTCGACCACGTGCGAGGTCGGCGGCACGTCGTCCAGCTCGAGCTCGCCGATCTTGGCGATGTGGTCGAGCACCGCTGAGAGCTCGCGCGCCATCGGCTCGATCTCCTCGTCGCTCAGCGCCAGGCGCGCCAGGCGCGCCACGTGCAGGACCTCGTCACGCTCGATCACCGCCGAGATTCTAGGCGGCCGCGCCGCGCGGCCGCGGACCGCCGGGCATTCTCACCGAGCG
>Ga0207671_10003192_pt1 | contig 16523 bp, 17 predicted proteins | sample KBSC24metaG_FD_184352 | JGI IMG/M metagenome (GOLD analysis project Ga0207671, IMG submission 184352) | Corn rhizosphere microbial communities from Kellogg Biological Station, Michigan, USA - KBS C2-4 metaG (SPAdes) (version 2) | ecosystem: Host-associated > Plants > Roots > Rhizosphere > Soil... | reverse complement strand
CATCAGTCAGGCTAAGTATTTTATCCCCATAACCGTTATCCTCTCCCGGTTTTTCAACACGGTCAAGCGTCAGGGTGCCAGCCGCTTTTGGCATAACAGAACCGCTCTGGTAATTGGCATTGTCGTTATTATTATGCTGGTTTTCGTCTAACTGCAGCCAGATGTAATCCAACGGATCGGGCGAATTGTTGTAATAAGTGATCGTTTCGGTGCCCGTAAGTTTTAACGCTTTTTCATCCAAATCGCATTTGATATTGTAATCCGCACGCTGTTGCCAGTATTTTACGCCGGGTGCGCCGCTGGCTGTCCGCTGCTCATTGGGTGTGCTGAGAATAGTCCCCAATTGTTCAAATTTGTTACCGTGATTACTTCCGGGGTTGTTTTGTATATCCTGCGCGTTGACCAGGCCTATACCAAGGAGAGAAATAAAAAGTGTTGTGCAAACCTTTTTCATCGTATTAATTATTAAGATCAGTTAATAAAGTTAAAAAACAAGTATTGATATCGCTCACCCAATTTGGGGGATTAATGCAAAGTCAAAAAATATAAAACGTCTGCCATTCCAATTAAATAAATCCGAAATCGAACATTCGAAATTCGAAATCAGAATGGCAATCTTTCCAAAGCCATTTTCAGGGAGAGGGCAAATACACCTGCCGACAGGAAAAATATCCAGTCCCTTCTTTTTACCTTGAAAAAATTTAAGAACAGGATGCCAATCACTAAAATGATAGCAACCACAAAAATTTGCCCGGCTTCTAATCCCAGATTAAAACCAAATAGTCCCCAACCTATCGTTTGGTCTTTTGCCAGCATGATGCGGATCGCGTTGGCGAACCCCATGCCATGGATCAATCCGAAACACAGGGCAAGATAATAATTTATCCGTGCACTTGTTCCCTTGCTGTCAATTTGAAAAATGTTGTTTAGGGCGGTAATAAATATAGTGCAGGGTATCAAAAACTCCACCCACTTGCTTGAAAAGCGGATGATGTCAAATACACTCAAAGCTAATGTTAGCGAATGCCCGATGGTAAAAGCGGTAACCAGGATCAGTACCTTTTTAATGTCCGTTAGGGTATATACACATGCCAGGGCCAATATAAACAGCTGATGATCTAGCGCATCCTTGCTGATAATATGCTGCCAGCCCATCTTAAAATAAAAAGCAAAGTCGGACATTGCGAACTAACTATTGAAAGCGCTAAATTTAAGGCGTTTATTTTACTATAAAAATCAGAGCCGGATATGTGGGCATTAATTTACCAACCGCTATTATATTGTTACATTATTTGGGGTGTCGTATTACCTGCCACTAAGGTAATACGACACCCGATCCATGTAAGCACCACCAATATCGAGTATAACAAACAGGATAACAAGGTAGAAGTGATCTGCACCATTTTTACCGACGACTTTGAGGCAGCGCTAGCAAAACAGTACAATAAAAAAACCGATCTCAATAAAGCTGACATGCATGCCGCCATGGACGTTTTAGTTAAAAATTACATCACCAGTCACCTGCAAATAAAAACCACTGCCGACCTGAAGTTAAATTACCTGGGTTTCGAGATCAACAAGGAAGCAACAGATGTTTACCTGGAATCTGATAAAACCCCGGTGTTCAAAAAAATTGATGTGGATGTAAATCTGCTGCATAATTTATTTGACGATCAGATCAACATTGTACATATCACTGTAAACGGCGTGCGTAAAAGCGAAAAGCTGGATTATCCGGATAGGAAGCTGAGCCAGGAGTTTTGAGCCCTGATTTTTACTTCTTCCATTTTCGTACTTTTACCCCGTGGCTACCCCAACTAAACGATCACCTGTAAAAAGAAAAGCACCTGTAAAGAAAAAGGCTCCTGCTAAAAAGAAAAAAGGCAAAGGCTGGCCCATACAGTTGAAATTAGCCATTGCGGGGTTATTGCTTATTCTCTTATCTCCTTTCTATTACGGTTATGTACTTAGAAGCTTTACCGCGACCTGGCGCTGGATCAGGGACATAGGCGGCAACCCGCATTACCGCACTTATAAAAGCTTCAACATCCGCATCCCGGATAAATATGCCATCCACGGTATCGACGTCTCCTATGCACAAGGAAAGATCGACTGGCAAAAGGTACGGGCCATGGAAGAGGATAGCGTGCGTATCAGCTTTGCTTTTATTAAAGCTACTGAAGGTATATTAACTGTTGACCCTTATTTTCAGCGTAACTGGCGTGAGGCGCCTAAAGTGGGTATAACCTGCGGGGCGTATCATTATTTCAAACCCTCGAAAAGCGGTAAGTGGCAGGCCAAATTTTTCCTGCAAACAGTGAAGGTGGAGAAAGGCGATCTGCCCGTAGTGGTCGATGTGGAAGAACTGAACGGCGTTACTCCAGAGAAAATGAGGGCGGAGCTGAAAGACTTTCTCACCTATATCGAAGCCAAAACCGGTGTAAAACCCATCATCTATTCAGGTATCAGTTTCTATGCTGATTACCTCGCCGGCTTTTTTAACGGTTATACCTTATGGATAGCCCACTACCATCAACCCGAATTAAATATCAACCCCGCTGTCAACTGGAAATTCTGGCAACACTCTGACAAGGCAACCATCAACGGTATCGGCCATGTGGTTGATTTCGATGCCTTCAGGGGTGATAGTGCGGCGTTTAAGAATTTGCTGGTGAAATAAGCGTCTTCGGGATTTACCCGGTCATCGTTTCACTCGACCACCCTCTTTGCGCAGCAGAGAGGTTTTTTTATCCACTCTCTACTTTGTAGAAAGGGGTGACAAGCGTAGCGAAGTCGGGGTGAGTTGATACGGCGAGAAGCAAAACAATCTGAAAGCCCTTGTCGTAATTCGCCCGTACTATTGCCGTATTCCCCCATTTCAAGGTTTGATTATTGCCACTACGTTTGTATAGTAGATCCCTGAGTAAAAAATTGAGAAAAATTTGTGCAACTGAAAGGTGGCATTTATATTTGCAACCAAAAGGTTTCATAAATAATGAGAAGAGATGTGTTCCAGGCGATAGCCGACCCGACGAGGAGAGAGATATTAGGTATGATAGCGCACAAGTCGCTTAACATAAATGCAGTGACGGAAAATTTTGATGTGAGCCGGGCGGCGATCTATAAACACATGAAGATTTTAACGGAATGCGGCTTATTGGAAATAAAGCAGCGGGGCCGTGAAAGATTTTGTGAAGGAAAGCTGAACAGGTTGAACGAAGTATCGGATTGGGTGGCGCAATACAAGGAGTTCTGGGAGGCAAGGTTTGATTCGCTGGAAATTTATTTGAAGGAAATACAGGCTAAAGACAAAAAGAATGGCAGAAAGAAATGAGTTGGTGATCACAAGAGTTTTTGATGCACCACGCAAGCTGGTTTTTAAAGTATGGAGCGAAGCGGCACACCTGGCAGAATGGTGGGGGCCACCGGGCTCAGCTATTGAAATTAAAAAGTTGGAATTTCGTCCGGATGGTGCTTTTCATTACCGGATGAGCATTCCTGATCGCGGCGAGATATGGGGATTATTTGTTTACCGCGAAATAGTTGAGTCGGAACGTATCGTTTTTGTAAGTTCCTTTTGTGATAAGGATGGAAACATAATCCTATCCCCATTTTTCAAAGTATGGCCGCTGGAGATATTAAATACGATAACCCTTGTTGAACAGGGTGGCAAAACAACGATGACCCTTCGCGGCGGGCCGATCAATGCTACGGAAGAAGAGCTCGAAGCATATGAATCGATGATAGGATCGATGCAGCAGGGTTTTGGTGGCACATTTGACCGACTGGATACTTACCTGGCTAAAATTTAAATCTCAGAGATATGAAAGAGACAAATCACAACGATACCATCGCCGACCGCGAAATAGTTATTACACGGGTTTTAGATGCACCGCGCAAATTGGTATACGAAGCCTGGACAGATCCGAAACATCTGATCAACTGGTGGGGGCCTAATGGGTTTACCAATACTTTCCACGAGATAGATATCAGACCAGGTGGAGTGTGGCGCTTTATCATGCATGGGCCGGATGGTATGGATTTCCCGAACCTGATCAGGTTCACGGAAGTGATAGAAGAGGAACGCCTGGAATACGAACATGGATCAGGTGAAGAGGATGACCCGAATAAATTTGAGGTTGTGGTCACTTTCGAGAATGCGGGCAATAAAACCAGGTTGACCATGCGCAGCATATTCCCGTCGGCGGAAGTCAGGAATATGGTAGTGAGGGAATACGGCGCTATTGAGGGCGGTAACCAAACTATTGACCGTTTAGAGCAGGAATTATTAAAAATGTAATGATATTTATATAAACCAAATTGAAACTTAAATCACCAAAACAATGAAAACAACAAAAATTATTTACTGGGTATGTACTTTCCTGATCATCGCTATGATGCTTTACTCGGCATATAGTAGTTTTTTCAGTAACGACCCCAAAGGCGCCGAGATGATGAAGGTAATCGGGATACCAATGTATTTATTAAAATTCCTGGGTGTATGTAAAGTGCTCGGCGCTATTGCCATATTGGTACCCGGTTATCCAAGGTTAAAGGAATGGGCCTATGCCGGCTACTTTTTTGACCTGGCGGGAGCCACTTTTTGCTTTATCGCATCTGGATTCCCCGTCTCGGGATGGGCACCTATGTTCATTTTTATAGCATTACTGTTGGGGTCTTATTTTACTTATCACAAAATCCTAAGCGCAAAGCAGGTTTAATTATTCAAGACAATGGAATTGCATATGGTTGAGGTTTTCAGAACAAATGTGAGACATAAAAGGCAGGCAAAAACTCTTTTAAATGAGATAACCAGGCAATTTCCATTGTTGAAAGTCAATTTTGACCTGGAAGATTGCGATAAGATCCTGAGAGTAGAAGGAGACAATATCTGCCAAAGAACGATTACGGCGCTGGTAGCTGACAACGGGTATCGGTGTGAATTGTTAGAATCATGAAACAAGTAACTTCAAAAGATGGTACCACCATCGCATACGATCAAAGAGGAGAAGGGCCGCCGCTAATTTTGGTAGATGGCGCTCTGTGCAGCCGCGCATTTGGCCCCATGCCAAAACTAGCAGAATTGCTTGCACCACATTTTACAGTAATCAATTACGACCGCCGTGGTCGAAATGAAAGCGGCGATATGCAGCCCTATTCTGCTGAACGTGAAATAGAAGATTTTGCAGCGCTGATCAGCGAAGCCGGTGGATCGGCATATGTGTTGGGTATATCTTCGGGTGCAGCGCTTGCACTTAAAGGGGCAGCCAGTGGACTTAATATCACCAAACTTGTGGTATATGAGCCTCCTTTTATGGTAGATGAGGAGGGCCATCATCCACCGGACGACTCTGAAGCACAACTTAAAGCATTGATTGCTGATGGAAGGCGCGGCGATGCAGTTAAATTCTTTATGCGTGATATGGTTGGCGTTCCCAAGTTCATCGTTTTTATTATGGGTATCCTGCCAATATTCTCAAAATTGAAAGCGGTTGCCCATACACTTCCATACGATGCTGCTGTAATGGGAGACTGGTCAATTCCCGCAGGGTTGGCTTCTAATATTAAAATACCCACCCTTATTGGCGGTGGTGATAAAAGCCCCAATACATTACGCCATGCGGTAAAGCAATTAGCTGAAATAATACCACACAATACCTTTAAAATATTTAAGGGGCAGGACCATAATATAAACGCAAAAGTGCTTGCCCCTGCTGTGATAGAATTCCTCACTCAATAGGATATTTTCATCAGCGATAGCTAACATAACTACTTAACTTGTTGAATACCTATCAAATCCCCACTCTGGCCCTGGAGGGGATTTGAAACCAAATTCAACCGGATCATGAGGGAAATTTTATTTACAATTTATCAGTGCTGTAAATAGAAAAAATAGCCTTTCCAACCTGGAAACCTATACTAAAAACGGCAAACTTGCCGGTACTACACAACTGGAACCCGTTAACTAATTTTGTGTAAAATACTGCTATCATTGTTAAATAAATGTTTCTATAAAATATCTAATAGTTATATTTATAGAAATAAAGGTTAAACCCTAATAGCTTTTGTTTCGTCTTACTTAGAGATTGTCTAATAGGCAATTTTTTTAATATTTTAATATTTTTTATTTTCCATACGCAGTTTAAAAACATTTTTTATTTTTTCCTGTTTTCTGCTCGGAACACTTATCACGAATACCATGGCGAAGAAGGTACTTATAATTGAAGACGATGAAGATATATTGCAAGTATTAGAAACAGTACTTGAGCAAAACGATTTTACCGTAAAGGGTGTTAACCGCACCGATGATATCTTAAAATTAACCGGGGAATATAAACCCGACCTGGTATTAACTGATTTTTTACTATCCGGCACTAACGGCGGAAAAATTTGCCAGCTGTTAAAAGCGGATAAAGATACCTGCCATATCCCGATTGTGCTCATCTCTGCCTACCCCGAGCTGGCCGTATCTATTGGCACTTTCGGATTTGATGCTTTTATCACAAAGCCATTCGATATTAATACCCTTGTACGTAAGATAAACGAGCTGATCAAATAGCCGTGGGCCTTCCATCGCGCACAGCAATAGCAGGGTTAGGGTTGAAAAATGCAAATGAACGATGAAATGATTATCTTCATTTCCGCAAACTCTAAATTCGCCCTATGTCGCCTTTACCGTTATCCAAACGCCCCATAGACATTGCATTGATCGTCTTTTTTTGTATCAACCTTTTTTTCATCACTTATATTGTCGACCTGGAACAATTGGTCATTACTGATGCGAATCATTTTAAATACCCCGTTTGGCCGCCGGCAAAAATGGTGGATCTTGTACATTGGTATGGTCATAACTTCGACCCCGTGTTGATCGCAAGACCGGCCTGGTGGCGTGCTACGATATGGATCGATGCGCTTTTCTTTGGTCCATTTTACGCAATCGCCATTTATGCCTATGCAAAAGGTAAAAACTGGATACGATTTGCCAGTATCATATGGGCATCGGTGATGCTCACTAATGTTTCGATCATTTTATTTGAAGAAGTATGCGGCGAGCATGCTTCGCCTCAGTTGGCACGTGTATTCCTATCAAACGCGGCGTGGGTCATTTTCCCTTTAATTGTAATGTATCGTATGTGGCGTTCGGTACACCCCTTCTCTGCAAGTCATTATTTTCGAAGTAAGGCCGATGCCTGATAGCCCATCCGATTAAGCTTCAATTATCCACAGCCCAATCCTAACGGGTAATTACCGGCTGTTTTCCTTGCTCCACATTCCTTTTTGATAATAATACCTATCATTTTGAAAGGCTTTGTATCCCTCACGACAGGTAATTTCTTTCAAAAAACCAGTAAAACACTGATAATTAGAATATTAAATTATTATTCGAAAACATGGTATAGGGTTTGGCATTCGTGTTAAAACAAAATTAGACTATGCTTACCATTTATCTCTTTTTGGCCATCATCATCTTTTGCTGGCTAATCTTTAAATCAATCGACTGGTTCGAAAAAATCTAAAAAGCTATGATCGCACTATTTATCACCTCCATTGCAGTTTTCATATACATGGTATATGTGCTGCTCAAACCCGAAAAATTTTAACGCTTTAAACTATGAACACCGAATTACTTGGAATTATCGCCACGTTTGGGATCACGCTGCTGATCGCCATCCCGCTGGGCAAGTACCTGGCAAAAATGTATGCCGGGGAAAAAATATGGACAGATTTTTTAAAGCCGATCGAATCAGGTATTTTCAAATTAGCCGGCATTAATCCAAATGCGCCAATGAACTGGAAACAGTTCTTAAAGGCTATGATGACGATCAACATCTTTTGGCTGATTTACGGATTTTTTGTGTTGATCTACCAGGATAAGCTGCCACTTAATCCTGACGGAAATCCGGGAATGTCGGCCGACCTTTCGTTTAACACCATTATCAGTTTTGTGGCGAACTGTAATTTGCAGGATTATTCAGGTGAAACCGGGGCCACCTACCTAACCCAGCATTTTATTTTCATGTTCCTGCATTTCACAAGCTGCGCCACAGGTATGGCTTGTGCTGTTGCTGTGTTTAAAGCATTCAGGGATAAAACCACAACAGATTTAGGCAACTTCTGGAATTTCTTTGTAAAATCAATTACCAGGGTATTGTTGCCTGTATCCATTGTTATTGCGCTCATATTAACTTTTAATGGTACTCCAAGTAGCTATGCCGGCAAGGATAAATTTATATCACTGCAAGGTGATACCGTAAATGTATCACGCGGCCCGGCTGCACAGATGATCGCTATAAAGCATTTGGGTACTAACGGTGGCGGTTGGTTTGGGGCCAATTCCGCACACCCGCTGGAAAACCCCAATTACCTGACCAACATGGTCGAAATAACTGCACAGTTTATTATCCCGGTGGGAATGATACTGGCATTCGGTTTCTATATACGCCGCAAAAAATTAGGTTGGATTATATTCAGTGTAATGATGCTGGGGGTGTTTATGTTCATGATACCGTCTATTGTCAGCGAGGTGGGAGGAAACCCCGCTATTGCCAAAATGGGTATCACCCAAACCACGGGTGCGATGGAGGGCAAGGAGGTCCGCTTTGGACCGACGGCGACAGCCTACTGGAGTACATTAACTACAGTTACTTCAACAGGATCTGTTAATGGTATGCACGACAGTACGATGCCTTTAACCGGTGCATGGGAATTGTTAGCCATGATGATCAACGGTTTCTTTGGTGGTTGCGGTGTTGGGCTATTAAATTATTATATCTACCTGATCATCGCGGTATTTATATCCGGGTTGATGGTCGGGCGTACGCCGGAGTTTCTTGGACATAAAGTGGAAGCAAGAGAGATAAAAATTGCCGCGCTGATCACTTTGCTAAGTCCGCTGCTAATTATGGCGGGAACAGCGATATCGAGCTATGTGGTGGTTAATCATCCGAATGCCGACTGGGCCGTTAAGCCATCCACATGGTTAAATAGCCCCGGATACCACGGTTTCTCTGAAATGTTATACCAGTATACTTCTTCCAACGCCAATAATGGGTCCGGTTTTGAAGGCCTGGCCGACAACAATATTTTCTGGAACGTAAGCGCCGGTATTGTTATCCTGCTCGGTCGTTTTCTGCCGATCATTGGCCCTGTGGCTATAGCCGGTTTACTGGCACAAAAGAAATACATACCCGAGTCTGCCGGTACTTTAAAAACAGATACCCTCACTTTCGGGGTAATGACTTTCGCGGTAATTATCGTATTAAACGCCTTGTCTTATTTCCCTGCTTTGGCCCTTGGCCCGCTGGCAGAATATTTTTCAATGCTTAATCACTAAATAGAAATGAAGAATCAATCTAATAAATTATTTGAGCCTGCGCTTGTACAGACAGCTCTTAAAGAATCATTCATAAAGCTTGACCCCAGGATACTGATCCGTAACCCGGTTATGTTTACCGTCGAGATTGGAACGGTGGTCATGATGATCGTAAGTATATACAGCTTTTCACATCACGACCAGGGATCATTCGGCTACAACCTCTCCATATTCGTGATCCTGCTGCTAACCGTGCTGTTTGCCAATTTTGCCGAAGCCATTGCCGAGGCCCGCGGTAAAGCACAGGCAGACAGCCTGCGCAAAACCCGTGAAGAAACACCCGCTAAGGTGGTGCTGCCAGACGGGAGCATCGTAACCAAATCATCCAGTGAATTGCGTAAGGGTGATGTGTTTACCTGCGAAACCAACGACACCATCCCTACAGACGGTGAAATCATCGAAGGTATTGCTACTATCGATGAATCTGCCATTACAGGTGAATCTGCCCCGGTGATCCGTGAAGCAGGAGGGGATAAGTCGTCTGTTACAGGCGGCACGAAAGTGTTGTCCGATAATATAAAAGTGCTGGTGACCACGCAACCAGGTGAAAGTTTCCTTGATAAAATGATCGCCCTGGTTGAAGGCGCTTCTCGTCAGAAAACACCTAACGAGATCGCTTTAACCATACTACTGGCCAGCTTTACGCTGATATTTATCATTGTTTGTATCACACTACATCCGTTTGCTGCTTATGCCAATACGCCGATTACTATTGCCGCGCTTATTTCCTTATTCGTTTGCTTGATCCCGACCACCATAGGAGGTTTGTTGTCCGCTATCGGTATCGCCGGGATGGACAGGGCACTACGTGCCAACGTGATCACCAAATCAGGTAAGGCAGTTGAAACTGCAGGAGACATCGACGTTTTGTTATTGGACAAAACAGGTACAATTACTATAGGTAACCGTAAAGCAACCCAGTTTTGGCCTGCTACGGGCATTTATCCTGATGATCTGATCACTGCCTGTGTGCTGTCATCGCTGGCCGATGAAACGCCTGAAGGCAAGTCGATCATTGAGCTTGCTTCCAGCCACTTTAAATTACCTTCTGCTCCTGCCGGTTCAGAGTTTGTAAAATTCACAGCCGAAACAAGGTCGAGCGGTATCAATACACCGGATGGTCTTCGCATCCGCAAAGGCGCATTTGATTCGATCCGGAATATAGCTGAAAAAGCCGGGAACATTTTTCCTTCTGAGGTTGAAGACAGGGTAAAAACAATCGCCTCAAATGGTGGAACACCATTAGTTGTTTCACAAAACGAGAAGATACTTGGGGTGATAGAACTCCAGGACATTATTAAGACCGGCATCTCAGAAAGGTTTGAGCGCCTGCGTAAAATGGGTATAAAAACTGTGATGGTAACCGGCGATAACCCCTTGACTGCCAAATTTATTGCAAACAAAGCCGGTGTAGACGATTTTATTGCCGAGGCTAAGCCAGAGGATAAGATGAACTACATTAAGGCTGAGCAAAACATCGGTAAGCTGGTAGCCATGATGGGTGACGGTACCAACGATGCCCCCGCCCTGGCCCAGGCTGATGTTGGTGTGGCTATGAACAGCGGCACCCAGGCGGCAAAAGAAGCCGGTAACATGGTGGACCTGGATAACGACCCGACCAAACTGATCGAGATCGTGGAGATCGGGAAGCAATTGCTGATTACACGCGGAACGCTGACGACCTTTTCTATCGCCAATGACGTTGCCAAATATTTTGCCATCGTTCCGGCGTTGTTTATCGCATCGATACCTGCATTGCAAAGCCTTAATATTATGCACCTGCACAGCCCGGAATCGGCCATACTATCTGCTGTGATATTCAACGCGATCATTATACCGATGCTGATCCCGCTGGCACTTCGCGGTGTGGAATATAAACCTATCGGTGCAAGCGCGCTTTTACGCCGCAACCTGCTGATCTATGGTTTCGGGGGCATTGTTGCACCCTTTATCGGCATCAAATTAATTGATTTGGTTATTACACTCATGCTTTAAAGATTATTAAAATGAAAAAGTATATTATTCCATCCATAAGACTGACCGTTGTACTCATCGTCATTCTGTGTGTCATCTATCCCCTGTTCATTGCCCTTGCAGGGAAGTTATCAAAAGGTGCCGGTGATGGCGAAACCATCGTATTGAATGGCAAAGTAGTAGGCTACGCCGATCTCGGCCAGAACTTTACCAAGCCCCAGTATTTCTGGGGACGCCCTTCAGCAGTAGCTTATAACGCAGCTGGTTCAGGCGGCTCCAATAAAGGCCCAAGCAATCCTGATTATTTAAAGGATGTGGAAAAACGCATTGACACCCTACTAAAGTATCATCCTTACCTGAAAAGAAGCGATATTCCATCCGACCTGGTTACCGCATCAGGTAGCGGGCTTGATCCTGATATTTCGGCAGATGCTGCTAAAGTGCAGGTAAAACGCGTGGCACAGTTTCGTAAACTGGATGAGCAAAAAGTAGCCGCACTGGTTGACAGCCATATCGAGGCACCCCTGCTTGGCTTATTTGGCCCATCAAAAGTAAACGTATTAAAACTGAACGTGGCGCTTGATCAGCTAAAATAACACGTCACTCACCCTTTCAAAAACTCGCCGTTATACATGCGTTTTTTTAGGTTGGATGAAAGAATTTAAAAAGCCGGTTGGGTTTCCCAACCGGCTTTTTAATTGGAGACTATCGCGTTTATTCCATGTTTTACTTTTCGTTCGATAATGAATATGGGAAATCCGAATCCTTTGTACCTCGTTGTTTATCCGGTTTTGCTGTCATGTTGAAATTAAGCACGGCGCCTTGTAACAGGGTTTTATGATCCAGGTAGTTCAAGTCATAAGGTTTGCCGTTATAAGTCAGTGTGCTCACATATTTATTTGAGGCACTATTAGCCGGAGCGTTGATAATTACTTTTTTGCCATTTTCCAGGGTCAATGTTATTTTATTGAAGAGAGGCGCGCCCAATACATATTGCCCGGCCGCAGGGCATACCGGGTAAAAGCCCATCGCTGAAAAAACATACCAGGCTGAAGTTTGGCCATTATCTTCATCACCACAATAGCCATCAGGAGTCGCTTTGTAAAGCTTGTTCATGGTTTCACGAGCCCAATATTGGGTTTTCCAGGGAGCACCGGCATAATTATACAGGTAGATCATGTGCTGGATAGGCTGATTACCGTGCGCATATTGGCCCATGCCTGCGATCTGCATTTCGCGGATCTCGTGGATTACCTCGCCGTAATAACTGTCATCAAAAACAGGCGGAAGCGAGAATACGGAATCCAGCTTGGCCACAAATTGCTTTTTACCGCCCATCAGGTTAACCAATCCCTGTATATCGTGAAACACACCCCAGGTATAGTGCCAGCTATTGCCCTCGGTAAAGGCATCTCCCCATTTAAATGGATTGAACGGAGTTTCCCAGGAGCCGTCTTTATTTTTACCGCGCATTAATCCGGTAGCTGGATCGAACAGATTTTTGTAGTTCATACTACGTTTTTTATAAACGTCGATCTCCGATGCGGGCTTGTGTAATGCCTTGCCCAATTGGTAGATCGCGAAATCATCGTAAGCATATTCCAGCGTGCGGGCAGCATTTTCGTTGATCTTTACATCATAAGGCACATACCCAAGTTTGTTGTAATACTCGACTCCTTTTCTGCCTGTAGCGCGAGGGCCTTCATTATTAGCACCATGAATCAGTGCCTGGTACAGGGTTTCGATATCATATCCACGCAAACCTTTCAAATAAGCTTCGGACACTACCGATGCCGAATTATTGCCTACCATCACATCCGAATAACCGGGGCTCGACCATTCCGGCAGCCAGCCGCCTTCTTTGTAATCGTTGATCAGGCCCTCCTGCATTTCTTTGTTGATGGATGGATAAACGAGGTTCAGAAACGGATACAGCGCCCGGAAAGTATCCCAAAAACCGGTACCTGCAAACATATAGCCTGATTCCGTCTTTGAAGTGTAAGGACTCCAGTGTACTATTTTCCCCTGCGCGTTGATCTCATACATCTTATTAGGGAAGAAAAGCATGCGGTATAAGCAGGAGTAAAAAGTGCGCACCTGGTCTACAGATCCACCCTCAACGTTCAGCCTGCCCAGGGTTTTATTCCATACGGCTTTGGCTTTTTGTTTGGTTACATCAAAGCTATCATTACCCAGTTCGCTCTTTAAATTTTGTTCAGCCTGCTCGATGCTGATGAACGAGGATGCTACCCGAAGATGAATCTGTTCGCCCTTTTTTGTTTTGAAACCGATAACCGCGCTGGCATGTTTGGCATGCAGCTCAGCTGAATCGGTTTGTGTGCTGTCGCTGTAGGTATGGTAAAGCGCAATCGGCTTGTCGATATAGATAACAAAGAAATTCTTAAAGTTTTTTAGCGGGCCACGGGCAAATTTCGTCGAATAGCCTACGATCTTATTTTCGCCGGGGATGATCTTGATATATGATCCCCTGTCAAAAGCATCGATCACTATGAATGAGCTATCGCTTTTCGGAAAGGTGAACCTAAACTGTGCGCTGCGCTCGGTAGGTGTGAGTTCAGTAGTTACATCATGATCGGCCAAATAAACGCTGTAATAGTATGGCTTTACAATTTCTGTTTTGTGCGAGAAAAAGCTGGCGCGGCCATTTTGAGTGACTTTCAAATGTCCCGTTTCCGGCATGATGGCAAACTGCCCGTAATCATTCATCCAGGGCGAAGGCTGGTGCGTTTGCTTGAAGCCATTGATCTTGTAAGCATCATAAGTATACTGCCATCCGTCGCCCATTTTACCGGTTTGGGGTGTCCAGGTATTCATCCCCCAGGGCAGGGCAATCGCCGGGTAGGTATTGCCGTTGGAAAGATCATATTTTGAAGCTGAACCCATTAAAGGGTTGACATACTCAACCGGATCAGATACATTGTTGACTTTTTGAGCGAATGCTGCGGCAGGTAAAAGTGCCAGGAGGATGAGGAGTGTATTTTTCATCAGGAATAGTTCTTTCGGGATATCCCCGATTTATTCAATTTTATAGATCAGTTAAATTTGTCCGTAATAGTAGCAATAAAATAAGAAATCGATGTAAACTAAACTTCCGCGCATGATCACTCATGCACGGAAAGTTTAATTGGTGATCAACTAAATCTCACAAAAGTTTACCACTTTAAATCAACCTTTACACCTTCAGGACTGTTGCCAAATCCCATATACAAGGTGTTCGAGGTTGCGTCCCATGATGTTGTCGCATCCGGGATATTTTGACCTGTGCTGTCTGTAACCTTAGTTTCCGTTGGTTTCTGAGGCAACAGCACACGCATGCTGTTCAATGTTTTTACCGGGCTTTTTGCTGTAAATGCATATTCATTCGCTTGCACCTTTTCATCATAGATCCTTGAGGCCGAGGCCAATACTTTTGGTTTCTTTTTATCCGCTACGCGGCCCAGATCATACAAAAACGATTGTTCTCCGGGGCTAACAACCTTTTGATCCAATACCGGCAATTTCGAGTCGAACAGATCGATCACCGGGCCTTTCACCGTGTAAGGTTTGCCATCCGGGTTTTCATCCAATACCGAAATGATATCGTACGGGCCTCTTTCGAGATAGAAATTATTTTTAAATGTTAGCTTACCGGCATGGGCATCTTTTTCATATGCCTGTTTTACCTCTGCCACATATCCACTGTCATTTTTGGCCTGCATTACAAATTCTTTAGGATTTTGGCGTAGTACATAAACTGCGCCTTTGCCAACCTTAAACTTTTGGTTTTCTTTTGTTGGGTTGATGCCAAGCAGCTTAAACAGGTGCTGCGAGGGCGCGGTAAATTTATTGCCGTTGGTGTCCCACCATTCCATTACCGATTGGTAGGGGTCATCATCCTTACCGCAGTAGATCAATACACCACCTTGCTTAACCCAGGCAGCCAGTTGCTTGTGTACATCTGCCGATACCGGTTTCATGTTGGAATAGCTCATCACCAAAACCTTGATGTCTTTTAATGATGCGGCATACCCCAAATTTTCCATGTGCACAGTTTGCACCGGGATTCCGCGTTTTACCAGCGGCAATGTTTGCCCGTAAAAATTGGAGAACTGCGGATCTTCAAAACCGTTATGCGTAGGGAAACGCTGGAACATCAGCGTGTTGCTCATCAGCACTCCTATCCCATTTACACCCGATACTTTGTTGTTTGATTTTGGCATGCTGTTTAAGGCATTTACCATCACCTGCATCTGGGTTGAATAAAACTGCGGGATCAATATTTTTTCTTTACTATTCAGCACCGGGTACGGATGGGTATAGATCCGTTCAGGCCATGGCATCACTTCGTAATCAGAAATCATTGGGTATAATAGCTTGGCGGTGAAGGTCGCCTGATAATTGCGTTTATAATCGCTCCACTCGTGCACGCGGTCTTCAATAGGATCCGTCAGAAAAAACAGCTTGCGTTTGGTTGGGGCTGTCATGGATACCATCGACCCATATTCTAAAAATGCGTTTTCAAACACGCGTTCTTTTTTCTCGCCATTAAAAAATGTCGGCTCGCGCGAGGTACCTGTCCACACCTGGGCTATATAACCGTCGATACCGGGCAGTGAAGCCAGGCTTGCTTCCGGACTTACAATCTGCCACGACGAATAGTTAACCAGCGAGTGTGTAGCAATAAACACCTTGATATTCATCCCCTTGCTTTTACCATATGTTTTGGCATAGCTGGATACCTGTTTGATGGCATCGTAATACAAATGATATTTTAGCTTGCTTGATAGATAGGTATTTTCGGCGGATTCATCTTGCGCCTTCCAGGGGAAACCGTAATATTTTTGCCATTCGGCTTTAAAGGGGGCGCTGTAACCGGCGCGTGCCCAAAACTCGGGTTCCTCTAAAAATATGGTGCTGATGTTAGCGTCGATTACCTTTTTGATAACATCCGTCTCCATGTAATTAATGAACGATTGCACCGGCACCACATAAGGCATGTTTTTGCCGTGCATAATGGTGTCGCCCTTTTTGGTTACCTGGCCAACGCCGAGGTGATTTTGCCCATCGTATTTACCCAAAAAATAATCGTAATACTGCCCCCAGGCAATACCTGTCATAAACGCTACCTGGTAGCCGCGATCGCGCCATGATTGCACCCGCTGCTCAAATGTTTCAT
>Ga0207671_10003191_pt1 | contig 16526 bp, 11 predicted proteins | sample KBSC24metaG_FD_184352 | JGI IMG/M metagenome (GOLD analysis project Ga0207671, IMG submission 184352) | Corn rhizosphere microbial communities from Kellogg Biological Station, Michigan, USA - KBS C2-4 metaG (SPAdes) (version 2) | ecosystem: Host-associated > Plants > Roots > Rhizosphere > Soil... | reverse complement strand
CCGGACATAAATTCGAGTTGAAAGATCACTACCGCGCGGATGTGAACAAGAGTTACGTGTTGCAGTCGGTATCGCACGCGGCAACGCAGGAGACCTATACGAATTCGTTCACCGCTTTTCCAGCGGGTGTTCGATTTCGTCCGCCACGCGTGACGCCGAAGCCGGCGATCTCCGGAACGCAGACGGCGATCGTCGTCGGTAAGGCAGGCGAGGAAATCTGGACCGACAAGTACGGGCGCGTGAAAGTCCAGTTTCACTGGGACCAACTCGGGAAGAGCGACGAGAACAGCTCGTGCTGGATTCGCGTCGACTATGGTTGGGCTGGAAAACAGTGGGGTGGAATTTTTCTGCCGCGCATCGGCCAGGAAGTGATTGTCAGCTATCTCGAAGGCGATCCGGATCAGCCGCTGGTCACGGGCGCGGTTTACAACAGCGATCACGTAGTTCCTTACACGCTGCCCGACGAACAGACGAAAAGCACAGTCAAAACAAATTCTTCAAAAGGCGGCGGCGGTTTCAACGAGATTCGTTTCGAGGACAAGAAAGGCTCGGAGGAACTTTTTTTCCACGCGCAGAAGGACCACAACATCGTGGTCGAGAACGATCGCACGAAGAAGGTCCTGCACAACGAGACAAACACAATCAAGGGCACGCGCGATCTGACTGTTACGGGAAATGAGACGCACACGAACGATGCGAATTTCTCGCAAAAAGTGGCCGGCAATTATGAGTTGAAAGTGACCGGGAACCTGACGATCGAGGCTACGGGCACCATAACGATCAAGTCAGCAGCGACGACTGTCGAGAGCACCGGCATCACGACGATCAAGGGTTCGCTGGTGAAGATAAATTGAGAGAACCAATGAAACGGACGGGGAGACGCGGAGACGTGGAGATGGGGAGACGCGGAGAAATCGCCGTGTCTCCGTGTCCCCGCGTCGCCCCGTCTCTCCGTCAAGGAGGTTAGTAAGTGGCACTTCAAGTCTGCATGGGAGCGACGCTGCAATGCAGCTTCGGCGCAGCGCCGAGCACGCTCGCGGTGTTGCCGGTGAACCGCGTGCAAACCGTCACACCGGACGCGAACATTATGGATAACAAGCCACTCGTGAACATCATGCCGTTCGGCATGTGCTCATCGTTGGCTAACCCGGCTGTCGCAGCCGCCACAGCAGCGGCGTTGGGCGCACTGACTCCGATGCCGTGCGTCCCAATGATCCCGGCGCCATGGGCGCCGGGATCGCCGACTGTTTTGATCGCAAACATGCCGGCGCTGAACAACACGAGCAAGCTGATGTGCGCGTACGCCGGAGTGATTCAGATCGTGAATCCGGGACAGAGCACAGTGATGATTCCCTAACCAAGGTGAAAGCCATGAGTTACGAGTTTGCATTAGATAAGAAGTCGATAATTTCAGTGATCGCAGGCTGGGTCGTGATCGCGGCTTTGCTGTTTCTCGCCGGTTGGATCGTCGGACGGCAATGGCCCGCGAGTGAGGCATCTTCGACGCCAACTGCGGCCGGTGGCGAACAACGCGCAGAGCTTCCGAAAGAACCCCTTCTGAGCGACGAAGCGCTGGCGCGGGCGACCATCGCACCAAGGAGTGTCGCCCCAAGAGCAACACCACCAGCAGTCGCTAACGCGAGTTTGCCTCAGGCTGCGAAGCCGGCAGCGATGGCGGCAGAAACAACAGCGGCAGCCGCGCCGCCACCGAACGACGGCAAGGTTGTAATCATTTCAGAGGCTGAAACTGATGACGCAAAGAAAGAAAATGCCTCGGCCGACCCTGAATATGTGACGGTGCAGGTCGGTGTGTTTCTCGACGAGAAAGATGCGAGCCGTTTGTTGAAACGAATCGAGAGCAAAGGTTACGCGCCGACGTTCTTTTCCGGACGTGACGCGGAAGCGCGCCAGTGGTATGCGGTCCGAATCGGCGTCTATTCCGATCGCGAGCAGGCCACCAAAGCCGCCGCAAATTTCACGAAGCAGGAAGGCTTGAAAGCTGTAGTGCGTCCACTCGAGTCGCTTTAACAGCGAGCGGAGGATTATGTGATGAAAGACGTAAAGACACATCATGCGCCAATGCAGAGTCGCTCGGTTGGCTGTTCGTCTTCGGGCGTGGTCCAGGCGAACGTCGTCGGCGGCAACCATGCTTTACAGGCGCGGCTCAACCTTTGGAACACCCGGCTGACGGTCGCGCGTCCTGAAACACAGACAATCCAGCGCCAGGCTGGGCCGGGCGTCGAGGCATTCAAGGTTCCGCTGCGACAAAAGAGCGGTGGACTGCCGCTTCCCGATGAAGTGCGCGCAAAAATGGAAACAGCTTTCAGCGCTGACTTCTCAGATGTGCGTGTACATATCGGTCATGAAGCGTCATCGCTCGGCGCAATCGCCTACACGTGGGGCACAAACATTCACTTCGCGCCGGGGCAATACAACCCGCACACGTTGCAGGGCCAGAAACTCCTGGGCCATGAGTTGTGGCATGTGCTGCAACAAAAATCGGGACGCGTTAGGAATCCTTTTGGCGGCGGTGTGGCGGTGGTCCAGGACCATGCGCTTGAAGCCGAAGCGGATCGCATGGGCGTCAAGGCTGCGTTGACGCCGATCATGCGCAAGCGTCGGGAGTAGCGGTTCTTAGTAGAGGAGGGTGCGTGAAACCAAAATCTCCGCGCGTATATCGACCACAGCCGACACCCAGGGTTTTGCAAAAAAAGACCGCATCCGGTCAGGCGGCCCCGGCCGGTCAATCGCGGCGTCAGCCAGTTGCACCTCCAGTCTATCGCCCTGAACCCGTGCCCGGGGCGATGCAAAGAAAGATTGCTGGCGCTGAGCCATCGCAAGTAAGTCAATCAACGCGCCGCCCTGTCGCTCCTCCGGTGTATCGGCCGCAGCCCGTGCCTCGAGTTTTGCAGAAAAAGACATCGCCATCTCGAACCCCACATTCCGGTCAAGCGCCGCACCCGCCGGTCGCACCTTCGATCTATCGTCCCGAAACCAGGAAGATCGTTCAGTTGAAACAGCCCGTGCCTGCGACGATTGCGCCACACAGACCAGCTAATCATCCTGTTGCAGCGAGAGGCATTGTGCAAATGACGCTGGAAAGGCTGCTAGGACTCGATCCAGCAGGGAAGCTCATAATGTCGTATCTCGAGGAAGAGGACCCGTATCTCGAGGAAGAGGACCTCTCGGCACTTGCGAGCGTTTCGAAAAGAATCAACAAGCGGGTTAATCAATATCGTGCTCAGATTGCGCAACAGAATCCACAAGATGTCGTGCCCCACGAAGAAGATATCGTGGTTCCAAAACCCCTCACTAAACAAGTTCCTGGTTTGACGCTGCAGCAGATGGCGAGCTATCAGCAAGACGGCTACTTTTTCCGATCTCTGAATCCAACTGATGTCGCCAGCCTGGAAAATAAGCAGGGGCTGTCGCCGCTCGGAGGCGGTGTCGGAGAAAAATTCGTCACCCAACACATTAAACAAACGGGTTACACGGGCATGATTTCGGTTGCCAGGAATCCATCGGGCTCTCGAAAATTTCAAAGCGGGGCGGTTGCGGTAATCAGTTTGTACGGGTTGCGCTGTCTCGACTCTGATCAGATAAGTGCAATACTCGCGTCTGATGACTCCGCTACCGAGAACGACAGAATGAACGTAGGCAAAGCCAGTGAATATCTCGTCCTGGGCCTTATTCCATTTAAAAACATTGTGTGTTGGAGCAAGAGCGGTTTTCCCGTGGATCAATCACAATATCAACTCTCCAAGGCGAGGCGAAGCGAAGTGCGAGTGAAGCGGGAAGGTAAGAAAGTAGCCAAGTTTACCAAGCGCGATAAAGAAGAACTCGTGCGCCTGGAAGCGAAGTTGGCAAAAGAGGGATCGCTAAAATCAAAGGATCAGAAACGTTTGGAAGAGCTGCAAAAACTCAGCAAGAGCCAGGGTTAATTATTCGACCTGACAGGTCTTCGTCGGCGATTAAGACATTAGGGTGAGGATGATGTGATAGGTCCAGCGAAGAAGATATTCCAGCCACGTCCGGGACTACAGGCTAAGAAGCCCGTACGTCAAACCGTAGGCCAGTCACGGCCCACGCCTGCCGCCTCGACTATCTACCGTCCTCAGCCGGTGCCTCGAGTCTTGCAGAGGGCGACAGCAACGAATCTCCGATCGCAGGTAGGTCAAGTGCCACGTCAACCCGTTGCTCCTCCCGTATATAGACCACAGCCGCCACCGAGAGTTTTGCAGACGAAGAGAGCCGTGGGCTTCACCCCGGCAACACAAAAGACGCCGTTTCTGCAAACGATGCCGGGCCGCAAGTCAGGTTGTGTCCAGCAAGTTATTCAACGAATGCCACAGGACGCCAGGATAACGGGGCGGACTCACCTGGTGAGAAAGAAAAATAACTCCGTCTTCCGAGGTGACGAGGTTGTGGAAGTTGAAAGCGGCGCTAAGGTAACAATAGACACGGCTGTCAAGATGCGCTCACGCAGGGGCCCCAACCAGGAAAGACACAGAGCAACAGACTTACACGGCCCGCGCATTTATCGTTGGTTTAAGGTGTTAGCACTTAATGGACATCACGTGGGAGAGAGTGTCTTCGTTCGTGAAGATGCGATTGCGGCGTCCGTGCCACTCAGTGCTGGATTGCTCTCTCATCATTCCAGGCAAAGGGATGGATCGCTGCCCAGACAAAACGTAAGGTTAATTGGCACTATCCATCACTCTGATCCCTCAGCTGATAAATCGAAGGCTGTATCGGATGAGTTTTTGAGCGGGTCGGATCTCATCGTGGAACATCCTACGCCAATGGGAACCAGACTAACTCAACTGGATCTCACTGTACGGGATATTACTCAGAACAAGCTCACCGACAGGGCCCATCATCTAGGAACAGGTTTGATTGGCGCTGATGGACGAAAGGTTATAGATCGCCACGGACAAACGCATTCCATTTCCCTCAGGGGAAAACCCCACAAAATTAAGTTGACGAAGCCGTACTCACGTCAGGAGTTGATAGGTTTGGCCTCCGAGTATATAGATGCCAGTCTGGGATTATCGCCGGTGGATGTTCGCTTGAGCATTCAGAAAGTTGTCAGTTTTGGCCGATATGTGGCTACCGGGCCTTCATCTTCATACATCCTTCCTGATGTTGCCTTGGTTATGGGTAATACCTTTAAGAGGGTACGCACTATTACGGAATACTTCGACGATCAGGTCAAGCTGGCTATCAAAAAGAAACTGCTCTCCACTCTTGACGCCGAACTCAACGAACAACTTGAAAATACTCAGGAGTTTATTGCAGCGCTCGACATGTATTACCAAGAAAAACAAGCTACGGGCACGCTCTCACCTGTGGATGAAGTGGCTTGGGACAAAGGTAAGCGTGACTACAATAAACAACTCCACCGGGATTTAATCTCGGTTTTTCATGATGCCATCAGCAATCTCAGCCTGTTTTCGGAAGCGTTGGCGAGCGATAAACCTAATCTCGTGGTCGCGTTCGGTGGCGGCCACGTGGGACCCTTGGACCAACTGATGCGCGAAGTGCACGGACGTCATAAACACTATTCGTTTGAGAAGTAGTCCCGCATGGCTTTGCCTCAAAAGTCACGATTCAGACTTGGAGGAGGTCAGTACCGTAACGCGGTAGCGTCGGGTCGGTTTCGAACATACGTAATTCATAGCAAAATTGAGAGGCTCTACGTCACCCGACGCTACCGCGTTACGGTACTGACCTCCTCCAACAATGACTCTCGACTTTTGAGGCAAAGCCGTACTGACCGTATCCAACAATGACTTTCGACTTTTAAGGCAAAGCTGTGTGGCGCAACACCTCAGCAGTTTAATGCTGGCTGGATCTCGCGTTACCGCTGGCAGGATCTCGCGTCCGGATGCGGTTTAAAAAGTAATTAGTCCTGCCACGAAGATTGGCATTCAACCCCCTTGTAGCTCACCGTCAACCTGAATATTCTGCTTCCCTTTGCAGCTATTGATTCCGACTTCGGTTGGAGTCAAGGGATTGATATCAAGGAGTATTCCTTCGCGTCCGGCGCGGCGGACAGCTTTACGCCCAAAGCTAACCTCAACTTCGCCTGGTCTGCCACCGGCCACCCTAGAAATTCTCCCGCTCTTTTTTCAAGAAGTTTATGGAAGTACGAACTACAAGTGTCCCTGCAACAAAACTCACCAAGCCCCACCCGCTGAACCCCAGCGGACCTTGGGCCTCAATCACCGGGAGAACCGATCAAAGGAAGGAAGGATCATCATGAAATACGTTCATCGAACATGGTGCCAAATACCACTGGCACTTAAAGCGCTGCTACTCACTGCTGCCGTGTTGTCGCTTTCGTTCGTGATTAGCAACTACCGCACATCAGCGAACGCTAATTTAGCGTGCAGCGGAACCAGCCTGCACCAATCGCAGGTAGGCGCAAGTTCCCAAACCTTTAGTCAGGAGTGCGACGGCTCGGAGAATCTACAGGACGGACAGGTACTGTGGCATTTCGTCTTAACTCAGACCGATTGCACGCAGTTTGATCCATCTAATCTCACGGCCACCTTTTCAGGTGCCGGCGAGGTTACTGTAAGCTCCAGCAAGTGCGTCGGCGGAGTACTGCACTGGAACATCATCACCAACGGAGATGACGTGCTCCTGGCCGCATGCACACCTGCCATTGGTAAGCTTCTTAATCTCTCACACGTGTGCGGCAGCGGCGCACCACCGGCCACAGTAGAAATCTCCACCGAGATTCATTTGGGCTTGACTGACAATGGGACTCCCATTGTCGTCGGCGAAAGTAACAGTTGCACTCTCAAGGCACCGGCTTCTGTTCACGATTCATCATTAATCGTGATCAGCCCCAGTGATAAGACGTTACCTGCCGGGAGCAGCGTCACTTTTGAGTTCCGGAAAACGGGAGACTGCTCGGGACCTGCCTTTGCTACCTCTGGCCCAATCGACGTCGGCGGTGCCGGCAACGGTTTTGTTATCGATCCTGCACTAGCTCAGGGTGGCTTACCAGCGGGGAACTACTCGTACAAGGCGATCTTTACGAGTACCGATGAGGTGAACTTCCCGAGCGCAGTGAGCGGGTGTGAGCCGTTCAGCGTCTTCAATGCGCCGTTAACTCCTGGTTACTGGAAGAATCACCTGGCGCTCACTGGCACTACCGGATGTACGGGTCTGCCGTCAGGTACTAGCTGCAGCAACAACGGTCCGTTTACGAAAACGTATCTGCCGCAACCACTAGGAAACTACAGTGTCGATACGATCCTGAAAGCAGCGCAGGTCTGGGCTGTGATGAACTGCAGCAACACCGGATCGAACGCGCAACAAAACCAGAATGCGGCGGGGTGCCTTGCAGGTCACCTGCTCGCGGCGGAGTTAAACGTTGCGAATGGCGCACCTGGATGCATCAGCACCACGATCGCTGACGCTAATGCATTCCTGATCTCCATCGCTTACACCGGACCAAGCGGAAGTTACACAAGCCTCAGTTCCACACAGCGGGCGCAGGCCATCAGTCTGAAGAACGCGCTCGACGCATATAACAACGGTTTGGGATGCAACAACTTCTGTCCGTAACAGGGAGAATTATCACCCAAATCATGGAAGGGCAGGGTGCCGCGCCATCCTGCCCTTTTCGATTTGGGTTCAACGGCACCCATCCCATAGGATCCTGCCACAAACTGCCTCGCTCATGTGGCAGGATATTGCCATGTTCACGTCTTAAAAAACCCTTAATTCCTGCCACAAAAATGGGCAAGGACCTCCGATGCAAGAACTTTGCAATAGAAATACCATCCACTTATCGAAATGTGGTTCAATCGAAGAGTAGAGCGAGCTTTATCGGATTAACCCGCCTGACGCTTTCCCAATCTGCACTTTAAGCGTCGCCAACAGCGGATACCAAAGCTTCTGCACCACTCTCAGGCAGCAATCATCACAGCCTTTTCTCATCGAATCGATGAAGAGGCGGAAAGCGCAAAGTCCCAGACGAAAATTTGAAACACTCACGCCGGTTTCAGAATTCACTCCCAAGCACACTGTATTCCGAAATCGGTAAGTAAACTCCCAATGCCCCACCCGGTGATCCCCGGTTGGAGATTGGTTTCAACCACCGGGAGTCCGGTAGAAAGAGAAAGGAATTAACGAATATGAGTAAAGCGATTAAGAAATACTGGAGACGCGAAACAATCGCGTTTTTCATTCTCGGTTGTGCAGTCATAGGCGTGGCCGTTCTGTTCCTGAGTGACGGTATTGCGTCAGCAGGAAAGGCAAAGCTCGACAAGCTCACGTTGAGTTGCGATTCCAGCACGCCAACATCTATCACTTTGAGGGTCACTGCCGGAACAACGGGTGCGCCCGCAGGATTCTCAATTCAGTGGATGAAGTTGTCTGACTTCGTGGCTAAGGGCAGTGTGTGGCCAAGCGATTCCGATTGTCCACTGGACATAAACGGCAATCCCACGTGTCCTACCTCATTCTGTAAAGCTTCGCTATCAGGTGTTCCTGGTTGTTCAAACTACAACCTCGGCCCAGGCCAATCGATCACTGTCCAAATCGGAGATAATCTTTTCGACGACTGTGGTGCATCCAGCACTTGCGCCAGCGATCCGCTGGAATGCAACACGCAGTACATTTTCCGCGCCTTTGCGCACAATGTCCCTGGTCCTGGCGGACTGGCTAGGAGCGATTTCTCTGCCAATCAGGTCTGCTCGACAGCTCCCTGCGGTGGAGGTGACCACAACTGCACATTTACGCAAGGTTACTGGAAGACTCATGGTCCAGTGGGCTGCGTAGAGGGGAACAATACTAACCAATGGCCAGTTACGTCATTGATGCTTGGCGACCGTTTGTACAGTGCCACCGAGCTGTGTTCGATCTTGAACCAACCGGCTGGTGGAAATGGATTGCTGACACTTGCCCATCAGCTAATCGCTGCAAAATTCAATATCGCGGCGGGTGCCGACGGCTCGTCTGTGGCTGCGGCCATAGCAGCTGCCGATGCGCTGATTGGAAGTAATGTAATTCCTCCTGTCGGTAACGACACGTTGTCTCCAGCCTCGGTAAGCTCCCTTGTAAGTACTCTGACGAGCTTTAACGAGGGCACGACTGGTCCCGGCCACTGCCAATAGTGATCGCGACTCTCTCTTCAATGCAAAGGCAGCGCCGGTCACCGGCGCTGCCTTTTGTTGTTCGAGCTTTACCTCACATTGAAACCTGTGCTGCCGCTACCAACGACCCCGTTTAAATTTGCACCAGCAGCAACGATGTAAGTCCCAACCGGGTCTTTCTGCTTGTTGAATCTGTACTTGAACGAAGCTATACCGTTCGCCGAGGTTGTCGCAGTTCCCTTTGCCGTACCTCCATTCGGCTTGGTGATTGTGAATGCGACAGAGGCGCCTGAGACGGGAGATCCGTCGGATGTCACAGTTGCAGTAATGATCGCGGTCTGATTTGCGGTATAGCTGGCCTGATCAGTACCAACTGCCACGTCGAATCCGCGCATAATCGAACACGTTACTGAACTCGAGCTCGCATAACTACTAGCACTACTGTTCACCGCATCCACGCCGATGTTGTAATACCCATTTGCAGTCGATGTAGGCGATGTCACTCGTAACGTGGTGTTAGCGCTCTGACCTGCGCTAAGTGTCACGCTTGATGTGTCGAATAGTGCGGACCAGCCAATCGGAACGTTGGCATGTAGGTCGAAAGTTGATGATGCGCACGCTGCCGTATCAAAATTAGTAAGTGCAACCGTGTAGTTAATAGTCGTGCCGGGTGAAACCCACTGACTAGTTGACGGTGAAATCGTCAGCGTTGGATTTGCCCTGACACACGGCTGTGGTCCAAACGAAACCATCACGCTTGCGCCGGAACTTCCGACTGATAGGGGTGTGATCGTCATATTAGTGCCGGCATCGGTATAGCTTCGGCCCACAACGAGAGCACCATCACCGAATGAAGAGGTCGCTGGGGTCATGTCGAGAAGGTACTCATCAAAACTATACCCCTCTGTTCCTGTATGAACGACGACCCCATTCATCGCACTGCTGTTACTCGAGATGAAACTGTCGAATCCGATCGGTCGACGGAATTCAACGTAGTACCAGGTCTTCTTTCCGGAGGTAGCATCCGTGGATTTTAGAATCTTGAGCGCCTTGGGATTCGAACCAGAAGTTTCATATGGATCGAGCCAATACGTTCCGCTTGATTGGACCACAGTGAGTCCCGGAGAAATCCCATAGCCAAGCCAGCCAAGTCTCTCCTTTTGTGCCGCATGAGAGTGCGCAACCACACCGGCTTGCCCGAGAATGTCCCAGCTGTCGCCATATTCGACGATTGAGCAGTTGGAGCCCACCACATCAGCGCCACAGTCTAAAGCTCGTGCGTGATAGATCCCGAAGTTGTGACCTAATTCATGTCCCACAGTTCGCAGGGACATGCTGCCGTTGATCCACGCTTGAGATGGGTTACCTCCATACGTTCCCCAGCCCGTCCAACCACACGATAACGAGGGAAACGCATAAACAAGCCGGTTGTAAGCGGAAAGACTTATACCGGCTGCGGTAGCGGCTTGTTTCGCATAAGTGGCAATCGCATTCTGATCGCAAGTGGCACTGCTGATTGGTAAGGTGTACCAACCAAAAACATCACCGGCCAACCACGTCTGACCATATGAAGACTCGACGTAGAAGTTGTTGACGGTGTTGAAGACCAAGTCGCGCACCTGGGTAGTGGTCCACGGCTGCGTCGCTTTATCCTGAAAGTTGACCAACAACACTAGCACCTTCTGCTCTCCGAATGTGTTCGGAGATATGGATGCCAACGTCTGCATTGACTCCGTCGTCGGCGATCCATCAGCACCTCCATTGACCGCAAGGTGGTCCTCAACGCGAACACCTCGAACGCGCACGACCGAACCGCTTAAGATATCTGGCACTGCGCTGTTGCTAAAGTGCAATTCAATTCGCTTGTTGTCAGTCTTCAGAAAATGACGAAGCCGGCTCTCGGTTTCGTTCTCTTCGTAAAGAACTTCCAATTCACCCTCGAGTTCCACTTGTTGCTCAAAGTACGCCTGCAATTCGACTGGCAACGAACTAAGAATCTGATCCGGAAGCGCGATCTGAAGAGCCTGATTCGGATCCTGTAGCATCAATTCGAGCAGCAACGCTCTGCGAGTTGATGCGAGTAACCGCAACTGGGTCAGCAACATCCGCCGCGCCGCGGGATCCGCAGTTTGCGCTTGCTGAAAGAGCGCCAGCATCTCTTGCGTACTTTGGTGTAAGGATTGAAGCTGTGTTCTTGGCGGGATCGGTGTTACGCGAATTTTCTTGTTGACGTCTGCGTCGACGCTAACCAGTGTGAGGGTAAAGCCTAAAAGGACAATGGTGGAAACCGTCAGGATTAGACGCGTCTTCTTCATCGCTCAGCCTCTTTTCTACAGTAGTCGGGTTAACCGTCGTTGCGGTTGTGTCTGAGGACTCAGGGGCGATGCTCAACAGAGAACTCCCGCGAAGTTTATGGACCAATGTCGATAAACCTCCGTGATTAAGGCGTCGTCGCCAAGCTCTTGATTTTTAGGCGGGATTTTGGAAGGAAGGCACCCGCAAAATGCTACCGCGCGGGATGCTTTTCCTGCTTTCGGTAACCCAGCCAGGTTCGGACATTGTTTCCAATGCCTGCGACCTCTGTTGGCTTTGCGACCCTCGCTCACACGAGGTGTGCCTTTATCGTTTCAGGTGCTACTTCAAATAACTGACAAACTGGCCTTCGGTGGGTCGGCTTGTGGAAAAACTTAGCAAGCGCAAATCAATCGTGTCAACAAGTTTTTACAATGCGTGGATTTATGTGGTCCAATCCTCCAGACGTCGCCGGCAGGATCCTGCCAAGTAGACCCTAGTGAAAAACCCGAATTTCCTGCCAGTAAAATCGGCAAGTACCTCCGTTGTTACAGTTTTGCAACATGTTCATAATGCACATACCCGGAATCTCCGTACTCTCGGCGAGCCCAGTATGTATCCTGAACAAAGAGCTAATTACATCCTCGACAGCCATCTTCCCATAACTAGTCCGAGCTCTCGCCGGCAATACGCAGTCGTCGAAAGACGTGCAAAGCCCCGCTCGAGCCAGGCCTTGCCAGCAAGAGTCTGGGGCGTCGACATACACGATCAGCCGTTCAGCTTTGACTGCCACCTCGACAACATGAGTGCGTCAGGTCTGTACCTGCGACTGCCGCGACAGATGCGGTTTTCTTCAGTCATCAGTGTCGTCGTACGCCTGCTGAATGGACCGCTCGCGGGAATGTCTGCGGCGATCAAAGGCACCGTCATTCGGGATGAATCAGAGACTGACGGCCACCGGGGCGTGGGAATCAGAATTATCGAGCACAGGTTTATCTAGGGAGAACGAGCGGCAACGAGACAGGCACAGGTGAGCGGATGCTCCGCCGCTTATCTGTGCCGTAGGGAGGCTGGTTGGTATGCCAGGCGACATGCCCCCGACTGTCGATCAAAGCTATAACAGCCTCCCCTTTTCCCGACAAAGTAAAACTCAAATTCGCTCGTAAAGGCGCGCCCGATTTGATATAGAGGCGAACAGGCTACGAGCACATGTAGTACTGGTAACGACCTCAAATGCTGAACCTCAAGAGAGTATCCGGCCGTCTCAAAGAACTCTTACTCCGTGGCCGGACACAAACTGATCGTGTTGAAGCGGGCGTGCGGAATTTGCTTGTGGTGGACGACGAGGAATCGATCTGTTTTTCCATGAGGGAATATTTCTCGCAGCACGGGTTCAAAGTAGATACAGCGCGTGAGATGGAGGAGGCCGAAGGCCTTATCAACGTCACTGATTACAAAGTGATTATTCAGGACCTGCGATTGGGCCAGGCGCGCCGCCCTGATGGTATCGACATCATCAAACTCGTGCACGAGCGAAATCCCGACACGCGCATAGTAGTACTCACGTCGTATGGGTCGCCTGAAGCAGAAGCAGAAGCTCGCAACGCGGGTGCAGACGCTTTCTTGAGAAAGCCGAAGCCACTCTCGCAGGTCGCCCAGGTAGTGCAGGGTTTGATCGAATCACCACGCACACGCACGATCCATTCTGCCAACATGTTGGCGTGATCTACCGAAGCGTTCACGGCCCCGACAGGCTTTGCACAAAAAGTAGTAAAAACATGATTGTGTTTGAGTCTTCTCTGCGATCTCTGCGTATCTCACCGTCCTCTGCGTTAACGATAATCGTGAGAACATTTAACGCAGATGAACGCTGAGATACGCAGAGATCGCAGAGAAGACTAAAGAGTCATGCAGAACCTTTTTGTGCAAAGCCGCCCCGACAAATAACTTGCTGGCGCAGGATCCGGCCCAGCCCAGAACCAGGGTCCTGCGTTTTGGGAAGGTTACCGCGAGATTATTGGGGACTGGTTAATGAGAGGGCGGTTCCCGACAGTCTACCCGACCGGTCCTTCCGGAGAGGGCTCGGCGAAGTCTGAGCCCTCTTTTTTTCCTATCCGCTCTGACTACTTTCGCTCAACTGCTCGCCAGTGAGCAGTTCTCACAATCAAAATCATTGTTTATCACTGAAGTTAAGTTATGAGGGTGTTGGGTTTGTCTCGCTCCGGCAGCTTTGATCAGTCTTGGCCCACAGATTGCTGCCATGCGACGCACCACGAAACTGCGCTCACGAGTTGGTAATCCTCTCGAGTGAAAGGATCGGGTCCCGTGCGGGAACGATCCCTCCTTTCCTGAGCTTCGCAAAGCAGTTTAATCAAACGTGCCCAGGGGTCTTGGCTGACACGTGTCTCTCAAGGGGACGGGTGTCGGCCAAGACAAGATTTCCATCATCCATCAGGAGCCCTTAATGAAAATGACTGCCCCCAAAAGCCCGACCTCTCACTTTCGTTTGTCTTCCAACAAAAATTTTCGCCTGATAGTTCTTCTTAGCCTGGTTGCCATAGGCGCCACTGTTTTGGCTTCGACTAACTCTTCCGCACGCTCGCTCGGGCAGAGATTCTTTGCACGTGCCGCAACGATTGTCAGCGGTTCACTCGAAGCGAAGATCGCACCGGCGAACCATTCTGTAGCGCCGGCATCTGCGGCAGCATTGCCACAGACGCCAAGCTCGACGATGACTACGGCGCGTCGCGGCCATACTGCCACGCGGTTGTCAGACGGACGCGTGTTGATTGTGGGCGGTGAGAACAGCTCGGGCGCCTTGGATGACAGCGTGATCTACGATCCCGCATCCGCAACATTTGCGGCAGCGGCAAACATGGCTGCGGCGCGCGTCGATCATTCTGCGACGCTGCTCGCCGATGGCCGCGTATTGATCGCTGGTGGACGCAACGGTGCAACCGCACTCGCGACTACTGAGATCTTCGATCCTGCCACTGGAGCTTTTACAAACGGACCATCGATGAGTGTCGCGCGTGCAGGACACAGCGCGACCGTTTTTGCGAACGGACGCATCCTTGTTACAGGCGGTGATACGGGTGGTAGTGCTGAGATTTTCGATCCCTCAACAAGCGCTTTCGCAACTGTAAGTGCTGTTTTGAACCAAGCTCGGTCCATGCATTCTGCGGCGCTGTTACTTGATGGTCGCGTCTTACTCGTTGGTGGTCAAAATGGCGGTGGAGCCGGGCTGAGTAGTGTGGAGATCTTCGACCCGGCCAGCGGGAGTTTTTCAACCGTCGAACAGACACTCACTGTCGCGCGTGTGCTTCCACATCTGCGCGTCTTGTTTGACGGAAAGGTCCAAATCATCGGCGGCAATAGCGATCAGTCGATGGAGATCTACGATCCTTCAATAAACCATATCTGGGCTTATGCGCATGTCCTGCCCGAAACCGATCCTTGTATTAACCTCGTCACCTATATCCGCAGTTCGCAGACGCGGGCCGCGCTCTTTCACAATGGCCAATCCGATCCGGTGCTCGATCGCACGGGTCACACCATTACTGAACTGCCGGGCACAAACCAGGCTTTAGTCGTCGGTGGCGCAAACAGCAGCGGTGACGTGCTGAACACAACGCCAATTCTAAACAGCTCGCCGGCGAGTATTACGACGGACAAGCTCGACTATTCCCCTGGCCAGTCTGTGATTCTTTCGGGTCGAGGCTGGCAGCCGGGCGAGACGGTCCGGATCATGATTCACGAAGATCCACACACGCCACAGGAGCGGGGCCTTGACGTTCAGGCAGACTCGAATGGAAACATTAACGGAACGTATGTGGTCCAGGATTACGATTTCAATATGAAGTTCATCGCCGGGGCGCGAGGACTCTCATCGGGCTGGACGGCTCAAACAACTTTTACAGACGACAACCGCGTAAGGTTTGCCGATACGGCAGCGGGTGCCGAGATAACCACGTTTGGAGCCATCAACGAAAATCAGTGCCGGGCAGCGTTCGTGCAAACCCGACAGGGAGGCGCTCTTGCTAACGCCGATGCCAATCGCGTGGTGAATCTTAGCTCTACTCCGGCTGGCGCCACCTTCTTCTCAACTTCAAACTGCACGGGGAGTCCTGTTACCTCCCTCACTGTGCTGGCTGGTACATCGTCGAAGCAGTTTTCGTTCAGTATTGCGACTGCAGGCCCCTACACGATCAATGGAGATGCAGTTGACTTTACCGGTGGTAACGACGCAAGCGCGACGGTCACAGTTAATGCAGCGACGTTATCGATTACATTCGATGCGACGCCGATAGCCGATGTTCCAGGTGGAACTACGGTTCTATCAGTGACCATTGGAGGAGGTCCAGCAACGGCGGTAACGAGGGCTGAACTTCCGAAGACCTTTAATAGTATTGCGCCGGGTACGAACATTTCTTACTCATACAATTCGCCGTTGGCAGTTTCAGGTTCAAAACAATACCGCTGGTTATCTACGGCAGGAACCGGCAGCGCCGCAGGACAAACTGGACAATCAGGCGGTCCGTTCAGTCTGACGGCGAACTCAACGGTTGCGGCAACGTATCGAGCGCAATTCCTGCAGACGTTCACGCACACTGGATTGATAGCGGATGCTACCGGCACAGTCGTGACCGTTGACGCCGCCGCGAAGACGTTTGCTGATCTACCATTCAGCAAGTTTGTCGATGCGGGTGCGACTGTTAGCTATTCGTTCAACGATCCCGTCACCAGCAGTGTGAGTGGCAAGCGCTATCGGCTGGATTCCGTCACGGGACCAACCACCGGATACACCGTCTCAGGTGCGAACACTGTGACCGGGAATTACGTGGCGCAATTCCTGCAGACCTTCACGCACACTGGATTGATAGCGGATGCCACCGGCACAGTCGTGACAGTGGACGCTGCTGCGAAGACGTTTGCTGATCTACCGTTCAGCAAATTCCTCGATGCGGGCGCGACTGTCAGCTATTCGTTCAACGATCCCGTCACCAGCAGTGTGAGTGGCAAGCGCTATCGGCTGAATTCCGTCACTGGACCATCAACCGGTTACTCGGTCTCAGGCGCGAATACGGTCACGGGGAATTACGTGGCGCAGTTCCTGCAGAC
>Ga0207671_10003190_pt1 | contig 16527 bp, 18 predicted proteins | sample KBSC24metaG_FD_184352 | JGI IMG/M metagenome (GOLD analysis project Ga0207671, IMG submission 184352) | Corn rhizosphere microbial communities from Kellogg Biological Station, Michigan, USA - KBS C2-4 metaG (SPAdes) (version 2) | ecosystem: Host-associated > Plants > Roots > Rhizosphere > Soil... | reverse complement strand
TCGGTGAACGCCCCGCAGCAGGCGGCGGACGGATCGCAGCGCTGGTCGGTGCTGGCGGACCCCTGCGCCTCCGCCCAGACCGGGGCCGATCAGATCGTGGTATGCGGCAAGGGCGTGGATGCGCCGCGGCTGCCGCTGCCGGAAGAGCGCGGGCCGCCCGATCGACCGATGCCGAGCAATCCCGATCGCACCGGCATGGGCGCGCTCAATGCCGTGTCCACGCCCTGCGCGGCGCGGGTCGGCGGATGCCAGGTCGGCGTCGACATCTTCGGCGCGGCGACCACGCTGGTCCGCGGCGTCGGCAAGGTGATCAGCCCGGACAGCTGCTGCGAGGAGCCGGGCGAATCGACCAATTTCTTCAAGCTGGTCGGCGATGCCGGCAAGGGCGTGGGCCGCGCCTTCAAGAAGAAGCCCGACAAGTCGAAGCGCGTGCCGATCGACCTCAGCGATCCGGTGCCGTTCCGCTCATCTCCAGCAGCACCGCCCACTCCTCCGCCCGCACCGGCGTCACCGACAGGCGCGACTGGCGCACCATCTCGAGGTCCTTGAGCCGCGGCTCGGCCTTGATCTCGGGCAGTGGGACGGGCTTGGCCAGCGGCCGCAGCGCCTTCACTTCCACGCTCGCCCATTTGCCGTCGTCGCCGTCCGGCTGCCAGGCGCGGGTGATCTCCATGATGCCGACCGCGGCCTTCTGAATATTGGAATGGTAGAAGATCGCCTGGTCGCCGGGGACCATGTCCTTGAGGAAGTTGCGCGCGGTATAATTGCGCACGCCGTTCCATTCGGTGCTGCCGTCGCGCACCAGGTCATCCCAGCCATAGACATCGGGTTCGGAGCGAAGGATCCAGTAGGCCATGCCGCCCGTTACCCAGCTAAACCGCGGCTGAACAGCCGGTTCCGTACCGATTAAGCCGCGATTGCGTATCGGAAGGCCATCGGCGCCGAGCGACTCGCAGGCGCCCCGAGGTGAGGAGCGAGTAGCATGAACAACCTGGCGAAGAAGCTGGTATTGGGCATCGCCACGGGCGCGAGCCTGCTGGCGGCGGTTGGCCCCGCGCAGGCGCAGGACTGGCGCTGGCGCCGGCATTACTACCATGATCGCGGCGGCGACGTGGCCGGTGCGGCGCTGGTGGCGGGCATTGCGGGCCTGGCGATCGGCGCGGCGATCTCCAACGACCATCGCTATGATTACGACCGGCGCTTCTACCGCGAGCGCGGCTATTACCCGACCGACGGCTATTGGTATCGGGACAATTATCCCCGCTATCGCTATTACGAGCAATGCGACGTGCGCCGGGTATGGGACCCGTATCTCGGCCGGCCGGTGCTGATCCGCTACTGCGACTGAGCGCGCAGGTGCGCGACCATCTCTAGAGATGGGTCGCGCGCCGCGCAGCGCGCGTTAGGGTGGGCGCATGGCAACCACCGAATCGCTCGACCCGGCCGATCCCTATGCGCGATCCGCCCAGACCTTCCCGGTCCTGACCGCGGAAATGATCGCGCGCGTCGCCGCCTTCGGCACCGAGGAGGCGGTGGAGGAAGGCGCGATGCTGTATCGCCGCGGCGATCACAGCGTGGATTTCTTCCTCTGCCTGTCCGGCGGTATCGCGATCGTCGATACCGACAGCGACGGCCGGGACCATGTCTTCCATGTCCATGAGGCCGGCCAGTTCACCGGCGAGCTGGACCTGTTCAACGACCGCAAGATCCTGGTGAGCGCCCGCGCGCTGCCCGGCACGCGGGTGGTGCGCATCGAGCGCGCCGCCTTCCGCCGGATGATGGCCGCCGAGCCTGACATCGGCGAGATCGTGATGCGCGCCTTCATCCTGCGCCGCGTCGGGCTGCTCCGCCACAGCGATGCGGGCGTCGCGCTGGCAGGGCCCGGCCACGGCGCGGACATGGGGCGGATCGAGACCTTCCTCACCCGCAACGCGATGCCGCACCGGCGGATCGACACCGATACCGATCCCGATGCCGCGGGCTTCCTCGAATGCCTGGCGCTGACGCAAGCGGACCTGCCGGTGGTGGTGCTCGAGGGCCGCGTGCTGCGCAACCCGACCAACGCGGCGCTGGCCGATGCGCTGGGCCTCGCGACGTCGCTCGATCCGGAGCATGTGCATGACGTGGCGGTGGTCGGCGCGGGGCCTGCGGGGCTGGCGGCGGCGGTCTATGCCGCGTCCGAGGGGCTCGATTCGATTGTGATCGAGGCGGTGGCGCCCGGCGGACAGGCGGGGACCAGCTCCAAGATCGAGAATTATCTGGGCTTCCCCACTGGTATTTCCGGCCAGGCGCTGGCGGGGCGTGCGCAGGTGCAGGCGCAGAAGTTCGGCGCGCGTCTGCTCGTCTCGCGCTCGGTGGTGCGGATCGAATGCGAGGAGCGGCCGCTGCGGCTCCACCTCGACGACGGCGCGACGCTGCAGGCGCGCGCCGTAGTGGTCGCGACGGGTGCCCGCTACCGCAAGCTCGACCTGCCGCGCTATGCCGAGTTGGAGGGCAACGGCATCTACTACGCCGCGACCGCGATGGAGGCCGGGCTGTGCGCCGGCTCCGAGGTGGTGGTGGTCGGCGGCGGCAATTCGGCGGGGCAGGCGGCGGTGTTCCTCGCCCGCCATGCCGCGCACGTCCATGTGCTGGTGCGCGGTCCCGGGCTCGCGGCGACGATGTCGCGCTACCTGATCGAGCGGATCGAAGCCTCGGACCGGATCACGCTCCACCCCTTTACCGAAGTCACCGCGCTGGAAGGCGAGCGTGCGCTGACCGGCCTCGACTGGACCGATCGCAAGACCGGGGCGGTCGAGCATCGCAAGGTCGGGGCGCTGTTCGTGATGATCGGCGCGGTGCCCAACACGACCTGGCTGGAGGGCTGTGTCGATCTCGACGCGCGCGGCTTCGTGCAGACCGGCAGCGGCGAGACCTTCTTCTGCTCGACCGCGCCCGGCGTGTTCGCGGTGGGCGATGTGCGCGCCGGATCGGTGAAACGCGTCGCCTCGGGCGTGGGCGAGGGGTCGGTGGTGGTCTCGGCGATCCACCGCTATCTTGAACCTTCGGCCGAATGACGGCATGAGCCGGGCATGAGCGATACCCCTCCCGATCGTCTGTCGGTCAACCCGAGCAGCCCCTATTTCACCCGCGAACTGCTGGAGCGCGGCGTCGGCATCAAGTTCAAGGGCGTCGAGCGCCGCGATGTCGAGGAATATTGCATCTCCGAAGGCTGGGTGCGCGTCGCGCTCGGCAAGAAGACCGATCGCAAGGGCAACCCGCTGACGATCAAGCTGGTCGGCCCGGTCGAGGCCTGGTTCCAGAGCGGCGGCGAGGCGGCTGCGGAAGAAGCGAAGAACGAGGACGGCGCCGAGGCGTAAGATGGTGCGGGCGGTGCCCGCACCAAGAACGGGCCGCGTCCGCCGCTAGACGCGCGGCGCTGGCCTGTCTGCCGCGCATGTTCGGTTTCCGATAGTGTCGGCCAAGCGCGGGGCGGACGCGGCAACCGCGTGGTGCCAGAAGGCGGCAATCGCCGCCCCATGCAGGCAGCTGCCTGGGCGCACCGCCTGGCTTAGATCGCGCTCTTGATCATCCCGTAATGGTGCCACGCGAAGATCGCCGCGGCGCCGCGGTGCGGGCGCCAGGCCTCGGACCATTCGCGGGTCAGCTTCTCGCTCGGGCGCTCGGGATGGCCGAGGATGCGGCCGATCTCGATCTGCACCGCCAGGTCGCCGGCGGGCCAGATGTCGGGCCGGCCTTCGGCGAACAGCAGGTAGATTTCCGCCGACCAGCGGCCGATGCCCTTGATGCGGGTGAGCGCGGCAATCGCCTCCTCGTCGTCCGCCGGCAGCGCGGCGAGATCGAGCGCGCCGCTGGTCACCTGTTCGGAGAGGCTGCGGGCATAGCCCATCTTCTGCCGCGACAGGCCGGCGCTGCGTAGCAATTCGTCGCTGGCGGCCGCGAGCAATGCGGGATCCTCGGCATCGCCCAGCACCGCGTCCAGCTTGTTCCACACCGCGGTCGCCGAGGCGACGCTCACCTGCTGGCCCAGGATCGTGCGGAGCAGCGTGGCATAGCCGGGTTGGCGGATGCGCGGCTCGGGATAGCCGGCGCGTTCCAGCGCTGCGGCGAAGGCGGGTTCGAGCGTGGCCAATGCGTCGATCGACCCCTTCAGCTGGTCGGCAGTCAAACCCATGCAGTGGCTCCTTGAACTGGCCCCGGTTCACCGGCATGGACGCCGGAAACCAAGGAGATGCAGATGCCCCAGCTTACGGTCGTGACGCGTGACGGAACCGAACGCACGGTAACCGGCGAGGCCGGTCTCAGCGTGATGGAAGTGATTCGCGACAATGGTTTCGACGAGCTGCTGGCGCTGTGCGGCGGCTGCTGCAGCTGCGCCACCTGCCATGTCCATGTCGACCCGGAATTTGCGGACAAACTGCCCAAGATGAGCATGGACGAGGACGATCTGCTCGACAGCACGAGCGATCGCGATGCGACCTCGCGGCTTTCGTGCCAGCTGCCCTTCACCGATGCGCTGGACGGCCTGCGCGTGCGGATCGCCGCCGAGGATTGAGGACGGGCAGGGGCGGGCAGGTCACCGCCCCTTTGCCTGGTCCGCCGTCTGCCAGACGCGGACATAGTCGACCTCCATCCGCGACGGGAAGGCGGCGGGGTCGATGCCGCGGGTGCCGCCCCAGCCGCCCACCGCGACGTTGAGCAGCAGATATTGCGGCTTGTCGAACGGCCAGGTGGCGGGATCGCCCCGATGGTCGTTGTCGAAGCGCATATAGGCATGGCCGTCGACGCCGATCAGGATGCGGCCCCTGGTCCAGTCGAGCTGGTAGGTGTGGAAGGCGGTGCAGGCGTCCGGCACCCGCGTCGTCGCGCCCTTCTGGGTGTGCTGGGCGTGGTTATAGGCGCCGGTATGGATGGTGCCGTGGACCGTTTCAGGGTCCCAGCCGACCAGCTCCATCACGTCGATCTCGCCGAGGCGCGGCCAGCCGCCGCTGCCATCGGCGCCGAGCAGCCAGATCGCAGGCCATAGCCCCTTGCCGCAGGCGAGCTTGGCGCGGACCTCGATAAAGCCATAGGTCCAGCCGGCGAGACCGCGGGTGAGCAGGCGGGCCGAGCTATAGTCTTGGCCGCCATAATCGGGCTGGCTGGTCAGCCGCTCGCGGCGTGCCTCGATGACGAGATGGCCGTTCTCGACCCGCGCATTCTCGGGCCGGTTCGCGGCGTAATATTGCAGTTCCTGGTTGTACCAGCCTTCGCGGTTGCGGGCGGTATCATAGGCCCAGCGCCTGGCGTCGGGCAGCCGGCCCGAGTCGAACTCGTCCGCCCAGACGAGTCGCGCGCCCTTGGGGACGGCGATCGATTCGCTGGTCGCGGCGGGGACGGGCGGCAAGGCGGCGGTCTGCGCGACCGCCGCTGCCGGCAGGAACCAGGCTGCGGCGGCGGCCGCGTGTGCGAACCGCCGCCGGCGCATCACTTGGGCGAGAGCACCATCAGCATCTGACGGCCTTCCATGCGCGGATAGCTCTCCACCTTCGCCACTTCCGCCGCGTCCTGCTGGACGCGCTGGAGCAGTTGCATGCCGAGCTGGCCATGCGAAAGCTCACGACCGCGGAAGCGCAGGGTGATCTTCACCTTGTCGCCTTCGCCGATGAACTTCAGCACGTTGCGCATCTTCACGTCGTAGTCGTGGTCGTCGATGTTGGGACGCATCTTGATCTCTTTGATCTCCTGCGTCTTCTGGGTCTTGCGTGCGAGGTTCGCCTTCTTCTGCGCCTCGTACTTGAACTTGCCCACATCGAGGAACTTGGCGACGGGCGGGTCGGCGTTGGGCGACACTTCGACGAGGTCGAGCCCGACCTCGGCAGCCTGCGCCATCGCCTCGCGCGTGTACATCACGCCAAGGTTTTCGCCGTCCTGGTCGATCACGCGAACCTTGGGCGACTGGATGAATTCGTTAAACCGCGGCCCGTTCAGCGGCATCGCGGGCGCCATCGGGCGCCGGGGCATGGGAGAACGTATAAGACTGGCTCCTGTAGTTGATCAGCGTCCTATATAGACATGAAATGGCCGCGAGAGAAGGTCTCCTCGACGTCATTCCGCGGCGATATTTGCGCGGCGGGTGCGGGACCATGCCCGAAAAAACCGCTGCGGACGCTACGGCGCCTAAAGCTTTTCCTATAAAGCCCGGAAGGCCGGCGCGCGTGCATGCGCCGCCACGAACGGGGGTTTGGCAATGCAGTGGATGGTTCGAACGGCGGCTTGTGTCGCCGCGATGACGGGTGCGGGTTCTGCGCTGGCGCAGTCGGCGGAGGGTGAGGGCCGGGTGAGCGTGGGCGTGACCGCGGGGACGCTGGGCATCGGGCCGGAGGTCGGCTACCGCTTCAACCAGCATGTCGGGGTGCGCGCGAACGGCGGATTCCTCGGCATCGATCACAGCTTCACCGCGGACGGGATCGACTATCGCGGCCATGCCAAGCTGAGCTCGGGCGGGGTGATCGTCGACGTCTATCCGTTCGGCGGCGGCTTCCGCCTGTCCGGCGGCGTGCGGTACAATGGCAACGAAGCCCGGGTGCGCGCGACGCCGACCGGATCGACCCAGATCGGCGACCGGCTCTACTCGCCGACCGAGATCGGCACGATCACCGGCCGCGCCGATGTGCGCGAATTCGTGCCGCAGCTGACGCTCGGCTATGGGGGCGGGCTGCGCAAGGGGCTGAGCTTCAACATCGAGGCCGGCGCGCTGTTCCAGGGGGCCGTGCGCATCCGCGACTTCACCTCGAACGGCACGCTCGCAACCGACCAGACCCTTGCCGGCGACACCTATCGGAGCGAGCTGGGCAAGCAGAAGCGCAAGCTGCAGGACCGCGCCGACGACTACCCCGTCTATCCGATCCTGCAGGTCGGGGTGAAATACCGGTTCTGACGCCTGTGTTCCCCTCCCATTTGCGGGAGGGGAACCTCAGGCCCGCTTACCGAAGATCCGGTGCCAGCGCCTCGGCCTTGAGCCGTTCGATCGCCTCGTCCAGCGTCAGCATGGTCTGGCCCTGGCTGCCGAGCACGCGGAGCGCGACGGTGCTCTCCTCCGCCTCGCGCTTGCCGACGACCAGCAGGTTGGGCACCTTGGCCAGCGAGTGCTCGCGCACCTTGTAGTTGATCTTCTCGTTGCGCAGGTCGCTCTCGACGCGGATACCCGCGGCGTGGAGCTTCGCCACCACCTCGCGCGCATAGTCGTCCGCATCGGAGACGATCGTCGCGACCACCGCCTGCACCGGCGCGAGCCAGGTAGGCAGCTTGCCGGCGAAATGCTCGATCAGGATGCCGATGAACCGCTCGTACGAGCCGAAGATCGCACGGTGGAGCATCACCGGGCGGTGGCGCTCGCCATCCTCGCCGACATAGCTCGCATCGAGCCGCTCGGGCAGCACCCGGTCCGACTGGATGGTGCCGACCTGCCAGGTGCGGCCGATCGCATCGGTGAGGTGCCATTCCAGCTTGGGCGCGTAGAAGGCGCCTTCGCCGGGCAGTTCCTCCCAGCCATATTCCGGGGTGGCGAGGCCGGCGGCGACGACTGCGTCGCGCAGCTCGTTCTCGGCCATGTCCCACATCTCTTCGGTGCCGAAGCGCTTCTCGGGACGCAGCGCGAGCTTGATCGCATAGGTGAAGCCGAAATGCTTGTAGACGCGGTCGGCGAGCGCGCAGAACGCCTTCACCTCGTCGACGATCTGGTCCTCGCGGCAGAAGATGTGGCCGTCGTCCTGGGTGAACTGGCGGACGCGCATCAGCCCGTGCAGCGCGCCGTGCGGCTCGTTGCGGTGGCAGCAGCCATTCTCGACCAGCCGCATCGGCAGGTCGCGATACGACTTGATGCCCTGCTTGAAGATCAGGATGTGCGCGGGGCAGTTCATCGGCTTGAGCGCCATCCACTGCGCGTCCTCGGACACCATCGGACCCTCGTCCTCGATGTTCGGGGTCTCGTCGGGGATGACGAACATGTTCTGGCGATACTTGCCCCAGTGGCCGGACTGCTCCCACTGGCGCGCATCCATCACCTGCGGGGTCTTCACTTCCTTGCTGCCCGCGCCGTTGACCGCGCGGCGCATGTAATCCTCGAGCACGCGGTAGATGACATAGCCGTTGGGGTGCCAGAACACCGAGCCATGCGCCTCCTGCTGGAGGTGGAACAGGTCCATCTCCGCGCCGAGCTTGCGGTGGTCGCGCTTGGCGGCCTCTTCCAGGCGCGTCAGATGCTCCTGGAGCTGCTTCTTGTTCAGCCAGCCGGTGCCGTAGATGCGGCTGAGCATCGCGTTCTTCTGGTCGCCGCGCCAATAGGCGCCCGAAACGCGGGTGAGCTTGAACGCATCCGCCGCCACCTTGCCGGTGGAGGCGAGATGGGGCCCGCGGCACATGTCGAGCCAGGCGTCCTCGCCCTTGCCGGCGCGGTAGACGGTCAGTTCCTCGCCCTCGGGGAGTTCCTTGGCCCATTCGGCCTTGAAGGTCTCGCCCTGCGCGGTCCAGCGCGCGATCAGGTCGGCGCGCGACCAGACTTCGCGGATCAGCGGCTCGTCGCGCGCGATGATCCGGCGCATCTCCTCCTCGATTGCCGGCAGGTCTTCCTCGGTGAAGGGGCGGTCCTTGGGGGCGAAGTCATAGTAGAAGCCGTCGTCGGTCGACGGGCCGAAGGTGATCTGCGTGCCCGGGAAGAGGTGCTGCACCGCTTCGGCGAGGATGTGCGCATAATCGTGGCGCGCGAGTTCGAGCGCGTCGGCCTCGTCCTTGGCGGTGACGAGCGCGAGCTGGGCGTCGCCCTCGAACGGGCGGCCGATGTCGCGCAGCTCGCCATCGACGCGCGCGGCGAGCGCCGCCTTGGCCAGACCCGGACCGATCGCCGCGGCGATGTCCGCCGGGGTAGTCCCCGGGGCTACCTCGCGGACGGAACCGTCGGGCAGCGTAATGCGGAACATCTCGGACACGGGAAGAACCCTTCTCTTGGGTGTGAATGGAGCGCGGCTTATGCCCGCGCGGGTGCGATATAGGCAAGCGCTGCCGAAAAGGGGATGGGGCGGGGGAATTTGGGGTGGTACGAGGGCCGGCAGCGGCATAGCCTTCTGCCATGGAAGCCAGCCACCACATCGTCGCCATCCTGCCCTGCCGCGACCTCGACGCGAGCACCGCCTTCTACCGCCGCCTGGGACTGGAGGTGGCGAGCGATTACGGCCACTACCGCATCCTGGAAGACGGCCGCGGCTGGCACCTGCACCTGCGGCACGAGGTCAACACGCCCCAGGCGCCGGACAATCCCTTCGGGCTGTACCTCTATGTCGAGGATGTCGACGCGGTGGCGGATCGGGTGCGCGAGGCGATCATCCAGCCCGGCACGCCGCACGCGATGCCGTGGGGGACGTACGAGTTCGCGGTGTCAGATCCCGATGGCGCGCTGGTGCGGGTTGGGCGGGTGCTGGAGGAGTGAGCGGCGACTGCCGGACCAAGTGCGGCGCCTGCGCGTTACCGACCTATGGAGAAAATGATGCGCGATCACCGACTGCAGCTTGGCGTTAGGCGTTCCGCGGAAATGGCGGCGGTGTTCATGATCGGTGACGGTCTGCTTGGGGTACTCCAACCGACGCGGCATGTTGAACTCTGGCGATCCGACGTCGCTGCGGTCGATGGGCTGGTGCGCCCCTTTGTGGGGCATCCGGGACGCCGTCGAGCCTATGGCGTCTTGCAGATCGGAGCGGGTCTTGTGCTTGCGTCCCTATTGCGGCGGACGGGCAGCAAGGCAGCCGAACGCTGATTTCCTTTTGCTAACTCAACTGCGAGGCCGAAGCGGCGAGCGCGGATGCGATCAGCGCGACAATGCTTGGATAGAAGGTCAGCGCGAAGCCGAAGGCGCGCCCGCTGGCACCGCGTTTATAGCCTCTCCAGAACAGCAGTCGGCCGAGGGCGAACAGACTGGCCAGCGCGGCGATCAGCGGCGTGGACGTCGCAAAGGTCGCGGCGACGATCAAATGCGTGACGATCGCCAGCACGGCCTGTTCGAAGCTGTTCTCCAGAATGGCGTTGGCGATCCGGACCTGCGCGGAGGCATTGTGCCCTCCGCTGCCAGCGATGTCCTGTTCGGAGAAGAAGCGCAGCCGCGCGACATTGGCGATCCCCGCGGCCACCCACAGGATGACGATCAGGTCGATTCGCAGCGCGTCCTGCAGGCGCTGCGGAAACGGCGGCGCGCTGCCGCCGTGCGTCGCGAACGCCACTAGTCCGAGCACGACGATCGTGAGGAGCAGTGCGCTGGCCATGGCTATCGCCACGCCGCGCTGTTCGGCCTTGAATATTTGCTCGTCGGCCATGCCTGCGCATCCTCCTGCGGCGTCAGATCTCCTCGCTCGTCAACGCGCCGAACACCTCCCGATACGCAAACAACCCCGGCACGCCGCCCGTCATGACATACAGCACCGCCTCGCCCGGCTGGAATGCGCCGCCGCGGATCGCCGCGAGCAGCCCGGCAAACGCCTTGCCGCTATAGACCGGGTCGAGCAGCAGGCCCTCGGTGCGGGCAAGCAGTTCCACCGCTTCGCGCATCGCATCCGTGGGGATGCCATAGCCATGCCCACGCTGGCTGCCGTCGATCACCACCTCCGACGCCGACACGCTGCCCGGCAGGGCGTTGGCGGCGAGCGTCGCCTGGGCCAGCGCCAGCGTCTCGGCATGGGCGCGCTCGGGGGTGGCGAGGACGGCGTAGGACTGGACGCGCGTCACGTCCGCGCCCGCTGCCGCCATGCCGGCGGCGAGGCCCGCATGGGTGCCGGCGCTGCCGTTGGGGACGACAATGCGGGTGAAGCGCTCGCCGAGCGCCGCCTCTTGGACCAGGAGCTCCCAGGCGCAGGCGACATAGCCGAGCGCGCCGACCGGCGACGAACCGCCCGCGCCGACCACATAGGGCGTGCGGCCCTCCGCCCGCAGGGTCTCGGCGCGGGTATGGGCGAAAGCCAGCGGGTCGGTCTCGCCGGGCACGCGGTGGACGGTCGCGCCGAAGATCGCGTCGAGCAGCACATTGCCGTTGCCGCGATAGTCGGCGTCGTGGCGCGGCACGACATCGGCCAGCACCAGCTCGCAGGCGAGGCCCATCCGTGCCGAGGCCGCGGCGCTCAGCCGGGCATGGTTGGATTGCAGGCCGCCGGTGGTGACGAAGGTGTCGCACCCTCGCGCGATCGCGTCGCCGAGCAGGAATTCGAGCTTGCGCAGCTTGTTGCCGCCGCCGCCGATCCCGGCCACGTCATCGCGCTTCACATAGATCCGCACCCCGGTGACGAGCGCCGCCTCCAGCCGCGTCAGCCGCTCGATCGGCGAGGGGTGGGCGAGCAGCGATACCGCGCCGTGGCGTGTACGCAGCGCTTGCGGATCGGGGTTCATGCGACGCCGAACGGCACGACGTGGTTGGTCGAGATATGCCCGATCGCGCAGCGGCCGAGATAGGGGACGCCCATCTCCTTGCACCAGCGCAGGATCATTTCGTCCACCGTCTCGCCGAAGGGTGGGTCGTTCTCGGCGATGGCCGTCACTGCACCCAGGCGGATGCCGGCGATGCCCTTCAACTGCTCGGCATGGGCCATGTTGAACAGCATCCGGTCGATCCGGTAGAGCGGCTCGTCCACTTCCTCGATCATCAGCACATGGTCGGTGAGGTCGGGCAGATATTTGCTGCCGATCAGCGAGGTGAGGATTGCGAGGTTGAAGGCGGCGGCGGGGCGGCCGTCCGCCAGCGCGGGATCGAGCCCGCGGCGGTCGCGGTCGATCAGCCAGCCGAGCGCCCAGCCGGTATCGACGCCGGCATCGTTCTTGCCGATGCTGCTCGCCATCGAGGCATGGACCGGATGGCCGATGCCGCGGGCGTAGAGCGCGCCCAGTAGGAAGCCCATGTCGGAGAAGCCCATATAGGTCTTGCGCCGGGCCGCGTCGCCCAGGTGCGGCATCACCGCGTCGAGGATGCGGTTCGAGCCATAGCCGCCGCGCGCGAACCAGATGGCGTCGATCGTCGGATCGTTGGCGAACTCCAGGAACGCCGCCGCGCGCTCGGCATCGGTGCCGGCGAAATGGCCCGCCGAGCGATAGCATTGCGGGTGGAACACCACCTCGTGCTCCGGGTAGGTGAGCGCCATGAACGCCGCCATGCGGGCAGACGATTCCCGGGTGACTGGCCGCGCCGGCGCGACGACTCCGATCCGCATATGCTTGTATGGTCTCCTCGAATTGCCGATAGCGTGCCCATGCAGCATGGCAAAGCAACCTTCTTCGTAGGGATCGGCGGTTCGGGGATGATGCCGCTGGCGATGATCCTCGCCGGCCGAGGCGCCCGGGTCTCGGGTTCGGACCGCAGCCTCGACGGCGGGCGGCTGGCCTCCAAGTTCGACTGGCTGCGGTCGCGCGGCGTCGATCTGTTCCCGCAGGACGGCAGCGGCGTGCAGTCGGCCGAGCAGGTGGTGGTCGCCTCCGCCGCGATCGAGCCGACCGTGCCGGACATGGTGCGCGCGGCGGAACTGGGCTGCGCGCGGATGTCGCGGGCCGAGCTGCTGGCGAGCCTGTTCAACGCCTCGCCGCTGCCGATCGGCGTGGCGGGAACGAGCGGCAAGTCGACCGTGACGGGGATGATCGGCTGGATCCTCCATGCCTGCGGGCGCGATCCGACGGTGATGAACGGCGCGGTGATGAAGAATTTCGCGGGGCCGGACGCGCCGTTCGCGAGCGCCTTGGTGGGGGCGGGGGACGCCTTCGTCAGCGAGGTGGACGAGAGCGACGGTTCGATCGCCAATTACTGGCCGCGGATCGCAGTGCTCAACAATGTCAGCCTCGACCACAAGTCGCTGGAGGAATTGCGGCTGCTGTTCGGCGCCTTTGCGGGCAAGGCGGCGACGACGGTGGTCAATGTCGGCGATGCCGAGAGCGCGGCGCTGGCGGCGGGGCTCGATCGCGGACGGACGCTCACCTTTGCGGTGGAGGGCGAGGCGGACCTGATGGCGCGCAACCTCGCGCCCGAGGCCTTCGCGATCGGCTTCGATCTTGTGATGGGCGAGACGGTGCGCCGGGTGCGGCTGCAGGTGCCGGGGCGGCACAATGTTGCCAATGCGCTGGCGGCGATCGGCGCGGCGACCGCAGCGGGGGTGTCGCTGGAGGATGCGTGTACCGCGGTCGAGGGCTTCACCGGCCTGCGGCGGCGGTTCGAGCTGGTCGGCGAGGCGGGCGGCGTGTCGGTGATCGACGATTTCGGGCACAACCCCGACAAGATCGCCGCAACGCTCGATACGCTCCACGCCTTTCCGGGGCGGTTGCTGCTGCTGTTCCAGCCGCACGGCTATGGCCCGCTCAAGGTGATGCGGCGCGAGCTGGTCGCGATGTTCGCGACCAAGCTGGGGCGCGAGGACCTGCTGGTGCTGCCGGACCCGGTCTATCAGGGCGGCACGGTGGCGCGTGAGGTGACCAGCGCCGATATCGTCACCGATGCCGCGGCGACCGGCGCGCAGGCGCTGCACATCCCCTCCCGCGAGGCGGCGGCGGCGCATCTCGTCGCGCAGGCCCGCCCGGGTGACCGGATCGTGGTGATGGGCGCGCGCGACGATACGCTCAGCCAGCTCGCCGAGGACATGCTGGCGCGACTCAGCGCGTAAACTCCTCCCCGGAACGGGGAGGGGAACCGCGCGGCACCGCCGCGTGGTGGGGGGGGCGCGCCGAAGGCGCGGTGCTTGTCGATAGCGTTGGAAACCGCCGCGTGCGCGGCGGCCCCTCCACCATGTGCTGGCGCACATGGTCCCCGTCCCGTGCCGAGGAGGAATTGTGCATGTCAACCACGCTTGACATGTAAAGCGTGGTTGACGTAAAGCTTGCTTGTCATCGGACAGGAGCTTGCCATGCAGCTGAAAACCCCCGCCGCCCGCCGCTACCTCAAGCGCTTCGTTCCCACGATGATCGGCTATGTCGTGACGGTCATGACGACGAGCCTTGCGGTTGCCTGGTTCCAGCCGACCGGCGCTGCGTTGATCGCGCTCTCGATCCTGCCGGCGATCGCCATCATCGCCATGCTCGCGGTGATCGGGCTGTACGTCCGCGAGGAAACCGACGAATATCTGCGCCAGCGCATCATCACCGCGATGCTGTTCGGCATTGGCGTGGTGCTCGCCGTCTCCGCGGTGCTAGGCTTCCTCCAGATCTACCATGCGATCGGCCAGATCGACGTGTTCTGGGCGTTCCCGATTTGGTGTGCGAGCTGGGGCGCCGCGCAATGCCTGATGACCTGGCGCGACCGGGTAGGCGCCGACGCATGAACAACCGCCTCCGCGTGCTCCGCGCCGAGCGGGCGTGGAGCCAGCAGGATCTCGCCGAACGGCTCGAGGTCTCGCGCCAGAGCGTGAATGCCATCGAGACCGGCCGCTACGATCCCTCGCTGCCGCTCGCCTTCAAGATCGCCGACCTGTTCGGACTCGCCATCGAGGAGATTTTCCTCAACCCCGCCAAGGAGACGGACCAATGAACCGCTTCGTTCGCTGCCTGTGCCGCCGGGACAACCGGCTTCCCTGGTTCGCCATCCTGATCGCGTTGCTGGCGGCCAATGGCTTCTTCAAGCACGCCCATGCCGCCCCGGGCTCGACGTCGGTCGCCGCGGCCGCCGACACGCTGGTGCAGATGGACCATATCTCGGTGCAGGTGCTCGGCCGCGGCAGCCCGGTGGTGCTGATCCCCGGCCTGTCCAGCCCGCGCGCGACCTGGGACGGCGTGGTGCCCGAGCTGATCAGGAACCACCGCGTCTATCTGGTGCAGGTCAACGGCTTTGGCGGCGACGATCCGCGCGGCAATCTGCAGCCCGGCATCCTCGACGGCATCGTGGCCGACCTCCACACGCTGATCGAGAGCCGCAAGCTGGGCGCAGTGCCGGTGGTCGGCCATTCAATGGGCGGGCTGGTGACGCTGCGGCTGGCGCGCGAGCATCCCGAGGACGTCAAGAAGGCGCTGATCGTCGACACGCTGCCCTTTCTCGGCGTGGTCTGGGGCGGGCTGCCCGACGCCGATGCCGCCAAGGCGCCGGCGGAGATGATGCGCGCCCAGATGGCGGGGCTGTACGGCAAGCCCTTCCCGCCGCTCCTCGCTCAGTCGATCGCCCGGCAGAATGCGCTCAAGCCCGCCTCGCAGGAAAAGGTCGCGGGATGGTCCACCCAGGCCGACATGCGGGTGAGCGGACAGGCGATCTACGAGGACATGCGCACCGATCTGCGGCCGGAGCTGCCGAAGATCACCGCCCAGCTTACGGTGCTTGTGCCATGGACCGAAGCGCGCGGGGGCGAGGAGAAGGTCCTCGGCCTCTACCGCGCGCAATATGCCGGAGCGCCCAAGGTGACGATACAGGGTGTGGGCGACAGCGGGCATTTCATCATGCTCGACCAGCCGGCGGTGTTCGAGCGGGCGCTGATGGCCTTCCTGAACTGACGAAGGCGGGAGCGCGGCGAGGCCCGCGCTCCCGGCACGCCCTCACACCGCCTTCAGCGCGTTCTCGAAGTCGGCGATCAGGTCGTCGGCATCCTCGACGCCGATCGAGATGCGGACGAGATTGTCGGTGATCCCCAGCGCCTGCTTGCGTTCCTCGGCGACCGACAGGTGGGTCATCCCCGCCGGGTGGCTCGCCAGGGTCTCGGTACCGCCCAGGCTCACCGCCAGTTTGGCGATCTTGAGCGCGTCGAGGAAAGCGAACGCCTCCTTCTCGCCGCCCTTGAGGTAGAGCGAGAAGGTCGAACCGGCGCCGGTGCAGTGGCGGCGATAGATGTCCGCCTGGCGCTTGTCCTCGCCGCGCTCGAGGAAGCCGAGATAGCCGACCTTCTCGACCTTGGGATGCGCCGCGAGAAATTCGCAGACCTTGGCGGCATTCTCGCCCGCGCGGCTCATGCGAAGCTCCAGCGTTTCCAGCGAGCGGAGCAGCATCCAGGCGGTGTTGGGATCGCAGATCGTGCCGATCGTGTTGCGCATCAGCCGGATCGTGTTGATGTGCGCCTTGGTGCCGAGCACGCCGCCCGCCACCAGGTCCGAATGCCCGCCCGCATATTTGGTCAGCGAATAGACGACGATGTCGGCGCCTTGGCGCAGCGGCTGCGCCCACAGGGGCCCGAGGAAGGTGTTGTCGATCGCGATCGGGGGCTTGGTGTCGCCCGTGAAGATCGCGTCGCGGCTGGCTGCGACGGCTTCGACGTCGACCAGCGCGTTGGTCGGGTTGGCCGGGCTCTCCAGATAGATCAGCGCGACGTTTCCGGTCGCCGCCTTGGTCAGCACCGCGTCGATTTCCTCGCGGGTGGCGCCCGCCGGAAAGTCCAGCCACTGGACGCCGAAGCGGCCGAGGATCCGCGAGATCAGCGTCTCGGTCGCGGCATAGAGCGGGCCCGAATGGACGATCGTGTCGCCCGGCTTGACCATCGACAGGAACAGCGTCGCGATCGCCGACATGCCCGAGGAGAAGGCGAGTGCGTCCTCGGCCTCTTCCCAGATCGCCAGCCGGTCTTCGAG
>Ga0207671_10003189_pt1 | contig 16533 bp, 16 predicted proteins | sample KBSC24metaG_FD_184352 | JGI IMG/M metagenome (GOLD analysis project Ga0207671, IMG submission 184352) | Corn rhizosphere microbial communities from Kellogg Biological Station, Michigan, USA - KBS C2-4 metaG (SPAdes) (version 2) | ecosystem: Host-associated > Plants > Roots > Rhizosphere > Soil... | reverse complement strand
GACGTCGCTCTCATCAGTTGCGATGAGTCTTACCCGGCAGAGCGGCGTCGCTTCCCCAAGTGGGGCGCTGGCAACGCAGTGGGATCAGAAGCTGCGCGGGCGGAAGCTCTATCAGTTCAGTGCCTACTCGAGCAGCTATGGGTCGGGCGGGATGAACAGTCAGAAGTCGCTGCTGCTGGGCGTGAATGGTGTGTACGAGTTTCGGAGGTCGAGTTCGGTGTCGATCGATGTGCCGGGAGCGAGTGGCGGATCGGCCTCGCGGAATGGCGCACAGGGGCGGTGGCGGATTTACGAGCAGGGCGGGAATGTGGTGTTGGAATTGGCTCCGTCGAGCGGGGCTGCTGAGACGATCGTGCTGACGGCGAATGGCAGCAAGACTCTATTGAATGGGCAGCGGTGGCTGGTGGGGGATTAGGAATTTCGCTTCAAGCGAATATTTTGTAACGTTTGATTTGTGGTGGCTGACGATGGAGGAACTTCGCACCAGGCAGAAGCGTGGGAAGGCAATGGTGATCATTAATCATCGCCAGGGCAACCGCTCCCTTGCGGTCGCGGCTCGGTAACGGTAGCGAAACTACCGAACCGCGACTGCGAAGGAGCGGGTACATTCTAGTTTTTCATCCCATGTTGTGGCCCCGGCAGGGGCCATGAAGAACTTCCTTGAAGACGCCTCTGCCCACGGTGAAAATCGGTAACAGCACGGAAGCTACCAAACTGCGGAATTACTAAACCAGCGGCAGACGGAGACGGAAGCGAGCGCCTTTTTCGGAGGGCAGGAGTTCCAGGTCACCGGAGTGCTCGAGCATGGTCTGACGCGCCAGCGCCAAGCCCAGACCCAGGCCGTTCTTTTTTCCCGCAGTGACGAAGGGCTGGAAAAGTTGGCCTCGAATTTCGTCGGGGATGCCGGGGCCATTGTCGCTGACTTCGATCTGCACATTCGCGCCGTTGCGCGAGGCGATGATCGCGATCTCGCCTCCGTCGGGCAAGACTTCGAGCGAGTTGGAGATCAGATTGATCATCACGCGCTCTACCCGCGAGCGCTCGCACAGCACCATCCACGATTCGTCGGCCGACTGGCGAATCGTCACGTTCTTCTCCGCGGCCTTGGCCTGCTGCGATTCCACCGCGGCGGCGACCAGATCGATCACGGCGCATGGCGTCCGTTTGCCGGGCTCTGCTCGCGCTACCTGCCCGATCTCGGAAAGCATCGACTCCATGCGCCGCGCCGCCTTATGAATGTGGACGGCGGTTTGCTTCATCTGCTCGGCGGGGAGGTCGAAGTCGGAGATCATTTCCGATCCGCCCACGATCGCAGCTAGCGGATTGCGCAGGTCGTGCGCGATCGAGGCAGCCAGGCGGCCGATCGCGGTGATCTGTCCGGTGCGCACCTGTTCGGCGCGAGCATCTTCGATCGATGCGGACATGTGATTGAAGGTACGCGAGAGCACGCCCAACTCGTCATGTGAATCTTCGGGCACGCGCACCGAGTAATTCTCGAGCGCCACCTGCTGTGCCGCCTGATTCAGCGCACGGACGGGGCGAACGATGCGGCGCGCCAGCAGATAGCTCAACACCAGCCCGATGGTCATCGCGACCAGCCATGCGATCACGACGGTACGTTCGAGTGTGGCGACGCTAGTCTCGACGGCATCGAAAGAACGGACCGCCCACAGTTCGGCGAGGGTGTTGCCTTCGCCGTCTTTGAGAGCAGTACGGCGAATGGCGAAGTGCTCGGGATGCGCGGACACTTCTGCGGCGGCGGTTGTGGAGAGCACGGTGGCGCCGTTCACGCGGAGGAGAAAATCGCTGCCCCCAGTGCGTTCCTTCAAATTACGCAGGGTCTGTTCGGTGACCGGATGGGCGGCCAGCAGAATATTCAGGAGCGCGGGATGCGCCCCGGAGTCCACATAGAGCGGCGTGATCACCACTTGCCACACAGCGCCGTCCCACGTTGCGAACGCCGCGCTCTGCCGGGGGAAGGCCTGGCGGGCAGGGTCGAGTAATCGTGTGGCAATCTGTTGACCGATGTTGAGAGCCGGCGGCGTCAATCCGCCAACCGAGGCGATCACCGTGCCGCCGGGGTCAGCTACCGCAAAGGCCGCAGGGGATGCATCGGAATGGCCGACTTGCGCCCGCGCCCACATCTCGCCGGCCGTGTCGCGGATGGTGGGCGCATCCCTGGTGCCGAAGGCAGAGCGCACATCTGACATGGAAGCCAGAAAAGCACTCGCGGTCGAGAGATGCTCGGCACGCGATTCGAGCGAAGCATCGATGGTGCCCAAGCCTGCGAGTACTACCTGCTCCACTCCATCATGCAAGGCAGTGGAGGCCTGGCGTTCGAAGAACCAGCCCGCCGCGGCGAAGAGGAACGTCACAGCCACTACGGTAGACAGGTAGATCTTGGCCAGCAGCGAGAAGCGCGCGGTCATTGTTTGCGGCCCGGGTACTGATCGACGATCACGGCGGGATAGTCCTTGCCGTATTTGTTCTTGTGCGGCGGCACGAGGTAACCCGCTTCGGAGATCGCGACAGCCGGCAGCGCGACGTCGTCCTCGCCGATGGTGAAGGTCTTCTCGAGCGACGTCAGCACATCCGGCAGCGCCCGCTCATGGAAGAACTTCAGGCGATACTCGCCTGGGGGAGCGGTTATGCGGAAGGCGCCCTGCGCATTCGTGACGGCAAAGTAGGGAGTCTCGAGCACCACGATGATGGCGCTCATGGTGGGGTGAATGTTGCAGAACAGGCGGACGATGCCGGGACGCGTGAAAGTGAATTCGCGTGAGGTGCCCGGCGCGTGCAGTCCGACATCGAAGGCCTGCGCATCGTAATTCGAAAAGGCATTGTGAAAGAACGGGTCCTGATTGGGGAACGTGACTTTGGAGCCAACTCGCAAGGCGACCACATGTGGGACGAAGGTCTTGCTCTTATGCGCCACGGAAGCCGGAGTCGTGGAAGCCGGCGGCGTGCCCGAGGTTGGCTCCAGCCAGACCACCACGCCCGAATCATCGAGTTCGCGCTTGCCGGCGAGCTTCGAATCCGTCAGTTTGACTTTCCCCGAGACGGTAGCCGACCAGGCCACCGCCACGAGGCTAAAACAGATAGCCCAGCGCCAGGTCATATCGATTCATCAATTGAATACCGGAAAGCCGGTAAGTCGTCCGAATCTGCATGATCTCAGGTCCGAGCACGACGTTGGGCGCGAGGTGGAAACGGAAGTTCGCGGCGTAGGAGAAGTTGCGCGCCACGCCATTGGCTGGTACGTCGCGATTGAAGTCGTCCTGCATGCCGCCAATTAGATTTATGTCCATGCGCGTAGAGGCGTGCAGGGTGAACTGCGTCCAGCCTCCGCGGCTGCGTACGCCGAAAGCGCCTCCGGGCCGCAGGGCGAATGCCTGATGAATGCCCGCGATTCCGAGATTGGTCAGATCCTGGCCGGTAAAGGCGAAGCCCGTCCAATCCACCCGGGGAGCTACCGGCACCAGCCAGTCGATCGATGCCGCGTAAGATTTGACACCCGAGCCTGCTACTTGCGACTGGCTGAGGTGGAAGCCGGGCGCCAGTTCGAAGCGACGCCCACTGTGGGTGTTGTGGAAGAATTCGAAGCGACCCTGCAAAGCAGGACGCGATGGGGCCAGCTTCACACCGGTCGCGACGGCGGCCAGAGTCTCGTTGGTCTGATAGACACCCATGCGAGCGCGCAACCCGGTCGTATCGGTGAACTGAACGCGCTCTTCATAGCGGATTTGCGGCTGCCAGAGCCACAGATTTCCGCTGTTGGCGAGCAGAGGAACACCCAATTGCGAGAGAGAATCGGGGTCCCGCGGCGAGAAGATCGGCTTATCGATGGCGAAGGTGAGGGAGCGCGAGGTCCAGTTCAGGCTGATATTGGCGGTGCGGATGCGGGCCAGTTGATTCTGGGTGTTGAGCGTGCCGCCGAACAGATCGAGTTGCAGCTTCCCGGTGACCTGCGAGCCCCACAAGCCTTTCGGCGCGGAGTATTGAAAAGCCAACTGGGTATTGCGGAAGGTGCCGCCGGCGTTGTGTTGCGAGGGGGTGAGCGCCGACACCATGGGCAAGTCCACGCCGCCCGTGTGCCCGGCATACAGGAACGTATTCATCAGTACCAGGCCCGAGATCTTCAGCGGGAAGCGCTCAGCCGCTTCCACTTTGCTGGTATCGAGATCCTCCACCCGCTGGTTGAGGATTTCCACCTTCTCTTCGACAGGCGTTGAGGGTTTGGCGGCCTTGAGTTCGAGGACCTGCTGACGAAGACTGTCGAGCTCCCGGTTCAATCGCTGATTGTCCTGCTGCAACTGACCGAGCTGCTGCAGAATCTGGTCGAGATTGGCCTGCTGTCCGTAAGCAGCGGCGGAGAGCATTACACCAAGCGCAAGTTTATGCCATGCCATAGAAAGATCTCAGCAATGATAGTACGGTTTTACGAACCTCTCCGGCTGAGAATGGCTTGGTAATGAAGGCGGTAGCGCCGTACTCTAAAGCACGTCGCGGGAGTTCGGGATCGGTCTCACCACTGACTACCAGGGCACCGCAGACAGGCCACTGGCCGCGTTTGCGGAGAGCGGTGAGAAGCTCGAAGCCGCTCATGCCTTTCATGCGGAAATCGGTTACCAGGACATCGACGGGCAGGCTGCCCCACTTCGCAAGTGCGTCTTCGGCGCTCTCTGCGACATCCACCTGCGCACCGGGAATCGTACCGAGTGCGATCGCGAGGATGGCACGCGCCTCGTCGGCATCATCTACGATGAGCAGGCGCGGCATAGGGCGATAAATGAAAAACGCACCGCTGAGCCGCGGAGATAACGCAGAGAAATGCAGAAAAGATATCCTCCGCGGCTTCTCAGCGATCTCTGCGTCTCGGCGGTGAGCGGCATGGCGGTCAGGCGACGAATCGATAGCCGACGCCGTGGACGGTAAGAAAGTAGCGCGGCACGGCCGGGTCGGGCTCCAGCTTTTGACGGAGTTTGACGACGTGCGAATCGACGGTGCGGGCGGTGGGTGCGGATTCAAAGCCCCAGACGTCTTCGAGAATCATCTCGCGGGTAAGGACGCGGTCTGGGTTGCGCAGGAAATACGTCAGCAGGTTGTACTCGGAGGGCGTGAGCCCCACTTCGTTACCTTTATTGGTCACGATGCGGCGTTCGGTATCCACTTCGATGTTGGCGAAGTTGCGAACGGTATGGTCGGGCGTGCTGCGGCGCAAGACGGCTTTCATGCGAGCCAGCAGTTCACGGGCGCCGAAGGGCTTTACCAGGTAATCGTCGGCGCCTAATTCCAGCAGCAGCACTTTGTCGAACTCTTCGCCCGCTGCGCTGATGACGATGATGGGGGTATTCAGGCGGCCAGCGCGAATTCGTTTGCAGACCTCGGCGCCATCCAGTCCGGGTAGGCGCAAATCGACCAGGATGATGTCGGGCTTTGCCAGGAAGACGCGTTCCACGGCCATACGCCCGTCGGCGACTTCTTCTACCTGATAGCCTTCATTGGTGAGCAGCGTTTTGACGATGCCGCGAATCTCGGCGTCGTCTTCAATGATCATGACACTGCGGGTGGCTGGAGCTGTTTGCATGCGGCAATCACGCTACAAGTGGGTAAATTGTAGCATGCGCCGCGAGGGTGCCTTTGCCACCCAAGGTACGGCGGCGGAGGGTAAAAACGATCCCGGCCGCAGCCAGCAGGCTGAGGGTTCCGGGTTCGGGAACGGCGCTTGTCAGGGTGGAGACGGATACGTTATCCAGGGCTAAACCAGAATTGGGACTCGAGCTGGGTACTGCGTGCCGGCTACCGTGTCGAAAGTCTGTTGAACGAACAACCCGATGCCGGAATTACGTTCATGTCCAAGGAGTGGAAAACGTGCCACTTGCCGCAGTGCAAACGAAACTATTAGTGGTCTGCGTCGGATCATGAGGGTTATGCGTGCGGCCCCTTTCTAGCGGCTGGCCCCGAACGGGTCCACAGCATCATTGCCCGCCCCCATAAAGCGCTCAAAATCGGCCCCATTGAAAGTCAAAATATGGCTCACAGAATAGACGCGCATAAGGGCGACCAGATGAGTGTCATGGGGCGAGTTTGCCAAAGACCTGGTGCCGGGCGACAAGTTGCTCCCACTCGTCCGTCACTCCCGGTTTGCGACGTTGCCGCTATCGAATATGGGGAATGCTGAGGTTGCAAGAGTCGCAGCAGGACAGTTGGTATCGATCAGGGCAACTGTGGTCATTTAACGGCCGTGGTCGCCGTAGATGGATTCGCGCTCCATAGCATCATCGGGCAGGAACGACGGTGTTTCCCGCATGAGTAGCCATCCATGCATGAAACTGGCGCAACCATTCATCAGTGGACAAACCTGGAGCAGCAGGCTGCATCGCGATCAACAGTTCGCGCACAAGCTCGTCCAGCGGCACGCCTTTGGCCTGCGCCTCGGTAGAAATATTAAGATTTTTCCTGTTCTCGTCCTCGGATTTCCCTTTGCCGTTGTTGTTTCATCCACGGAAGCCGTTTAGAACCGCAAGTACTTTTATTTCTCTTCGGTACGTCCGAGGTACGCGTGGACCTTTCAGCGGACACCTAACCAACGGCATACTCCGACACAGAGGGAACGGATGCCTGGAACGCCCATTTTGGTAGTTGATGACGCGCCGGTAAATCGGAAACTGATTCGTCTTCTGCTGACTCATGAAGGTTACGATGTTCGCACTGCCGAACACGCCGAAGAAGCATTAGAGATGCTCTCCGATTACCGCCCGGAGCTGATACTGGCCGATGTTCAATTGCCAGGGATGAACGGGTTGGATATGACCCGGAGAGTGAAAGAAGATCCGCGCACCAGCTCGATCCGCGTGGTGGCTCTGACCGCTGGAGCAATGCAGGAAGAGCGGGATAACGCTTTGCGTGCCGGTTGCGAAGACTTCATTACCAAACCCATCGACACGGCCACACTCGCCACCCGATTGCGCGAGCTACTGGCCAGGACCCCGGTAAAATATACGCCCCCCGGTGAAGCGCCCTATAAGGAAGCCTCGATGGGTTTCTCGGGCACCGAGTTCGAGACCCTGCGCCGCCGCTTTTTGAACGAAGGTTCAGAGCGCAGCCACCGGATGCTGGAAAGCCTGAACACCTCATTCGATGTGCTGGGAACAGCCAGGCTGTTGCACGAGTGGACCGGCAGTTCAGGTCTGCTGGGTCATCCCGAGATCTCCAAACTTTCGCGTTATGCCGAAGAACTGGTACGCGAAGAGCCGATGAAGACGGAATCCGTTCGCGAGGCTCTCAGCGACCTGTATCTTACATTCGTCGGTCTTCGCGACGCCAAGTCCGCACCTGTGCCGGACCATATCGTGCAATCCACCAGTGGACGTCGAGTCGCATTAATCGGCTTCACGATGGACCGCGCCGAATCCATGTGTGCGCTGCTCGAAAGCGTGAAAGCCCGCGCGTTCCTGTTCGATGCAGCCGACGATCCCAATTCGGAAAGCATCCGCGACTGCGACCTGATTTTGTTCCATGTCCGGACGGAAACACTGGCGACCTCCTGGCTCCAGCCGGCAGTACACATCCGCGTCGCACAGAAGATCGTCTTCATCGGCGATCAGCGCGATCTGATGGCGCTGCCTCCCGACGTCCGTTCCCGTGCAGTGGACTTCCTGGTAGATCGCGGCGATCCCGATGAGATCCTGATGCGGCTATCGTTTTCGCTCTCGCGTACCAGCACCGCCGCACCCCCTCTGCCACGAGTGTCGGCTCCCACGGAGGGTCCCGCGAAGCTGGCCATCAGCCGGCCCAATATCATGCTGGCGGATGACGACAGTATCGTGCTGACGCTGGTGAAATCCACGCTCATGAATTACGGCATGAACTGCCGGACGGCCGACAACGGGCTCGACGCGTTGAACCTGATCCGCAGCGAGCAGCCACATGCCGCCGTGCTCGACGTCAATATGCCGGGCATGGATGGCTTCGAAGTGCTGGCCGCGGCTCGTGCAGAGGGTCTTACGTCGAAGATCATCCTGTTGACGTCACTCCATCACGAAAAGGAAATTCTACGCGCTTTCAAGTTGGGCGCGGACGATTATCTCACCAAGCCATTCAACCCGTTCGAACTGGTGGCACGGTTGAAGAGGTTACTGCAGTGATTTGGACCCTTGCGCAATCGCTCCAGCTTGCGGAGGCCGTGGCAGCAGGCGGGTTAGTGGTGGCCATCGCCGCTACCACCTGGTTCCGCTCGTCTCGTAAGGTTCAAAAGCCTGTCAGACCGGGTCTGGAAGCGGAGATTGTAGACGCGCTTTCGGTATACCTGGGTGGCAATCGGGATTCCACACGGCTTCGCACCTTTGCCGCAGAGCACACCGGGGAACTGCAGGAGACCATGCTGCGCTACCAGACGGTAGTGGCAGGCAGGCGCGAAGAAATCGCCGAGCTCTTTATCCATCTGGGCTTCATGCAACGTTGGTGCCACCAGATGCATTCGAAGCAGCTGGTGGAGCGCCAGCAAGCCTTTGCTTGCGTCGCGGCAGTGGCGCATTATGAGCCGGTACGCCGTTTCATCGGCAATATTCCCTCGACCGCGTTTCGCGATCCGGACGAGCAGATTCGCCTGTCAGCAGCGCGCATTTTGATCGCGGCCGAAGAGTCCGATGAACTGGTTCGGATATTTGAGGCGGCGCTCACGGACACGCAGGCGATGCGGGATGCGCTCGCGCCCGAATTCAGCCGTCACGCGATTCTGTTGTGTGAGCAGTCGATTCCAAAAGCTCTCCGGTGTCCCCATCCGCGCAACGTTCTACGGCTCTTGCTGACCTGGGAGCGCGCCCTGCCTTTGCAGGATGTGCAGTTACTGGCGGAACACCCGGATCCGGAGGTCCGGGTGGAGGCGATGCGGCTCTTGCCGTTCCTTCCTTCGACGCCCGAAAATCGCATCGCCCTTCACATGGGAACGATGGATGGCAATGCTGAGGTCAGAGAGGCGGCTGCCGTTGCGGTCAGCCGGTTGAAACCCGATCCGCACTCCAACACTCTTGAACTTCTTCCCGCTGGTGGAAGCTGTTAACGCCTCCATTGGTCAACCATCCGCAGAAACCGGAGAGATTTGAATGACACAGACGAAACGTCAACACGACCGGATCCCAGTCGATTACGAAGTGGTCTTCCTTTGGGAGGATGAGACTGGCCAGGTTCACAACACCCGCCCGCGGGCGCGGGATGCCTCCGACGGCGGCATGCGCGTGGATAGCTCCGTACCGATCGAAAGTGGAACCCATATCTGTGTGGATCTGCCCCGCTTCGGTTCGGCAATCGAGGCGATTGTCTGCTACTGCATTGAGGAAGAGAGGGGCTACCGTATTGGGGTACAGTTCTTCGCTCACGATGCGGACGCGTCTTTCGGGTTCCGGTCAGACCTGGACTACTACGAAATTCTGCAGCTCAGTCCGAAAGCCGATCAGGAAACCATTCACCGCGTTTACCGGATCATGGCTGCGCGCTTCCATCCCGACAATCCGGACAGTGGGGACAAGGAGCGCTTCCTGCTGTTGTCGGAAGCCTATAAGGTCATCAGCGACCCCTTGCGCCGCTCCGAATACGACCAACTGCGCGGCACCGACCAGCGCCGGCCGCTGCCTTTATTCCAGGCACGCGCGTTTGTGGATGAGAAGGAAGGCGAAGTCAATCGGAGGCTAGGCGTGCTCTGCCTGCTGTATGCCCAACGCCGTCGCAATCCCGACCATCCCACCATTACCCTGATGGAACTCGAGGAGATGATGTCGATTCCGCGAGACTATCTGGAATTCACGTTGTGGTACCTGAAGCAGAAGCAGTATGTGGAGATGACCCAGGGTGCGGATTATTGTTTGACGGCCGCGGGGGTGGATTTCGTCGAGGAGCATACGCCCGCACAAGACATATTGCGAAAACTGTTGACCGGCAGCGGATCGCAGACCACGCAAACCAGGCCGCCCCAAGACTTCCACTTCGTGACCTCTCACGTTAATTAAAACGGCGAGAGGCGCCGGCACGACTCGGGGGAGAAACGGGGCCGTCAGCAGGACAGACTGACGGCCCCGTCGTGCTGCACCAAGCCTTCACAGTTAACTTAGGAATTCGGTCATTCCATGGGACAGCCAGCCCAGAACCTCATTGACCGTGATCCGCATCCCGCGAATGCACGGCTTGCCGTCCCGCTTATCGGGTTCGATCGTGATGCGTGGATGCGCGGACGTCATCAGTCGATTATGACGCGAAGCGCGTTTAACAGTATGCTGAGGCTGTATGGCCAGTCTGAATCCACGGATCACCGTTGAGGCGGGCAAGATGAGCGGGAAGCCTTGCATTTGTGGCTTACGGTTCACCGTCTACGACGTGGCATCTTATCTGGCATCAGGAATGTCAGAGGACGAAATTTTAAGGGATTTTCCGTATCTGGAGAAGGAAGATTTCCAGGCAGTCTACGAATTCTTCGCCAGCATTCCGGAAAGGATCTCGATTCTTGAAGCTTCTCGTTGACGAGAATCTGACTCCGGAACTCGTAGTGCACTCTTAAAATAGGGGCGCTGTTCCAATTTTTGCAACGCCGCGATCTTCCCGTGTGGGCTTTGTTACACTTTTTCTAAGCCACACATGAAGCTTTCGATCCTCATGCCCGTGTACAACGAGCGTACTGTGGTCGAGCGGTGCATTTCCCTCGTATTGACCGCCCCGGTGCCCGAGAATATGGAGCGGGAGCTGGTTATCGTGGACGATTGTTCCACGGACGGCACCTACGATATTCTGCAGCGCCTGGCCACGGCATTCCCGCAGATTCAGCTCTATCGTCACGTAAAAAACAGCGGGAAAGGCGCCGCCGTCCGGACCGCCATCGAAAAAGCCACCGGGGATTTTTCGCTGATCCAGGATGCCGACCTGGAATACGACCCCGCCGAGTATCCGCGCCTCCTGCGCCCGCTGCTGACCGGTCATGCCGACGCGGTCTTCGGGTCACGCTACATGGCGGGCGAGCAGACCCGCATCCTGCCCTTTTGGCATTCCATGATCAATAAGGGCCTCACGCTGGTTTCCAACATGTTCTGCAATCTGAACCTGACGGACATGGAGACCTGCTACAAGGTGTTCCGCACCGATTTGCTGAAAAGCATTCCGATCCGTTCCGACCGTTTCGGGTTCGAACCCGAAATTGTCATGAAGAGCGCCAAGCGGAAGCTTCGCATCTACGAAGTGCCCATCAGCTATCACGGCCGGACATACGAAGAAGGCAAGAAGATCGGCTGGAAAGACGGGCTGAAGGCGCTCGGCGTGATTTTAAAGTTCTGGGTGATTGACGATCTGTACGCGACGCCTTATGGCCGCGGCGTTCTCAACAATCTCACCGGGACCCCGCAATACTTGAGCTGGGTGGCGCGCAAACTGCGTCCACATGTGGGCGATTCGGTGCTCGAAGTGGGCGCGGGCATCGGCAATATCGCCGGCCGCCTGATGGGACGACGGGTCCTGTACGTAGCCGCCGAAAAGGATCCCCTCCACCTGCACGCGCTCCGCAATCGCTTTCTGCGAACGCCGAATGTAGTGGTGCAGCGCATCGACCCCGAAGTGCTCGAAGACCTGGCCGGAATGGAGAGCTGCTTCGATACGGTGCTGTGTTTGAACGTGCTCGAGTATCTGGAAGACCCCGGTTACGCGGTGAATCTGCTGCGCGACACGTTGAAGCCCGGCGGCAGCCTGCTGGTGCTGGTACCGCAGGGGCCGGGGCTCTACGGCACACTCGATCAGAGCCTGGGGCATAAGCGCCGCTATAGCGCGAAAGATGCGCGGCGCCTGCTCGAATCGGAGAATTTCACGGTCGAGACGATCTACAACTTCAATAAGGCGGGCACGCTGCCGTGGCTGGCCTACAGCCGGCTGTTCGGTTCAAAGAACATCAACAAGCCCGTACTGAAGGTGTTCGATAAAAGCGTCTGGCTTCTGCGCCGGCTCGATCCATTGATGCCGTGGCCGGGGCTGTCGCTGATCATCGTGGCGCGTAAAAAATCAGGTACAGAGACCTCCGGCCATACGCGCGAGAACATGGGCGAAGTCTCCACTCCCAATGTCAATTGAAGGGTTGCTCAGCCAGTTTGCCAGCCAGCGCATTCTGGTGATCGGTGACCTGATGCTCGATGAGTACATTTGGGGCAAGGTCTCCCGCATTTCTCCGGAAGCGCCGGTCCCGGTGGTGAACGTCACGGGCGAAACGTATTATCCCGGAGGCGCGGCCAACGTGGTGCGCAATGTGCGAGAGTTTGCATCCCAGGTCGCCGTGATGGGGATGGCGGGCACTGACCCTTCCGGTATGCGCCTGGTGGAGTTGCTACAGCGTTCGGGTGTGGACACTTCGGGCGTGGTGCAGGATGGCGATTGCTTCACCACCGTGAAGTCGCGAATCATCGCACGCAATCAACAGGTGGTGCGCGTCGATCGCGAACGCAAAAGGTCGCTGACCGCGGAGCAGTTGGAGCGCGCCTTTGTCTATTTAGATCGGACGATTCCCACTGTGAGTGCCGTCATCGCGACCGACTATGGCAAAGGTTTCCTCACCCAGCCGCTGGCTGATTACATCTGCCGCAAGGCCCGCGAACACGGCAAGATTCTGACGGTGGATCCGCATCCGCATACCAGGCTCTCGTGGGTAGGCGCGACGGCAGTGAAGCCCAATCGGGGGGAGGCGTTCGGCGCGGCGGGATTGCCGCCTTCCGAGCCAATCTCGCCGGTGTTGCAGGATCAGCCACTGCTGGAAGCGGGCAAGCGTCTGATGGGGATGTGGCAGTGCGGCAGCCTGCTGATCACGTTGGGCGAGCAGGGGATGCTGCTACTGCGCGAAGATGCGTCGCCGTATCATACGCCGACTCGTGCGCAGGACGTCTTCGACGTTTCGGGTGCAGGCGATACGGCGATCGCAGTCTTCACGCTGGGGCTGGCGGTGGGAGCAACGCCGCAGGAAGCCGCCGAGCTGGCGAATCGGGCCAGCGGGATTGTGGTCGGCAAACTGGGGACGGCAACGGTGACACTCGCGGAGTTGCAAGCGAGTCTATGAAGTCACGCGCGGTATTCTTCGATCGCGACGGCACACTGATGGAAGAAGTTCACTACTGCGGCGATCCCGTGCAGGTGAAGATGTACGCGGGCGTGCCGGAGTCGCTCCGCAAACTGAAGGAGGCGGGCTTCCGCACGTTTATCGTCTCGAATCAAAGCGGAATCGGGCGCGGGTTGATTACGGAGGAGCAGTATCGCGCGGTGCAGTCGGAGTTACTCCGGCAGATCGGTGACGGGCTGATCGATGCGTCGTACTTCTGTCCCGATGCGCCCGGTGTTCCGTCTACCAGACGAAAGCCCGAGCCTGGGATGCTGCTGGAAGCGGCGGCGGAGTTCGCTATCGACTTGGGCGCGTCGTACATGATCGGTGATAAGAGCGCCGATATCGAATGTGGGCGGCGTGTGGGCGCGTCTACGATTTTGGTGCTTACGGGATATGGCGCGGAGCAGGGGTGCCAGGCCGATTTTAGGGCAGCTGGCGTGGTGGAAGCAGTTGAGTGGGTGCTCGCTCTCAAATAGCTATTCTCTGCCGCGAAGGATTGCGGCCATCACGCGCGGGTGACGGCGTCCGTGGATGACGGCAATCACCCACAATGGACGTTCTTCCGGAGCATAGGCAATCAGATATTCGCGTACATGAGCGAAGCGAAGAGGTCGGCTCGTAAGGTCGGGTCGTGTGTGCCCCGAGTGAGGAAACGAAGCCAGCCGGCGAAACGTCTCGAGGATTTCTTCCCGAACGCGGCCGGCAGCGCGAAGGTTGTCGAACGCTATGAATTCCCAAATGTCGATGATGTCTCGCGCCGCTCCGGGATGAAGTTCGAAACCCTGTCCCGTGCTCATTTATTGCGTGGATTTCTTCAATGATTCAGCTTCACGCTGACGCAACTGTTCGAAAAACGTTTCACCGTCAATGGGCTTTACCCGGCCGCTTTTCAAATCGTCATAACGACTGTCCAACATGACGCGCACCTCGGCGAGTTCCTCCACGTAGCCCGCGACCACATCTTGCACCAGATCGTCAGCGGGCCGCCCCGCTCGTGACGCGATATCGGCGAGTTTTTTTTCGAGTTCCGGGGTGAAATGTACTTCCATGCCTTCCAGCCTACGGTAAGCCAATACTTAAGGCAACAACAACGCTGACCCTGCAAAAGACCAGACACGCGAATTTCCCCCTTCGCTACCCTATACTGAGCTACTATCGGCGCAACTTGCGCTTATCAGTCTGAGGGATATATGCACAAGCTTTTGCGCGCCGCAATCTGCGGCCTTCTGTTTCAGTGCCTGCCGGCGTACTCCGCCACCATCGGAACACAGAGCGGCGACATCGTCACGTACGTGAGCAACATCGTGATTCCCGGGTCGGGCACGAATGCTTTCGTGGCGCCGAGCGATGCCAGCATCGCTGCCTGGAGACAGGTGGTGGACGCGCTCTTCAGCGGAAAATATCAAACTGCCGCCGACCTCGCCGATCCGCTCAACTATAGCTTGGTCAGGTTCACCGACACCGGCCGCAATCGCACGTACTACATCCTAGTCGAGCAAACCAACGCGCAAAAATCTCCTCTGCGAGGCCTGGGAACCTATATCTACAATCCCACCGCCTGCCGCAATCTGAGCTTTCAGGCGCCGCACGCGGGAGGCGATCAGAATACCCGTGAAGAAGCCGCCACCTTATTCGCCGATCTGAATGCTACCGCGCTGCTGGCGGCCGGCACACATCGCTGCGCGAACTCCGCCATCAGCGCCTGCGATGGGTCTTCGAACGCGTGCGGCGATGGCAGCTTTCACGTATCGGACGTCGCGCACTATACACAAAACTATTTCGAGCCCGCGCACGAGGAAATCGTGAAGACTGTCCCGGGCATCATCACGGTAGCGATTCATGGTGAAGGCGTACATACGCCGGACGTGGTGCTGAGCAACGGCACCTGCTTCAACTATCCAGCGCCCAGCACCGCCACATTGCTCTCGGCGGAATACAACAAACTCTTCAAGGACCTCGGCGCCTCGGTCTCCTCCGGCACTTGCAATAACGGTAGTGCATCTACTTCACTATGCGCCGAGACGGACGTGCAGGGGCGCTATGCCAACAATGCGTCAACCGCGAACCTGTGCAGTTGCGCCGCTCCAACGAAGAGCGCCTGCTCCACCACGCTCGGGTGCGGACGCAACATCGTGTTCCCCGAAAAGTTCGTGCATCTGGAGCAGGATTGCCAGCTTCGTGAAGTCCCCGGCTGCGCGGTGCCAGGCATTGGCTATCAGACCGCGGTTGCCGCGTTCGCCGCAGTCTTTCCCTGCTCACCGCGGATCAGTTCGGTGGTACAGGGCGCATCCTTCAAGACGGATCCTTTAGCGCCGGGGTCGTTCTTCTCGCTCTTCGGAGAAGGGCTCGGCGCGCAGGAAGCGGCCGGAGCGAATGCGTCGTTTTCGCTCGGCGGACTTTCAACCGAGATTTGCGGACAGCCCGCACGCCTGGTGTACAACTCCGGCCAAGGCCAGCTGAATGGCGTAGTTCCGGTGGAAGCAGCCGGCAAGGCATCCTGCAATGTGACCGCTACGCTGAGCGGTTTCACGGTACCGCCGGTGCCTGCCACCGCGACCATCCCGATCGTGCCGCAGAATATCGCGCTCTTCCTTTATTCGCCGAACGCCAACCTGACGGTCCCGATCATTACCAATGCGAACTACCAGGTGCTGGGTCCTCCCGGCTCGGGTTTGCCACAAGCGCAGAAGGGCGGCAACATTATTCTCTGGTCCACGGGCGGCGGTCTCACGACACCAGTAGTGGCGAACAACGCCCTGGCGCCGGCGAGCGGTGCGATCATGCAGGCTACGCCTACTGTACGCATCGGGGGAACAGCGGTCACCGTGCAGTACGCGGGACTGGCGCCAGGCTTCTTCGGGCTGTACCAAATCAATGTCGGGCTGCCCCAAAATCTTGCGAGCGGGAAAGTCTCGCTGACCCTCTCGAGCGGGACCGGCGATGTGAGCTACGACTTGTGGATTCAATAGTGCGGATGCACGCATTCCGTTTGCCTGCATCAACTCTATAATCGGCGAATTCGTATGATCATATCCCTATGTCCAAGAATCCGCCCACTGGCAACATCGCCTACATCTGCGAATGTGGCAAGAAGTGGGTTTTTCCGAAAACGGTAGCCGCGTCTACTCAACTGGCCCAACATCCTTGTACTTGCGGACGCGTAGTGATGGTGCAAAACGGTTTGATTTACGCAACCCAGGGCCGCAAGAAATAGACCTTATGAGCACAGTCCTGTTGCTGATGATGTCGAACGTCTTCATGACCTTTGCCTGGTACGGGCATTTGAAGTACGGTCATGGCTGGCCGCTTTGGAAAGCGATCCTGATCTCCTGGGCGATCGCGCTGCTGGAGTATTGCCTGGCGGTGCCGGCCAATCGCCTGGGCTTCGGCCATTTCTCGGGCTTCCAGCTCAAGATTAT
>Ga0207671_10003188_pt1 | contig 16534 bp, 8 predicted proteins | sample KBSC24metaG_FD_184352 | JGI IMG/M metagenome (GOLD analysis project Ga0207671, IMG submission 184352) | Corn rhizosphere microbial communities from Kellogg Biological Station, Michigan, USA - KBS C2-4 metaG (SPAdes) (version 2) | ecosystem: Host-associated > Plants > Roots > Rhizosphere > Soil... | reverse complement strand
CGTGGCTTGTAAAATTGCTTATCGCCCGCCATAACATCGCAAAACTTATCGTATTCAATATCCAAATCCACTTCTTTAACACCGTCGGCATCCGTTCCCGAATTGATGTTAAACAAGCTTGGCTGCTTAATATTAAGTATGCGCAGGTACTGTTCTTTTTGCTCATCCTGCTTCAATGCGGCATAGTTTATATAGTCAAAGCGGTATTCGCCGGTGGCTAAAATCTTTACTTTGGTTTTAGCGCTTCCATCTTCAGCAAGCGTAATATGGGCTTCGCTATTAAACTGGTTGTCTATAATTCTACTGCGTGGCGTGCTAACCAATTTGCCGCCTTCCGGGGTAATTAATAACGCGGTGCGGTTCTCGGTAAACGGCCCCAGCTGCCCGAATTTATTTATGCTGCTGGTGCACTCCAGCCAGGTGGTGTCTCCTTTAAACGGAACGCAAAGTATAACGTGGTTAAAGCTGTTAAACGGAAACGAGAAATCGGCAGGCTCTTTATTTGATTCCGCATTTACAACGGCGTAGCACGAAGGTATATTTACAGCTTTCAGTAGTGCGCTCATATAATTGGAAAGCGCTTTGCAATCGCCGTATTTTTGCTGATCCACAAAGGTAGCCGGGAAGGGCTTAAACCCGCCGATACCCAGCTGCACGCTTACATAGCGCATATTCTTCTGCATGTAGTTGTATAAAAACTCAGCCTTCTTTTTATCACTTTTTATGGTGTCGGTCATTGCCCTAACCTCTGCCTCACGCTGCGGAGTTAATGACCCCACGTCCGCATTCAGGCCTTGTAAAAATTTACCGAAATCGCTCCAGGTGGCCAAATTTCCCTTCACACCAAAAAACTCAAAGTTGCTGGCTGCAAAGTATATATGGGGCAGCACGCGCCATGATTCTGCTCCTTCTTCCAGTTTAAATGCCTTAAGGTTGTTAACCGTCCAGTAATAGTCGGCGGTATTGGCAGTTATTTTCTTTTCAGCCTTTACGTTTGTGTTTTTACTGATATAGCGAAACCCGGCAGCGTTATCTATCTGAACGTGGTAAAATTCGTTTTGAACCGACTGTTCTTCGTTCTGCATATGCCACCTTCCAATATCCATAAAGCTGGATATGTCTTCTTCATATTCCATCTCTATAGTAGTTGGATATGATGCAATGGCATGCCGCACGCCTAAAAACCGCTCATCGGTAACCAGGTCGCCGCCGGGTACGGCGCCATCGTACATATCGCCCTTACGGTATTTTTTTATAACAACGCCTTTATCATTGTAAACGCGCATAATGATATCGCTAAAAGTGTCGTATTTTTTATTGTACCCCAATACCATGGTGCCTTCGCGGTCGCCTTTCTCGTTTAAAACTGTAATTATCTTATGTGTAGTAATTACCATTTTTCCAGGCCCTTTCACCACAACATCTGTTGATGAATAGCGTACTACAGAGTTGGCATCAGTCTTCAGCGAATCGGGGATACCGGCAGCGCTGTACAGCACCGGGTCGATATTTTTGCTTTGGCTAAAGGCATTGAACGCAGGCAACGCCAGGGCTGCGGCGGCAAACAGAATTTTTATATGTTTACAAATCATGGCTCAGGATTTTTTCAATACAACTTGTTCATTCAGCATTTCAAACATTTTTTTAAAAAAGTCGTGAAATTCGGGGTAATTCTCCTTAAAATACAGCGATTTTTTAAATACGATAGAATAACGCAGGTTTATTACACCGTCTTCCTCGGCCGATATCCTTTTAAAGGTAATACTGCCATCGGGCATGCTCATGGTTACACTTTTTGGCAGCACATCGGTTTTATAGCCGGCCGGCAATTTAAACATGCCGTTCAGCACGTAGGCATTATCATACCCAAAATCAATATCAGTCTGCCGGTTTTCGGCTAAAAATTCATTCTTGCTTAAACCTGTAAAACGGTTGGCGTTAAAGTAAATGTAGTTATCGTCCGAACCGGCCAGGTCAAGGTTGAAGTCCACCACCTGCAGCAACGGCAGGGTATCTACCTCCATGTTCTCGAACGCCAGCTTAGCTATGTGCAGGTTATTGTCCTTGTTCTGCAGGTATTCGGTATACTTCTTTTCACCGTCGAGCTTATACTTTTCAACGGCATCTTTGCGGTTGTAGCCATAGCTGTTAATATGCGCCGATCCCGTCATTTTAGCATCGGGTTTAATCTCTGCATTTATCGACACCATTTGCCTCACCGGGTTGGTATTTTCCAAAAACAATACATCGTATTTATTATTGTCTTCATCCATATAAAAACCCATACCGTTCAATAGGTCGGCAGGTGTCTGGTTATATACGTTATATTTATTAGTTGCGTCAAGTATATAGTACTTGTCGTCTTCAAGAGGTACATACACAACGGTGCGGTTAAATATGAAAATATTCGGATAAGCGGGGTTTACCTTGCCATTGTCGCGGGTACTAACCATCATGGGTATAGCCCTGATACCGGCCTTGCTCAACAGGTGGCACAAAGCCAGGTTTATCTCTGTCGAGTTGCCTGTTTTTTTGTCCCATGCTTCTGATGTGCCGTCAATTGTGTAATTTCTGTCAATCTCGTTCCACTTCATCTTGCTTTTTACAGCGCTGAATATGAAGGCCATTTTTTCATCGGCCGATTTCATCTTTTTCGCCTTGTCGATTATGTCGCCCTCTCCTGATACATGCCTGTTTACCTGTGAGCCAAAATCTGTACTGTTCCGGGCCTTAATTGCCAGCTGATTCCAGGTATTGCCAAACTCTACCGTTCCGCCTGTATTGTCAAGGCGGCTGGCCGGCAGGTATTGTATGTGCTGCAGGTTATCTTTGCGTGCGCCCATATAAGGCTCGTCATGCAACGAAGGTATGTTGGCTAAAGCTTTAACCTCATCGTTATTTACTACATAAGGCTGGGTAACGCGCTCCAGGTGTTTAAAATAATACGTATTGGGCACCGATGCCTTAAATTCGCTGTAGCGTGTAGGGATGTCGGCCTGGAAATACCAGTTAGGAAATGCATAAAGCGATTGAGAAAACATAGTATATTTTATATCAAGCACAGAACCGGCCTGAACATTGGGCAGCGAGAACGCAAGGGTATAATAGTCCCTGTCGGCATGCTGCTTGTAGTAGTCTTTTTTATCAACCTTAAAAACTTCCTGCTTGCCATTGTTCAAATTGATGGTTTCGGCATCAATGCTTGATATCTTCTGAATCTCGCTTACGCCCAGGTATTCAATTTTGAAGCTGCCATGGCTCTTGCCTTTGTCGTTGAATATTTTTATGCGCACATGCCGTTCAAAAATCAAGCCGTCGCTAAAGCTAACTTCGCCCTTGTCGAACAATATTTCGGCGTTAGCATCAGGTTCAAACTCGCACGATTTCAGCTCCATGTCCTCCATGCTCACCTTTCCGAAGGGCATAACTGCCGGCAATTTAGCAGTCTGCGCCTTAGCATTTATCACCGCAGCCAGGCCTAGCAGCAGTAAATAATATTTGCTTACACTTCTATTCATAATACTTCATTTTACTTTTATTTCTCCGCTTACCGGAGCGTTGATTTTCGTTATATTTATTATACCTATCCTTTTTTCAACACTATCTGCTCGTTAAGCAGCTCATGCATTTTCTTAAAAAAGGCAAAAAAGTCCGGATAACTTTCTCTAGAATATTCCGGCGTGTTATAGCTAACGTTGTAACGTACCACTATCGAACCATCCTGTTCGGCTATTACCCGCTTAAATGTGAAGCTTTTATCTGGCATGGCCATGCTGACGCTTTTTGGCAATGCATCCGCCTTATAGCCGGCCGGAATCTTAAAAAGGCCATTTATAGAGTAGCTGCGGCTGTAACCAAAGTCGATGTTGGTCATGCGGTTTTCGCTCAAAAACTCATTCTTTTTTAATGAAGAAAACATATTAGGGTTCAGGTATATATAATTATCGTCAGAGCCGGCAAGATCCTGCGAAAAGTCAAACTTCTGCATTAACGGCAGGGTATCTACCTCCATGTTTTCCAGCTTAAGCCCGGTAATTTTTATGCTGTTATCGTCATGACGCAGGTAGTCGGTGTATTTTTTTTCGCCGTCGGTTTTATAACGGTCCACGGCAGAAATTTTGCTGTAGCTGGCATTGCTTATCTGTGCGTTGCCTTCAACTTTTCCCCCGGCTTTTATGTCGGCATTAATGAATACCGACTCGCGCACCGGCTCGTCTTTCCTTAACAAAACGATGTCGTATTTATCTTTCGATTTGTCTACCCAAAGCCCTGACGAATTCAGCAGCTCTACCGGTGTTTCGTTATACTGATTGTATTTGCCGGTTGCATCCAGCACATACCGCCGTGCCGAATCGATAGGTATGTAAACCACGCCCCTGTTGAATTGAGCGGTTGAGGTATAAAACGGTTTTACGCGACCGTGATCGCGGGTGCTTACCACCATGGGCAGCGCCGCATCAACCCCCGACTGCCTTAATAAATGATATAATATCAGGTTTATTTCGGTCGAGTTACCGGTTTTGTTTTCCCAGGCTTTGTAAGTACCGTCTTCAGTATGCCAGTCGTCGTGGCCATTCCATTTCATGGTGTTCCTAACTTCGTTAAAAAGGTAGGCTATTCGCTGGTCGATAGACTTAATTCCTTTGGCCTTTGCGATGATTGCTTCCTCGCCGTTAACTTTTCTTTTCAGCTGGCCACCAAAGTCACCATTATCGATAAGACGACCACCTACTTTTCCCCAGGTATCCGAAAGGTTGGTGACGAAACCGCCGAGAGGCTGGAACGATACCAGCTGAAAAGTAACAGATTGAACATTGTCTTTGAAGGACGACATGTAAGGTTCATCGGGCAGTGAGGGAACATTTGTCATGGCGCGCAGGTCTTCGCTAAGGTTATAGGGGTAAGCGTGTCCGTCTTCCATCAAGCTGCGGCTATCGGTGGTATGCTCATCTCGTACCAAGGGTAACCAAACGTTTCTGTTCGCCCTGTAATAAAAAATTTCGGGAATGGAGGTTTTAATTTCGCTGTAGCGAACAGGTATTTTATCCTGAAAAAACCAATCCGGAAAATCAGCAGGCGAATTAGCGCCAAGATTGTACTTGTATTCAATTACGCTGCCCGGTTTTACATTGGGCAGGCTAAAGGTCATCTCACTCCAGTATTTGTCAATATTTTTGGTGTAAACCAGCTTCTTATCCAGCTTTGTAATTTCCGGCTTGCCATTAACCAGGTTAATGGTTTGTGCCTGCAGGCCGGTAATGTATTCCAGCCTATCGCCGCTAAAAAATTTGATATGTATGTCGGCTTCTTTTTTGCCGTTGTCGTTAAAAATCTTTATCCGGCGGTGCAATTCGGTTGTAATTGATAAAAGATCAGCCCCAAAATAAACGTTGGCCTTATCAAAAAGCACTTCGGCGTTGGCATCTTTTTCAAAGTCGCAGGCCTTCATTTCCAGGTCGGCATTGTCAATGGCCCCGAAAGCTTGTGCATTCGGGCCTGTGTAGGCCGTTTTTTGGGCGTTTGCAGAAAGGCATAAAATACCCGCGGCCAACAGGAGTAAAAATTTATTCATGTGATATAATTTGGTATTTAAATATAATAGTTAATTAGTAATATCTGTTCATATTTTCTTAAGCACTATTTGTTCATTCAGCATCTCGAACATCTTTTTATAAAAATCGCGGATGGCGGGGTATTCATCCACAGAAAAAATTGATTTGGCGAAGTCGATGTTAAAACGGATAAGAATCTGCCCTTCCTGTTCAGATACTATGCGTTTAAAGCTGATGCTTTTGTCGGGCATAGTCATCGATACGCCTTGCGGCAGTGCATCTATTTTATAGCCGGCCGGCACTTTATATAAGCTTCTTATCGAATAGCCACCCATATAGCCAAAGTCGATATCTGCCTGCCGTTTTTCGCTTAAAAACGGGTTGGTACGGAACGATGTAAGTAGCGTTGGATTAACGTAAATATAAGTTTCGTCCGATCCGGTAAGGTCAAATTTAAAATCCACACTTTCAATCAATGGCATGGAGTCGGCCGCCATATTTTCTCTCTTCAGCGAAAGTATTTTTAAATTATTATCACCGCCGTTTAATGATTCTTTGAATTTAGCCTCACCGTCTTCGGCGCAAGCAGCCAGGTGACTTGTTTTGAGCCAGCCATAGCTCGATATATGTGCCGTGCCTTCCAGCTTGCCGTCGGCCTTTATTTGCGCATTAACAAAAACGGACCTTTTCACGGGCAGCGTGTCTTTAAGAACCTTTAGATCGTAATTTTTGCCCACCGGATCTATGTCGAGCGAATAACAATTCAGCAGCTTAAACGGGATGGAATTGTAGATGTTATACGGACTGGTAGCATCAAGGATATAGGTTTTCTTATTTGCGGCAACGCTCAATACCATCGTATTAAAGTCCCGTACGTCTGGTAAATCCAGTTCAATCCGCCCGTTGGACCGCGTACTTACAAAGGTTAAGCTGCTTTTAATACCAGCCATTCTTAAAAAATTGTAGAGCACCAGGTTTACCTCTATGCTATTTCCCAGTTTGTTTTCCCAGGCTTTCCTTACCCCGTCATTTGTATACCGGCTGTAACGGTTGTTCCATTTTATCTTATTTTTTACCCTGTTAAATACCAGCCTGATCTTTTCCTCATCGGTTTTAAGCTGTTTGGCAGCGTTCAATAAACTGTCATCTTTCAGGTTCCTGGTCAGCTCGTCGCGCAGGTCGGGGTCATTTATCAGCAGACCTGTTACCAGCGGCCAGGTATGAACCCTTGGGCGAAGCTTCATATCATTAAACGGCGTCTGTATCAAAAAAAAGCGCGTGTTCTGGATATTATCTTCAGGCGTAGTGGTATACGGCTCATCAATAAATGATTCTACATTTTTTACAGCCCACAGGTAATGTACACCAGCAGAGTCGTTCGAGCTGTTCCTGATAGCTTCCCTTATATTTTTATCATATGACTGGTAAACCCTTGGGATTATTTTATAGCTATACCCGGTTGATATCTTTATATCAAACGAGCTGTACCTTACCGGGAGTGATTCCTGGAAATTCCAATCCGGCACATCTCCCGGAAAATCAACTGTGCGGGTGTAGGTAAATTCTACAATTGCCCCCGGCTTAGCCGCCGGAAAGCTAAACTTTAGCGTTTTGGTACTTTTATCGCCGGCTTGTTGGTAAATAAGCTTTTTATCGACAGGCGTTGTTTTAATCACGCCATTTTCGAGATAAATGGTGTGGGCATCAACATCGGTTATCTTTTCAAAATGGTCTTCGCTGGTGTATTCTATCGTAACGTCGGCTTGCTTAAGCCCTTTTTCATTTAATATTTTAACCCGGCGGTGGCGGGTTATCGTGGTAACATCATTAAGAGCGCCCACCTCGGTTTTATCAAACAAAACTATGGCGTTGGCCCCCTTTTCAAAGTCGCATGATGTTAGCTTAAGGTCATCCATAGTAACCTGGCCAAAAGGCATAGCTCCCACTGTTTGTGCAGATGTATTACGGCACAACAGGCATAACAATAAAAGGTATATGAGTTTTTTCAACAGTTTATAACAGGGTTTTATATTTATCGCTACAGATTGATTATCCAACACTTTACGTTTTCTTCAGCACAATCTGTTCGTTCAGCATCTCGAACATTTTTTTATAAAAATCATGGATGGCGGGGTATTCATCCGTTGTATATATTGATCTTGCGTAGGTAATCGTATAATTTAAAAATATAGCGCCGTCGGCCTGCTCAACAGACCTCCTGAAGCTTATGCCGCCATCTTTTGTAGAAAGTATCATGCTTGCCGGAAGCGATTCAATTTTATAGCTTTTCGGTAGCAGGTACCTGCCTTTAATAATATAGGTATTCAGGTTGCCGAAATCAATTGGTGCATAACGCTTTTCGCTGATGAACGGGTTTATTTTTGCGGGCGAAAATATATTGGGGCTGACGAAAATATAATTCTCGTCGGTCGAGGTAAGATCGGCCTTAAATTCAAATGTTTGCGCAAGAGGCAGCGAATCTGTTTCCAGGTTTTCACGCTTCAGCGATGATATGGTGAGGTTATTGTCGTTATTTTTAAGCCCGTCTGTATATTTTTTTTCGCCAAGCTTTTCGTATTGTTCAAGCAACACCATACGATGGTAGCCGAAACTATTTATGTGCACCGTTCCGGTAAGCTTTCCATCGGGTTTTATTTCGGCACTCACAATCAGGGCTTCCCGCGCGGTCTCGTTGTTCACGATATCTATCATAGCCGAGGAGCTGCTGTCGGGGTTAAGTTTCATCCCCCTGCAATTCAACAGATTCCAGGGCGCTGCTACGTAGCTATTATATTTATTGCTCGCGTCAAGTATGTACGTTTTGCCAGAAGCTGTAATGGTTTGCAATACCATGGTATTAAAGTTTTCGAGCATTGGCAATTCTTCCTTCATCTTACCGTGGTCGCGCGTGCTTGCGTATATCAGCGAGCATTTTATACCGGCTGCACGCAAATAATTATATAAAATAAGGTTTATAGCGGCACTATTACCGGCCTTTTTTTCCCATATATCAGCGAGCTCGCTTTCACCCGGCCCCACCCAATTAATCCCATTCCACTTCATGGTGGTTTTTATCTTATCAAAAATAAAGGCTATTTTTTGCTCGTCGGTATTAAATGTCTTAACCTTTTCTATCCAGCCGGACTCGTCTTTAAGGTCTGTTTTCAGCCATTTCTTAAGGTGCGGATCGTATAATGCCATTTGCGCCAAAAATTGCCAGTTGGGCGTAAACACCCCTGTACGACCGTAAACTTCAACCTTCTGTATATAATCTTCCCTGCAGGTTGCAAAAGGCTCTTCGCTAAACGAGGGCACATTTTTCACCGACCAAAGAAAACGGTTGCCAGTATACTGGTTATGGTCGTTTACCATCGGACCATTCTTTTCCTGGTTAAATTCGCCGTAAACTGTCGGGAATATCTGGTAGGTAAAAACCGGGCTGGTTTGCGCGTCGACAACCGCATATTTTACCGGCATATCTTTTTGAAACATCCAGCTTGGAAATAGCCCGCCTTTATCTACATTTTCCTGGTAATCGTATTCTACAACTGAACCCACCTTCACTTCAGGAAAGTTGAATGCAATGGATGTGAAATCCTTCGACTTTTGCTCATAAAAAAGCTTTTTATCTATGGGTGTGGCTTTAACAATACCATTATCAAGGTTCAACGTCTGCCCTCGCAGATCTTTAATTTTCGAGAAGTGGCCTTTAGTATAGTAAAGGATGGTAATATGCGCTGCCGGCAGCCCTTTTTCAGTCAGTATTTTTATCTGGGTGTGATGCTTTATTATGGAGTTGCTTTCGTTAGCGGTCACCTCGGTACGGTCGTACAAAATCATTGCGCTTGCGCTTTTTTCAAAATCGCAAGTTGTGAGTTTCAGGTCATCAGTGTCTATCTGCCCGTAGTTACGGGTTTGCCCATTCGCAAAAATCACCGCGCAGCACAGCGAAAGGGGCAAGAATAGTCGTTTCAATTAATAGGGTTTAACACACCGAATATAAAAAATATTTTAGTTATTAAAATAAATTTTTGACAGAACCACTACCCTGGTTAAACCTTTAAACGATGCGATAGTCCTACACTGTACAATACCCTTATTATGGATAATCTCAGGCAAATAAAGCATTTGTATGCCCGCGCAGGTTTCGGCCTAATGTTCGGGGAAATGCGTACGACCGGAAACCTCAGCATAAACCGGGCACTTTCTATGTTGTTCAAAGCATCAGAAAATTACCAGCCGCTCGATATTATTAAGGACGATGCCAGCTACACTATGATGGTGAAGGGTGATAAAACCGAAAAGAAGCAGTTTATGCAGCTGCAACGCCAGCAGGAAAAAGATTTGAACGCAGCCTGGATGGAGCGAATGAGCAATACCGATGCTGTGCTGCGCGAAAAGATGACCCTGTTTTGGCACAACCATTTTGCCTGCCGCAGCAATCAATCGCAGTTTGCACAACAGCTTAATAATATACAGCGCGAACATGCCCTTGGCAACTTTCGCACACTGGTGCTGGAAGTTTCCAAATCGCCGGCTATGCTGCAGTTTTTAAATAATCAGCAAAACCGCAAAGGCCATCCCAACGAAAACTTTGCACGCGAGCTGATGGAGCTTTTCACCATTGGCCGGGGGAATTATACCGAGCAGGATGTAAAAGAATCCGCACGGGCGTTTACCGGCTGGAACTTTAATAAAGACGGCGAGTTTACTATGCGCCCCTTCCTGCACGACGATGGTGTAAAAACGTTTCTCGGCAAAACCGGCAACCTTACCGGCGAAGACATCATTGACCGCCTGCTTCAACAAAAACAAACGGCAATGTTCATCAGCACCAAGCTTTACAAATACCTGGTTAACGAAACGCCGAATACAGACCATATTGCAGCCATGGCCGATGTGTTTTATAAAAGCAATTACGAAATAAAGCCGCTGCTGCAATTTGTTTTTACCGCACCATGGTTTTATGTTGAGCAGAATATGGGCAACCTGGTAAAATCGCCTGTTGAGTTTCTGGTGGGGTTGAACCGGCAGTTTTTTATAAGCTATCAGCGACCGGAGGTAATGCTGCAGTTTCAAAAGGTATTGGGGCAGGTATTGTTTTATCCGCCTAATGTAGCCGGCTGGCCCGGCGGGCGAAACTGGATAGATAGCTCATCCCTGATGTATCGCTTAAAAATACCATCCACCCTATTAAACGGCGGCGTGATTGATTTTACCGGTAAAGCCGACCCCGAAGAGGAGGCTTACATAGCCGCTTCGCACAACCAGCAACAGATAGTAAACGCCCGTGTACAGGCGCAGGCCGATTGGGATAAGCTATTAAAATTGATACCTGCGGGATCATCAAAAAGCAATATTGCAGCATTTATACTGCAGCCACAGGTAAGCAAAGCACTGGCGGCAGAACTGAGCAATGCACCGGATATTAAAACAGCTATAATACAAACGGTTTCGACGCCGGAATATCAACTTTGTTAGCCCCCTGGCCCCCTGAAGGGGGAACGAAAGAGGGCTTTAAGAAATAAAATAATTAACCAACAAGCTCCGGTATAACGGCCAGAGCGATTAACTCCCCCATTAGGGGGTTGGGGGTCTTATGAACAGACGGCATTTTTTAAAAAACACGGCGCTTGCATCGGGCGCGTTGATGATACCGGCTTTTTTAAAGCCTTTTGAGGCGCTTGCTTCAGGCGGGTTAAGCGGCTACAAAAACCTGGTAATTATCCAGCTTTCCGGAGGTAACGATGGGCTGAATACCATTGTACCTTATGGTAATGATATTTATTATCAAAAACGGAATACCATCGCCATAGCTAAGAACGATATTGTGAAACTGAACGACATGCAGGGCCTCAACCCAAACTTGTCGGCTTTAAAAGAAATTTACGACCAGGGTTGGATGAGCATCATCAACTCAGTGGGCTACCCTAACCCCGACCGCTCTCACTTTCGCTCGATGGATATATGGCAAACCGGCAGCGAGGCGAACCAGTTTTTAACCACCGGGTGGATTGGGCGTTACCTCGATTCAAACTGCGCTACGTGTAAAAATGCCTATACGGCCATTGAAGTGGACGACACGCTTTCGCTGGCGATGAAAGGCGCGAAGATGAAGGGTATTGCTGTAGAGGATCCTAACAAGCTGTTCCAAACTACACGGGAACCCTTTTTTAAGGAATTGGTGCACGACCATAGCGATGTCAATTTAAATGAAGATAACCTCGGCTACCTGTATAAAACCATGGCCGAAACCTATTCATCGGCAGGGTATATTCAGCAAACCTCGAAAACCTACGCCGTGAAAGGGGAATATCCTGCAACGCCGCTGGGTAACCAGCTTAAAACTGTCTCGAAATTTATCAATTCCGGCCTGGAGACAAGGGTTTACTATGTGTCGTTAAGCGGCTTCGATACCCACGTAGCCCAGCAACCACAACAGGGCAGGCAGCTAAAAATTTATGCTGACGCTGTAGCTGCATTCATCAAAGATTTAAAGCAAACCGGCAAGCTGGATGATACGCTGGTAATGACCTTCAGCGAATTTGGCCGCCGTGTTGAGCAAAATGCCAGCAACGGCACCGACCATGGCACGGCAAATAACATCCTGTTGTTTGGCGGAAAGTTAAAGAAAGCAGGTGTTTATAACGATGCGCCCGATTTGGTGCAACTTGATAATGGTGATTTGAAATATACCGTGGACTTCAGGGATGTTTACGCGACCTTGTTAGATAAATGGTTAGATGTGAATAATGGAACTGTGCTGGGAAAAGGATTTAAAGGTTTGGAGTTTGTGTAAGCCGAAAAAAGCAGTTACACTATTTACACCGACTTCATTTATTCCATCGGGTTGAAGCGTAAGAGACGCAAAATATTGCGTCTAATGAAACTGTATACTGCTAATATAATCCCTCAAAATCCGCTCAATACCGGTTCAGATGATTGCCCTTATACATCATAAACAGCCCATAGCCTGAAGTAGCTATAGCCAAGCCAATGCCGGTAAACGCCGCAGCGGCAGCTTGGGTAAGCGTGTGATTAAGGCTTAGTATAATGGCGGATACAGCAACCAATGTACTCCACGTTGCGAGGTAATAATCCAGGGTGCGTTTAAACACTTTGGCCAGCGGAAAAAAATGCAGCCCGACAACCAATGCGATGGTAGGGATGGTCAGCTCGGGATGGCCCAGGTTAATAACGACGTTAACGCCGATAAAAATGAGCAAACCTTCAGCGCCGAAAATAATGCCGAACCATTTGCCCATCTTTTTGCCTTCAGCTTTGTCTTCTTCCGTTTCAAGCTGCGGATGGTGTTTTGCCACCGCGAACAGCGTAATTGCTTTTGATATAAAAGTACCTGCAAGAACCGGGAAAACTATCAATACCCATGCAGCTGTTGTGCCATGAAGACCGCTAAAGGCCATGCCGGCCCATGCAAGCGTAAACAACGCCATCATTAAAAGGCCGCTGGCTATGCCCTTTACCGCTACCGCGGGTATTAAGTTTTCCTGGTTTTCCATTATAATTTAATATTACCTGAATTTATGGTGTTATCGTGTGGACAAAGAATAGGTTACAAATAAGCACGAATCGCCGCGAATTTTTTCGAATTACACGAAGTGATTAGCGCTTTTTTGTCATCTTGAGCGCGAGTGAAGGATCTTTACAAAGTAATAGGTAGCCCGCTTTCGGGTTGCACGGATACCTGTCCTGTGGGAATGTCGCCCGGTTAAGATCTTTCGCTCGCGCTCAAGATGACAAATTTATAGTTAATTTTTCCTATTCGTATAATTCGTGTCTGTCTATTATTTTTCAAGTTTCGGTACCCGTTTTGGCGTATCTTTTCCAGATACAATGGTCCTGGAGCTTAATGCAATTGCCCTGATGGTAGCTGTAATATTCGATACATCTAGCGTACTGAATTCGTCGCCCACGGTATGGTACAGCTTATCTATGTCAATCTGGTCGGTCGATATGGTATGCGCCGGAACGCCAACTTCTGCCAGCGAGGCGTTATCGCTGCGATAAAACAGGTTTTGTTGCGGGTATGGGTCTGGGTAAAATTTAAATGCCGTGCCCTGCAAGTTTTTTTGCAGGATGGTACCAAAATCAGACCGCTCAAAGCCGGTAATAAATGCCGAGTTCTCGCCGAATTTTGAAGCCTTACCGATCATCTCGATATTAAACATCGCCATCACTTTATCCGGGTCTACCGTTTTTGCGAAATACTGCGAGCCGTATTCGCCAATTTCTTCGGCAGTGAAGGCCACGAATATCAGCGTACGGGCATTATTGTGCAGCTTTTTATAGTACCTGGCAAGGGTTATTACCGCAGTGGTGCCTGAGGCGTCATCGTCAGCACCGTTTGCAATGCTATCACCTTTAACAGGTGTAATAATGCCAAGGTGGTCGTAGTGACCCGAGAAAACCACATATTCATTAGGTTTGGTTTTACCGCGAATCATCCCTGCGATATTAAACAACGGCAACTCTTCCGATTTACCAGTATAGTTTACCTCGAATGACTTTACATCATCAAAACGACCTAATACAAAAACTAAATCCTGCTCTTCTGCTTTCTTAAACTGGGTTATACCCCTTTTAAAGCGACCCTTAATAGCACTGAAAGTGCCCGCAAATTTGGGGTCGACCAGTATCAACATTTTCTTGCCGGTCTTCATGTATCCCTGGAATTCTGTCCTGAAATTTTTGGCGGCATCAAGCTTCACGACCTGTACATCACTGTTATTGCTCCAGTTAAAAGATGCCACGCTCGACATCGCCAAAATGCTATCCGGAGATACTACAGTGCCATTAATGCTCGCCAGCGCTTTGAGCGGCGAATTACGCATCATGGTAAAATTCTGGCGGAAATCTTTATTGCCTTTCAGCGGAACCAAACCGGCCTGCTTATATTGACTTTCGATGTATTGAGCGGCCTTTTCTATGCCCGCCGTAAAAGTTGCCCTGCCTTGCATGTCATCGGCTGATAAGGTTTTAATCACCTTTTCTACTTCGGTTTGCTTTATTAATTTATTTACATTCTGACCAAAGCCATGCGATGTGATGGCCAATAAGGCTGCTGCTATTATAATTTTTTTCATAATTGGTTTATTTGACTTTGGTTGACAGCCAATTGTTACGGAATGTTTCTTCTTCTTTTGTTAATGTCTTTCCTGCTTTTTCGGCGGTTACAACTTCCAGCGCCGGGCTTTCTTCCAGTATTATGGTCGTATCATGATCGCCGGTGCGGTTGTGGTAATTTACTACCAGCTTATCGCCTATATTTTTTGTTGCGATAATATTAAGAAAAGACTTTCCATCGGTAACTTCTTTGCCATCGGCTTTCAGGATAACATCGCCCGCATCCAAACCTGCTTTGTAAATTGGTGTTCCCTGTACTGTGCTTGCCAGTATTGGCAAACCGGCGCTACCGGTTGTCTGTGCCACACCCGAACGTCCACGATTTTGCGCTACCGAAAGCGGACCAGCCCAGGCTTTACCCGGTGCAGCCTTGCGCAGTATAAATCCTGCTTTTGCAAGTAATCCTTCGTAATCATTCTTTTCCAGGCCGTTAATGTACTTGCCAAAAAACTCAGCAGCAAACTTTGGATTTTTGGTTACCTGTGCCAGGTCGGCCTGTAAATCGGGGATAGTGTATGGTTTCATCACTTTGCCGCGGTTAAGCCAAACGGTGCGCATGTAATCATCCAGGGTAAGGTTAAAATCGCTGCGCAAACGCAAATCAAGCGCCAGGGCTATAGCACCGCCATAAAAATAATAGCTGGTGAAAACGTTATTATTATTGTTTGGGTCGATAGAAACACCGGCGTCTGCAAACACCGAATAACGGCTCATTTGCGGCGCGGTATAGTTTTTTGATGCCGGTTTGTTCAATACCGAATTTACCAGTCCGGCAATAGTGCCGGTATAATCATCAGCTTTAATAAATCCGGAACGCACTAACAAAAGCTCGCCATAGTATTGGGTAAAACCTTCGGCGAACCAAAGTTCACTGCTCATATTGGCGTGCTCAAAGTTAAACGGTTCCAATGATTTTGGGCGGATACGTTTTACATTCCAGCTATGGAAATATTCGTGCGAGAATGTACCCAGCAGATCAAGCTCGTTACCTTCCACCTTCGGTGCGGGCTGTACGATGCAGGTAGAGTTGCGGTGCTCCATACCATCGCCAGATACAGTTGGATATACATCATCCAGGAAAGTATATTCGCCATAATCATAGGTCGGCAGCTCGCCGAATACTGCCTTTTCTTCCAGCACCATCTTTTGCACCATCGTGCCGAAATTATCTATCACGCCCTGGCTATCGTCTGAGTGTACGGTAAGGTTTATCTTTTCGGTTTTGCCATCGGTATTTACAACATCCCAGCTTTTTATCTTGTAGTTGGATAGCTCGGTGGGGCTGTCCATCATGTATTGCATGTTTGGCGCGCTGTAAATCTTGCCGCTCTCGTGCTTTAGCTGACCGGCAACCTGCCAGCCATATTTATCCAAATCGTTAAATTCAAACTGTATTGGGCGGTTTTCCATGCCGGGTATCCACATAAACGTGGCCGGCATATTTAAATGCGCATGGCTTGGGTCGACACTGGCATAAGTGCCATCGGTATGATTGGCAAAAAGCGTATAGCTGATCTTTACCGTCTCCGGATGCTGGCCAACCTCGTAAACATCACCCTCAATTTGTTTTAAAGGAAGTTCCTTGCCTTTGGCGTCGGTTACTTTTACATTGTACACGTTTTTGCCGAACTCGTGCGTGGCATAACGCCCGGCTGATGAGCGGCTCATGCGCACCTTAAAATTGCCGTCCGGCGCCTGGGGCACAAACATTACAATTTCCGCCTCGTGGTGCGCGGCATTAGGAAACGAAACAGAATAAAATATAGGCCTTGCAGGCGGCTGCGCAATTGCTGCGGTGGCCATGAGCGCGGCGGCCGCTGATAGTAATAGTTTTTTCA
>Ga0207671_10003182_pt1 | contig 16564 bp, 15 predicted proteins | sample KBSC24metaG_FD_184352 | JGI IMG/M metagenome (GOLD analysis project Ga0207671, IMG submission 184352) | Corn rhizosphere microbial communities from Kellogg Biological Station, Michigan, USA - KBS C2-4 metaG (SPAdes) (version 2) | ecosystem: Host-associated > Plants > Roots > Rhizosphere > Soil... | reverse complement strand
ATAGTTTTAAAAAATGAAAAAAACTCTCATATACCTGCTATTTCTAACATGTATCAGCCTTAGCGCATTCGCCCAAAAAGATGCTGAAGCACGCACCATTTTAAATAAGGTTAGCGCCAAATACCATGCTTACAACATTGTAAAAAGCGATTTCACGATAGTGGTCGACGACCCACAGGGAGGTACCACCCAAACTCAAAAAGCCACGCTCATTGTACAGGCCAAAACCAACAAATATAAGCTTACCATTTACAGCGCCGACCCTACCCAAAAAAACGTGGCGGAACAGGAAATAACCAGCGATGGCAAAAGCCAGTGGACTTATTTGAAAAAAGACAAGGAAGTTCAATTAAATAACGTTGACCATAGCGATGAGACGTTTAACCCTGCACAAATGTTTACCCTTTATGAGAAAGGTTACAAATATATTTACACCAACGACAAGGTAGAAAAGGGTAAAACATACCAGGTGATAGACCTAACGCCGGAAGACATTAATAAGCAATATTTTAAGGTGCGTCTGATGATAGACAAGGCACAAAAACAACTACACAGCGCCCTGATATTTGATAAAAGTGGCATCAAATACAGCTACACCATTAACACTTTCACCCCAAATGTGAACCTGCCTGAAAGTATTTTTACTTATGATAAGAAAACACATCCCGGGGTTGAGGTGGTAGATTTGAGGTAGTCACTTTTTGTCATTGTGCGCGAGAATTAAGCGCGAAGCAATCTTATCGCTTGCATATGAACGCGAGGAGATTGCCACGGCCTGCTTATACTCATACCCCGTTTAGGCCTCGCAATTGTAAGAGTTTAATAATTCGATGACAAAAAATTAAATCCGAAATCGAACATTTGAAATTCGAAATCAAAAACTATCGCTTCATCGCCCTGTCCATTTCAACTTTGGTATCGCGTTCCTTCAGCGTTTCACGTTTGTCGTAGGTTTTTTTGCCTTGGGCGAGGCCAATTTCCAGTTTGGCGAAACCGCGCTCGCTGATAAATAGCGCGAGCGGAACAATGGTTAACCCTTTCTCCTCGCCTCTTGTCTGTAATTTTTTCAGTTCCTTTTTATTGAGCAGAAGCACGCGGTCGCGCTTTGCTTCGTGATTATAGAATGACCCGTAGGAATATTCGGAAATGTGCAGGTTGCGTACATAAAGCTGGTTATCGATAAACGTGCAAAAAGCATCGTTAAGGTTGGCCTTGCCTTCCCGGATCGATTTTATTTCGGTACCCAGCAATTTGATACCTGCGGTGTATTTATCCAGTATGTGGTATTCGAAATAGGCTTTTTTATTCTTTATGTAGATATTGTCCTGGCTCATTATGGTGCAAATATGCGAATAATTTTCGGAGGGACTTAGCGTGTATTCTCAAACGTGTGTGTCGCTTTGGGTTGGCGCACAGTTAACTCACCCCGACTTCGCTCCGCTGGTCGACCCTCTCTTCGCCTGCGGCATAAAGGTGAAAATTTTATGAAACTATATTTAGTGGGCTTTTACTACCAATACCGGTATCTTTACCCTATGACGAACCTTATTTACGGTTGTTCCGAAAATGAGGTCTTTCAAGGCTTTATGGCCGTGCGAGCCCATTACCAGGAAGTCGATGCTTTGGTCGTTGACTATCTTTACGATCGAACTTGCGGGGCCGCCATAGCCTATTTCGGGTTTGGCTTTGTAACCCAGCTTTTTCATCGCGTCAACATATTTATTTAGGTTATCAAGGTCACTTTGAGTTTCCTGGTCCATTATTTCGTTGCCGTAATAGCGTGCGCCAGCAGTCTCAACTACGTGTATCAGGGTGTAATCGGCGTGTTTACCGCCTTGCATAATGGCGTGGCGTATTGCTTCGGTATCGTTCTTAGAGAAATCGATGCTAACTGCGATATGCTTGTATTTTATAGCATCAAGCTCATCAATAACCGTAGCTATACCATGCGGTACGTAGGTAGGCATATCTTTATGTTTGAACAGCATCGGACGTAAAAATACGTATAACAATAACAAAGCTATGGCAATTATTACCGGTAATACAAGGACGTAGATCCAAATGGCGGTTGAGGGGCTGCTGCTTATCCAATCTTGCACCTGCTGAACTACCAGTTGCGCATTTAACCCTATAATTAAAATGGCGCTGCCCCAGGCCAATAATTTAGTCCATATACCTATAGTAAAATTACCCATTTTTTTCCTGTCGGATGTAAAATGAATAAGCGGAATAACCGCGAAACCCAACTGCAAGCTCAACACCACCTGGCTCAATATAATAAGGTTGCCAAGGCCCGTTTCCCCTGAATACAATATGGTAAACATCGCAGGTACAATAGCCATTAAACGGGTTAATAAACGCCGCAGCCATGGCTCAATACGCAGGTTGATATGGCCTTCCATTATGATCTGCCCGGCAAGTGTACCGGTTATGGTAGAGCTTTGGCCCGAGGCAATTAATGCCACTGCGAACAGCACCGGTGCCAATGAACCGAAAATATGCTCAAGCAGTTTATAAGCATCCTGTATCTCGGCTACTTTAAAATAACCGCGCGTAAAAAAAGCGCTCGCTGCCAGTATCAATATCGCAGCATTTACCACAAAAGCCACATTGAGTGCGATCACCGTATCCCAGATATTAAATTTTATAGCCGATTTAATACCTGCATCAGTGCGGGTTATCTTCCGTGTTTGTACCAGCGATGAGTGCAGGTACAGGTTATGCGGCATTACCGTGGCCCCGATTATACCAATGGCAAGGTATAATGAGGTGCCTGTTAACTGGCTTGGCACAAAGCCTTTTGCAATTGCCGCCACGTCAGGTTGAACAATAAACATCTCTATTAAAAACGACAGCCCGATAATAAATATCATCGATATGATGAACGATTCGAGCTTACGCATGCCTTTGTTCATCAGAAAAAGCATGAGTACTGTATCGGTTATCGTGAGCGATACGCCCCATATCAGCGGCAAATGGAACAGCAGGTTCAAACCTATCGCCATACCGATTATCTCGGCCAGGTCGCAGGCTATAATGGCTATTTGGGCGAGTATATAAAGGCAGAAATTAACAAACCGGTTATAAGTAAGCTTTGAGGCCTGCGCCAGGTCAACCCCGCGCACAATACCCAGCCTTGCACTTAGCGATTGTAGTAACAGAGCAATCAGGTTTGATACAAATAATATCCATATCAGCTTATAGCCCAGCGCGCTGCCCCCTGCTATATCAGTGGCCCAGTTGCCGGGGTCCATGTAGCCAACGCTTATCAGGTAGGCCGGGCCAATAAACGCCATAAATTTGCGCCATCCGGTTTTGTTTTCAGTTGAAACCGAACTGTGTACGTTACCTAATGATTGCTTGCGATCCTCGGTCATATAGTGATCAATAAGTTATTCGCCACTTCGCGGCTGATATGTATTTTGTTATCGCCCGACTGTAATATCATGGAATGGTCGTATTCAATAATTTCAGCCACTTTTATTTTTTTACCTATAGTAAGCTGTTGTTTTTCCAGATATTGCAGAAAGCCGGCAGAATGATCACGTACGCCTGATACAATGCCGCATTCATCAATGACAGCCAGCGATACGGGTTTCAGTTCATGCGCTTTAAAATTTCCCTTACTATCGGGAATGGGGTCGCCATGCGGATCATATTTCGGGCAGCCCATAAACTTGTCCAGCCGGTCAATTAGTTCGCTTGATGATATGTGCTCCATTTCCTCGGCCATCTCGTGTACCTCGTCCCATTTAAAGTTGAGTTTCTCCACTAAAAAATATTCCCACAGCCTGTGTTTGCGAATAATATTCAGGGCAATCTTTTCGCCTGCCGGGGTCAGGCTTACACCCTGGTAGCGGGCATAATTTATCAGTCGCTTATCAGCCAGCTTTTTAAGCATATCTGTTACAGATGCAGCACTGGTATTTAGTAAAGCAGCTAGTTGATTGGTGCTCACGCTATCAGCATTGAGCGACAGATGATAAATAGATTTTAAATAATTTTCTTCTGCTAATGTATTCACTTAAGCAAATCTAATAATAAATTTAGACAAGTCTAAATTTATTATTAAAAAATTTATTTTTGCAAAACCTATTTTTTATAAAATTTTATTTTGCGGAATGCGATAATATTTATATTTGTATCATTATGGCAACTGAACTTGATAAAATAGACATGCAGATATTGAAGATACTGCAGGAGAATGGACGGATAACGAATCTTCAACTTTCAAACGAGATAGGCCTGTCGCCGGCGCCGACCCTTGAGCGTGTACGGAAACTGGAAAACGCCGAATACATTAAAAGCTACCATGCCCTGGTTGATGAGGAAAAACTTGGCCTGGGCATAAAAACATTTATACAAATATCGCTCGACTTCCATCAAAAAAATACCATCCAAACTTTTATTGATGAGATAAAGCACATACCCGAAGTAACCGAATGCCACCACGTAACCGGCCAGTGCGATTTCCTGCTGAAAGTTTACGTACGCGATATAAAATCATACGAACAACTCATTATGGAAAAGATAAGCCGCATAACCGTGGTAAAAACCTTCCAAACCATGATGATCATGTCGACAAGTAAAAAGGAACCGATAGTCCCGCTGGAATATTGAGCAGCCCCACCCAAACCCTCCCCGGTAGGGAGGGCTTAAAAATAGCTTATCAAAAGTCTCCCCTACCGGGGGAGATTTAGAGGGGGCTGATTTGCCAATCAATCGGTTTCTTCCCCTCTTTCTTCAATATCTCGTTAGTTTTTGAAAACGGCTTGCTGCCGAAAAAACCACGGTCGGCAGAGAATGGTGATGGGTGCGGCGATTTGATGATGTGGTGCTTGGTTTTATCTATCAACTCCGCTTTAGCTTGGGCGTAACTGCCCCATAGTATAAATATAATGCCTTCTTTTTTATCGGATATGGTTTTGATAACCTTGTCAGTAAATTCTTCCCAGCCTTTCTTTTGGTGCGAACCGGGGTTGCCTGCACCTACGGTTAGCGTTGCGTTTAGCAGCAGTACGCCCTGTTTGGCCCATTCGGTAAGGTCGCCATGTGTAGGGATAGTAAAGCCGGGGATATCGGTTACTAATTCTTTATAAATATTTTTAAGCGATGGCGGCGGGGTTATTCCCTTTTGTACCGAAAATGATAAGCCATGCGCCTGGTTAGCGCCATGATATGGGTCCTGCCCCAATATTACTACTTTCAGTTTATCAAACGGTGTGGTATTAAAAGCATTAAATATATCGCTGTTTTTGGGGTAGGTGATATGCCCTGCGTCCTTCTGTTCTTTCAAAAAATGGCGCAGTTTAACCATATAATCTTTATCAAATTCATCCTTCAAAACTTCAAGCCATCCGGGTTCCAATGCTATCGCCATAAATCTTTATTCTGCTGTTGATTTAACGTGCAAATTAACGGATATTTGCAATCTATTTTAGTGTAATACATATTATGTCGAATATTTTCAGATTAATTATATCCTGTGTATTTTTTGCCGGCGCTATAGCCCTTTGTGCAACCGGTTCGTGGTGGTGGGGCATATTGGTGCTGCTATTGGGCGGTATTGTTTTGCTAAGCTTTTTCTTTAACGAGAACATGATAATAGCCCAATGGTTTTTACGTAAAGAAAACAATGATAAAGCCGAAGTATGGCTTTTAAAGATAAAGGATTACGAGAAGGAGCTTAACAAAAACCAGCATGGCTACTATAACCTGCTTATTGGATTGACCGAATCGCGCAAGGCACCGATGAAATCAGAGAAATACTTTAAAAAGGCTTTACAACTGGGCATGAAGATGTCGCACAATACTGCTTTGGCAAAAATAAGCCTGGCGGGTATAGCAATGGCCAAACGCAACAAACGCGAGGCGCAAATGTATTTGTCTGAAGCTACAAAGGATGATAAAAACAAACTGCTTACCGAACAAATAAAAATGATGAAAACGCAAATGGCCCAAATGGATAAACAGCAGGTGGTAAGGGGTGGCTACAGGCAGTTTTAAAAAGGAAAGAAAAATGAAAATTTAAGGACGTTCCGGATTCGGGACGTCTTTTTTATTAACAGTATAGAGACGCAATACTTTTCGTCTTTTTTATTTAGTACCGAGACGCAAAGTGTTGCGTCTCTACAATAAACTTATTTTTCTTCCAGTGAGCTGAAATAATCAGGCTCCGAGGAATAATTTTGGTTCGGCGCCATGTGCCTTTCGCGTATCACCATATCCTCATCTGATGGATGAGCCACTTCAACCATTTTTAATAGGCTGCGTATGAACGACAGGTTGAAATTACTCCTGTTCAGCTTTATTAAATATTCGTTTTCTGTTATTTCAAGGATTGAATTAGTCATATCTTTATTTTTTTTAGAATATCAGTCCGTAAAAATAATCAACCCTTTTTATATCAAAGTTGGCGCACTTTTAAGGTTTCATTAACAAATTGTTATTAAAATTAAAAAATCCAAACTCCACTTATATACCATTTATGAAAATCACAGTTGTTATAATCCTGATTTTGCTGCCTTTTTCTGCATTTTGCCAGGATAGCTTGAGCATACACTATAATATATACAACGCCCAAAGCCATAAGCCGGCTACAGTTGATGATATTGTGACCCAAATGGATAAAGCCGATGTTTTATTTTTTGGCGAGGAACACAACGATTCAATCAGCCACCAATTGGAATACCTGCTGCTGAATAAATTAGCTACCAAATATCCTAATAAAACGGCGCTCTCCATGGAAATGTTCGAAACCGATTGCCAAACCGTTTTAAATGAATACCTGGCAGGTTTGATCCGCGAAAAGAATTTCAGGATCGATGCCCGCGTGTGGCCAAATTATAAAGATTACCGGCCAATGGTTGAATTTGCAAAAAGCAATCATGTACCGGTAATTGCTGCCAATGCACCCGCGCGGTACACCAATATGGTTAATCGCCTTGGCTTAACCAGCCTGCAACAGTTGGATGCTTTTGGCAAATCCTATCTGCCACCCTTGCCTATCGATACAGCAACCGGCGCTTATCTCGCCAAGTTTGATAACATTATGGGCGGGCACGGTTCAATGCCCGGAATGCAAATGTACCAGGCGCAAAACTTATGGGATGCCACTATGGGCTGGTCGATAGCTAAATTTGCTAAGGCCCACCGCGGCTATAAAATACTGCAGATAAATGGCGGCTTCCACAGCGAAGAAAAATTGGGTGTTCCTGAACAATTAAAGCACTACGACAAAAAAATAGTCATACTGAATATAGCCGTATACAGCGACGATAACTTTGACAATCCTGATTGGAACAAATTTGCCAAAATGGGTGATTTTATTATACTGACCGATCCGAAACTACCCAAGACATTTTAAAAAGAAAAGGGCCATTATAGCCCCTTTCAGTTATTTATTTCCTTTTGCTAACAGATCGCGTATCTGCGTCAGTAGAACTTCTTCTTTTGTTGGTTCCGGATCGGCCGCCGGTGCAGGTTCGGGTTCAGGTTTTTGCAGGGAATTTATTGCCTTGACCACGATAAAGATACAGAATGCAATGATCAGAAACTCGATAACCGTATTGATAAAATTACCATAGTTAATGGAAACATCAGCGATCTTTTTGGTTGGGTCGCCTTGTTTTATTAAAACTTTCAAATTTTTAAAATCGATACCACCAGTTAAATAACCGATAGGCGGCATAATAATATCGTTTACAAGCGATGTAACAATTTTACCGAAAGCGGCGCCAATTACAACACCTACAGCAAGGTCAATTACATTGCCCCGCATTGCAAATTCTTTAAATTCTTTAACTATTCCCATATGTCAATAATTTAAATTGTTAACTAAATGTATCAATAATTTGTTTGTAATTGCAAACAAATCGCAGTTTTATTCTTTTAAAGCATTAACTATTACACCTCTTTTTGCGTTTAAATGCCGGTAAAAAGATGTATTTTTGCAACGTCTAATTATGCTAAAACAAAACCTTCAACAAAAGCTTCTACAGAAATTATCGCCCCAGCAAATACAATTTATTAAATTGTTGCAGGTGCCCACGGTTTCGTTGGATACACGCATAAAAGAGGAACTGGAGGAAAACCCCGCCCTGGAAGACCTTAGCTTAACTAATTTAAACGAACCCGAAGAACAATATCCCGACCGTGACCCAGATGAAGACAATTTTAACAGCGAGGAAGAACACGGCGAAGCTGATGAGTTTAATATTGACGATTACCTACAGGAAGATAATGTAAATGACTATGGCTCAAGGTATGACCAGAATGGCGATGATGAGGATGAACGCAAGGAAATACCGATTGCCGTACAAAGCTCATTTTTTGAGAACCTGCAATCACAGCTAGACCTGTTGCCCCTTTCGGATAAAGATTTTAGAATAGGTAAACAAATAATAGGCAGTTTGGATGATGACGGATACTTGCGCAGGCCTATCATGTCGCTTACAGATGACCTGGCATTCTCGCAAAATGTGATGGCCGATGATGAAGAAGTGGAAGAAATGCTGGCCATTATACAGAGCTTCGACCCGCCTGGCGTTGGCGCGCGTAGTTTGCAGGAATGCCTTTTGATACAATTACGACGGAAAGACCCTAACGACCCCATCATAAAAAAAGCCATAAATGTTGTTGAACATTATTTGGATGAATTTACCCGCAAGCATTATGATAAGCTGGAAAAATCGCTGAATATGTCGTCGGTAGAATTGCGTGGTGTAGTGAATGAAATATTAAAGCTGAACCCAAAACCAGGCGACAGTAACGAGATAAACACCAAGCAATTGCAGGTGATACCTGATTTTCATATCACCAACAGCGATGGTGTATTGATACTCACGTTAAATTCAAAAAACGCTCCTGAGCTAAGGGTGAGCCGTTCTTATCAGGAAATGTTCCAGCATTATGATAAGGCTTCGCAGAAGGATAAGAAATTAAAAGAGGCAGTTCAATTCGTAAAGCAAAAACTCGATTCGGCCAAGTGGTTTATTGATGCTATAAAACAGCGTCAGCAAACGCTGCTGAAAACCATGAATGCCATTATGCAATATCAGTATGATTTCTTCCTCACCGGCGATGATAAAAACCTGAAACCGATGATATTGAAGGATATTGCCGATAAGATAGGTATGGATATTTCAACCGTATCGCGTGTGGCAAATTCAAAATATGTACAAACAGAACATGGCACCTTCCTGTTAAAATCTTTCTTTTCCGAAGCTATCCAAACTGAAAGCGGCGAAGAAGTATCAAACAAAGAGGTGAAGAAAATATTAGAAGAGCATATAGGTAAGGAAGACAAACGCCACCCCCTGGCTGATGAAAAACTAACCGAGATATTAAAAGATGCCGGTTACAACATTGCCCGCCGCACGGTAGCTAAATACCGCGAACAAATGAATATACCGGTAGCGAGATTGAGGAAAGAATTGTAATAGTGATTGGTGATTAAAGGTTAGAGATTAGTTAAAATCCTTAGCCATAAGTTGTGTTGCGGCTAATTAATCTCCAGCCTCTAATCTCTAACTTAAAAACTATGTTGCGGGCAAGTAACGTTATACCTGTTATTCAATAAAATACCCAGTACAATCTCGTGTGTTCCATTGCTTACGGTGTTTAACGCCGATGTGGTAATGTCATACGAATAGCCCACATTAATAAGCGAGCTGATGTTAAAGCCTGCCAGCACGCCAAATGAATCATCACGGCGATATGAGCCGCCTATCCAGAATACATCCCTGAATGATAATTTCATGTTAACATCATAGGTAAAAGGTACCGGCTGTATCTCTTTGATCATTACCGACGGCATGAGCGAAAGATCATCAGACAAAAACAACTTGTAACCTGCTGTAAAAAAATACTGTGGCACAGATTTATTTTGGTAGATGCTATTTCTGGAGTTGATATAAAGTTTTTGCGGCAGCAGCGATTGTACCGAAGCACCCACATAATAATTTGAAGAATAGGCCCATACCCCCACTCCCAGGTCAGGGCTCCATACGCTGGGGCTGCCATTATCAATAGCCGGGTCATTTTGGGTAAAAAGGGTGAGTTCAGAAGTATTTAATGTAGTACGGCTAACGCCCGCAGCAACGCCAACTGCCAGGTTTAGCGTACTGGTTAAGCCTATATGGTAAGCATAAGTGGCGTCGATGTTTGTAGCGGTAATTGGCCCCGCTTTGTCTGTTACCAGTGTAAACCCAATGCCATGATGAGGAGGCGCTGCCTGGTAGTATTGTGTGTATGACCTGCTTGCAGGGTCGGTACCGCCTGCGGCGGGCATTTCGGTAGCATCACCATTTATAAAGTCACTCCCCAAGGGGGCATTTACGGTTAAATAGCTGGTTACAGGTGCCCCTTGTAAACCTGTCCATTGGCTGCGGTAGCCTGCTTTAACGTCGGTATAATTTTCAATACCGCTAAGCGCCGGATTTAACAAAAAATTATTAAAAACATATTGTGTGTATTGGGGGCGTTGTTGCGCCATTATTATGTTTACACTTGTTATTAATAAGCTTAATAAAAATAAAACTCTCTTCATCTATCTGATAGTTGCTACACATCTCTATACTGTGTTCCTGCAGTATTGAAAACAATAAATATAATAAAAGTGCCTGTAATAGATAAGTTTAATTGCATACCGTTCCCTGAAACGGAATAACCAACAAACGAATATAGCTTTTCTCCCTATCCGTTGTATATATTTCCTCAACATTTGGGTAACTTTTCGGATACGTTTAGGCTAAGTTAAATTGTTTTAGCTTTAGGCATGCCTGGTAAATAACGTAAATAACAACAGGTAATTGCCACCTGCTAAATTACCTGATAATGGTAACAGAACCAGAAACTGTAGTGCGCCCATTCTTCGGATCGATGATGTAATAATAAGTGCCTGCAGGCAGGTAACTCCCTTTATAGGTACCATCCCACTCTACCATATAATTAACTGATGAATAAAGTTTCTCACCAAATCTGTTAAAAATATCAACTGTGCAGCCGGGGTAATTTTCAATATATTTTATCTTCCAGGTATCATTTATGCCGTCGCCGTTAGGGGTGAAAGCATTTGGGATAACCAGCTTCTTTTTTACCAGTAATTTAACACTCGCCTGCGCGGTACAATTATCGGCCGAAGTTACGGTTAAGGTATAAGTAGTATTGTCGATAGCATTTACAACGGGGTTCAATATATTATCATGGTTGAGCCCGGTTGATGGTGTCCATTTATAGGTAAGGCTATTGCCTGTGGCACTTGCTTTTAGTGTTATCGGATCACCCTCAAGCATATTAACCACGGCATCAACAGTAACAGTGGGATCGGCTATAACATTTATTTGTTTGGATGTTGTATAACTACAGCCATTTGAAGTAAAGGTATAGTTTACAGTCGCCGTTCCCGGCCCGGCTATGGCAGGGTTAAATATACCTGTGGGCGATACCCCCGGCCCACCGTATACACCTGTACCTTTAAAGCCTTTGGTATCCGCGGTTAACTGTATGGGGTTGGCGCCCTGGCATATATCATTTACCGGCACCAGGGTTACAACTGGGTTCACTATTTGCGTAACTATAGCATCCTTTATGTTTGAACATGATGCTACTGAATTACCCGAATAAGCTACCAGCCGCACTTCGTGGTTCTGTGTATTACCGGTATTAAATATCCCATAACTATGGCTGTATTTTCTATCGGCAGGCATGTTTTCCCGGGTGTAAACGGTTGAATCGGTGGGATTGTTATTATAATCAAAGTACCATACCAAACGGGTGATGTTACCAAAATCTACACTCGAATTTTCATTGAATATCACGGCATCACTGCTGCAACTATTGTTATTTTCAATAGTAAAACTTGCAACGGGATTTGCCCCATTTACCGTAAACTGCTGTGTTTTTGTGTAAGAGCAGCCATATTTTGACTGAACGGTTAGTGTTACATTATAATCTGCCGCGTTGGTGTAAATATGTTTCGGGTTTTTTTGTGTAGATGTATTTGGATTTGACGCATTTGCATTCGGATCACCAAAGTTCCACAGGTACGTAAAATCAGCTTCGGTATTATCAGCTATTGTGCTTTTATTGGTGAATTGGGCAAAAGCATCACTTTGGCAAATATCGGGCAGCGAGAAATCAGCTATCGGCAACGGGTTAACGGTTACCGGTAGTGAAAACACCGGGCTTATACAGTCATTATCAGATGTTACTGTTAAAGTAACCGTATTGGTGCCAAGTTTGGTATAAGTGTGGCTTACCGTAGGGGTTGGCGCTGTGAAAGTTTCTATATCACCATCGCCAAAATCCCATACCCATTTTATTATATTACCCTCGCTAATCGCAGATCTATCCGTAAAAATCGCAGGGTTATTTATGCAGGCCGGCCCCTTTATGGCAAAACCCGCTGTTGGTTTCGGGTAAATAGTTACAGGCAGAGATTTGGTTGATGTACAACCATCAATATCCGTTATCGTCATATTCACCGTATATTTACCTGCCTCAGAATAATTATGTACAGGGTTTTGCAGGTTCGAAGTTTGCCCATCGCCAAAGTCCCACAACCACGCGCTTGTGGTAGCGTATATGGTTGAGTTATCGGTAAATGCTGTTCCATCGCCCAAACAGGCATCACTAAACATAAAATCTGCAATAGGAGGATCAGATACCTTATAATCGAGTTTATATTGCTGCAGTTGATTGCAAATATCAACATTGGGGCTAATTACGGTTGCCAACGCTGTGTAGTTACCAATTTTATACATTGCAGGTTTGCCCGGGTAAGTAAACAGGTACAAAGTTCCGCCATCTTTCTGTACAGTTGTATATGAAGGGTTGTTAAGTGTAATTGGAGCAGTGCCGTTTTTAAGATCCCATGTTAAGCTGATGGGTACATATGGTAGCGTAAGCACTAAATTATATAAAATACCGGTACATCCATTTGCCTGTAAAATGGTGCTGCCCGGTTGCTGGAGCGCAACGAAACTGTTCAGGTCCTGCAAATTTGTGCCGGCGGCATACCCATACGATTCTTTATCGCCAAAGCCATAAGCTATTGCATTGAACCCTGTGCCGGCGTTTATGACATGGCTGCTGCCTGATGAAACGGGTATCTGGGCATAAGAATACACCGTGTTTCCGGGTATAGTTGTAAATGCAGAATAATGCTTTCCATCAATCATAAATGATGGTACTGCACTGGTTTTTATAATAACATTAATGAAGCTTTTGAGTATGGCATAGTTACTTGCCGAATAGAGCGTTACATGATCAATAGTTTGTTCAAGCGGGGTTAGGTATATCATTTCAGGGTCGCCAATATCATTGGCATTTACACCGCATGTTATATTATCACCCTCGGTAACTGCATATTGTACCACTTGTATTGGTTTGTTTGCAGTAATAATATTGGTAGCGGTTGAACTAAATTCATAATATGACCCGTTAATAAAGTCGGCGGCATTAATTAGCGTTCCATTAACTTTAACAATTGTACTCGGGGTACTTAAAACCACCCTAAAAATATCATACCCCCTGCCTTTTAGCGGCACTGTTATATAATTTTTCCCCCATGAAGCAGTTGGATATACCTGTTGAAAAAGGTTATCGGACGAGTTATTGATTAATTGTCCATTGCTTTTTACAGGTGTGCAACCTATATATACGCGCCCGCTGCCACTAAACACAGCAATTTTTGTACAGGTATTTGTGCCCGCACTTACCGAGGTTATACGGGTGCCGGTAAGGTCGGTATTTGCCTGGCCCTGGTATACCTCGCCTTTATTCAGCGTGACCTGGAAAGTAGTAGCTGCCTGTTTTCCATCAAGCAAAGCTGCGGCGGGGGTTATGTTAACAGTAGTATTATCTTCAGTTGCAATAACCATGAATTCAGAATAGGAATTAGGCTCGTTTGCCTGCTGCGTATAATTGATGGTGTAATAATCGCGCCCTAATGTACTTACCGGCAGCAATAGTGTTGCCCCCGAAGAGTTTTCAGCAAATATATGAGCGTATACTGCTACCGGTTCAAGCGCGGTAATATGTATGCCTTTTTTAAATACCCCCTGTATGCTTAAAAAGGCATTTGAAGGTATATTGATAATTGTTATTTTATTTGCATTTACCGTATAGGCCTGCGAAAAGCTGCCATCAGCTAAATTTACTACGCCGCTGGTGTTTACATCAGATGTGATATATAAAACCATAACACTTGGCTGTGGCTGGCCGGTTACCGGCGGGTTAGTATTGCCCATGTAAGCTGTCCAAAACTCGGTGCCCTTGCTTGTAGTGCCTTGTGAATGAACGGATAAGCACCAGCTCAACAACACAATAACTACCGCCACCGATTTTAAAATTTTGCCCACTTATTAACCAGGTTTAATAATCGCGTATAATTTCTTTAAGAAAATATTCAGTAAGATACTCAAAAACAATATACTATGCTTAAATACAGGCAAAATAACCTCACTTTTTTAGCATCGGGCTAAATTCAATAATAAGTTTATCTGGTGGGATCAGAAAAACTTATCAGGGTTTGGCACCAGGTTTAAAAACGATTCGAAATTCTCCTGGTAATGCGATTGGTCGAGTTTATAATAAAACGCGCCTTTTTTTGATGATTGTTTATCTTTTTCGGCAAGTTTTACCAGCAAGCCGGTTGATAACAGTTTACGGCTGAAGTTACGATCGTCGAATGTTGTTTGATAAACCTTTTCGTACAAAGCCTGCAATTGCGGGATGGTGAATTTTTCAGGCAGTAATTGAAACAGTATAGGATGCAGCGCGGCTTTATAACGCAATTGCCGTTTTGCCAGCTTAACCATCTCGTTATGGTCGAATATCAGGTTAGGCATCTCGTTCAACAGGAACCATTCAGCATGGTACTCATCGCTTATTTGCTGCTCATATTTATGAATATCGATAAGGGCGAAATAGGCGATGGACAACACACGGTCAACCGGGTCCCTGTCGGGTTTACCGAAAACCTGGAACTGATCCATATACACATTTTTCAACCCTGTGCGCTGTTCAAGCACACGGTTGGCAGCATCGTCGGGGCTTTCATTAGGTTTTATAAAGCCGCCCATAAGGCTCCATTTGTGTATTTCAGGCTCAAGCCCGCGTTGCACCAACAGCAATTTAAGGTCAGCGCCATCAAAACCAAATATAATACAATCAATAGCTACTAAGATTCCTTCCTCGCCGGTATATTTATACATAATCAGGTGTCAAGTTTATACAAGTGTAAATATAATTATTATTAGTAGAATTTAGATTCAAGAACCAAGAGCCAAGAATCAGTAGTAAAAATAACGTTCACAAACTTAATGATGTTTTTCTTGGTCATAATTCCTGGCTCTTGATTCTTGATTTTTGAATATAAATAATCAACTCACCCTTTTGCCTTGCAGCAACATTTCCATCGCATGGTCCAATGAGCCGGCGGGTGTTACTTCGCCTGAGTTTACAAAGAATATTTCATCGGCATTTTGTATGGTATTCAGTCGGTGGGCTATAATAACGCGGGTAGTTGTTTCGGGCAATTTGTTCAAAATATCTTCCAAAAGCTTTTCGGTAATGGTATCAATATTCGCGGTAGCTTCGTCCAGTATCAGCAGATCAGGGTTGCGCAATACGGCACGCATAAAAGCTATCAGTTGTTTTTGCCCCAAACTGATACTATCCCCGCCCGACGCCACTTTAGTTTCGAGCCCCTGTTCAAATAAAGCCAGCAGGCTGCCTAAATTGGCATCAATTATCACCTGCTCCATTTGTTCGTTGGTGTGGTCGCGATAAAGCTCGTTTCCGTACAATATGTTTTCGCGCACGGTACCGGTAAATAAAAACGGTTCCTGTAAAATGAAGCCTATTTTTTTTGTTTTGTCAATAGGATCGTACGAACGTATGTCCTTTCCATCAAGCAATACCACGCCCTTATTCGGGTCGTACAAACGGGCGATGAGCGAGGCTGTTGTTGTTTTACCCCCACCCGTTGGCCCTACCAGCGCGTAAGTTTTACCACGCTCCAGTTTAAAGCTGATATTGTGCAATATCTCCTGCCCCTCTGCATAGCCAAAATGCACGTTCCTGAATTCAAGCAGCGGCGCATCCGGCTCTGAGATTCCATCCTTAACAGTAATTAAATTAGTATCGAGCGATAATATTTGCGATACCCTGTCCCACCCGGCCATTGCCACCTGGAAGCTTGTCCACAATGAGGCCAACTGCCTTAGCGGGTTATAGAAAAGTGTTGCGTATGATATATAGCTTATTAAAAAGCCGATAGTAAAACTACCATTACTTATCAGGTAGATACCATATATTAATACCGTAAGCTGTGCTAAACTCGAAAAAAAGCTGTATACCGGCAGGAAAATATTATTGGCCAGCCCGGCGCCTATCGCAGTACTGTAATTGTGCCTGTTGGCCTCATCAAAACGTTTGCGGAAGTAATCGCGGCGGTTAAAGGCAATTATCACTTTAAAATTGTTCAGGCTTTCCTGTATCTCGGCGCTCATGCCGCCTACACTTTTTAGGTTAGTGGTATTTTTACGCTTTACCCATG
>Ga0207671_10003181_pt1 | contig 16569 bp, 16 predicted proteins | sample KBSC24metaG_FD_184352 | JGI IMG/M metagenome (GOLD analysis project Ga0207671, IMG submission 184352) | Corn rhizosphere microbial communities from Kellogg Biological Station, Michigan, USA - KBS C2-4 metaG (SPAdes) (version 2) | ecosystem: Host-associated > Plants > Roots > Rhizosphere > Soil... | reverse complement strand
CTCCTTACTGAAGGCATGCCCGATAGCCGGGCCCAGCGCGAAAACAGCCTTGATACGCTCATCCCGGAAGGAATCTCCCTGGTGCTTAGCCGATTGGATCATCACGAGGTCAATTTTAGACAGGGCTATGAGCCGGTCAATGGCCTCGCGGATCTGGGCGGGTGGTTCGGGCTCGCTTTTGACCAGGCTATCCAGGTTAAATATTGGACCAGCAAGCCAGATGGCCGTTGCACCGCCCAGCGAAAAACCGGCTACGGCAATCCTGCTGGTGTCTATTCGTGTTTTGAACTCCTTGTCGATCAGTATTTTATCCAGCACTACCGATATATCCCGGGGACGTTCCCACATGCAGAAATCAGACAGGGTGCGGTCGTTTTCGGTTGCGCGGCGTTCTTCGGGGTTGGTGCCGTTATGGGCCACTGCTACCACTATAAAGCCCCTGGCGGCCAGGTAATAGCCCAGCCAGCGCATTTGTACCGGATTGCCCTGCGCGCCATGCGAGATCATAATGAGCGGGTATTTACGCTTACCGGCTATGGCAGCATCACGGTGTACCACTACAGGTGATGCAAACTGCTGTGAATCATCAACTTGCTCCTTTACTCCCCCATTGCCCGCCGGGTACCAGATCAGGGTGCGGAGCGGCCGCGGACCGGTGCCCAGCCAGTTGCTGCGGCTGCTATCGGCGAAATCGCGGGTGGTGGTGCCCACTTTGGCGAGTTTCAGCGTGGAGGTTTGCGCATGGGTTATTTGGGTGCCAAACAGCAGGTATAAAACAAGTAGTATATTCTTCATTGATCCGTGGCGGAGAATTTTAATTTTTCCTTTTCCAAATATCCGGCGGCAGATTGGTGATCAGTTTGACAAAAGTCAATAAATGAAATTTGTTAAAATTGGGGGCCGGGGACTTTTTAAACCTCAAATTTTAACAATTTTTAGCTAAAAACAGGGCAAAAACGCATCATTTTTGGCCATTTTAACACTTTTTTAACGCCATTTTAACACTTTTTAACAAATTTTTGATGGGTTTTGAAAGCTTTAAAAAGTATTAATTTATTGATTATCAAATAACTAACTATTTTTCAGGCTATTTTTGCCTTATTTTTCTCTTAACTAAACAGCCCGGTTACCTTACAAAAAGGTAACCGGGCTGGTGGTTGTATAAATATACGAAATTTTTGTGGGATGGGGAAATGGGGAGGTTAACCACGAGGGGGATGCTTGCGGTAGCGTAAGCACATAAATAAAAGACTTGCTGTAAACACCACTTTTTTGTAAACTTGGGTTTAATCGTATCATGACCAAAATCTTAATTACAAAAGAGAAAGCTATAAAACTTTTAAACGACCGCATAGCAGACCTGTACAAAATGGGCTTTGATCACGTTGCCTGGAAATCGAGAACAGTGTATGACATAGCAGAAATATTCGGCGATTATAGTAAACAATATTTAGATGCTTCTCATGTCTATTTTTCAGTCGCTTATCCAGGAACTCACGATCAAACAAAGAATACATTAAAACAATTACTACAAAGCTTTATTGACTTTATTAATGACCACATAGCTGATCCCCCAAATCCTGACGCCCAACGATCAGTTTGGGGAATCGAGTACCAAAGAATGATCAGGGAAACCGCAGAAACGGAGAAAGATAACAAAGCACTTATTAAAAAGGTAAGTGAATTGGATTTTAGTATAGGCAAGAAGAATGAAGAATTAGCCGCAAAGAACAGTGAGATACAACGATTAAAAGACAATGTATTCCAAACGGAAAACATTACTTTAATAAAGCTGTGGCGTTTTTTCATTCATCTACCGTGGGAGGGAATTTTGGGAATTTGGATAGTATTGGCGGCGACATTTAGTTTAGGCGTCGGTTTAGCCCATCTTTTGAAGCTATAAAAAAAGCCCTCTATTAGGGAGGCTCATTTTTTTTAGATTTAATCTCTTTTACCATCATCATAATGGCCTTAACTAAACCTGTAACCGCAGTAAAACATCCTGCTACCACAGTAATTTGCTGGAATAAATCCATACCTATAAATCACAGGCATGATTAGAAAAGTTTACGAAACCCGTTGATAATCCTGCAAAAGCTAAAAAAAGTTATGCCTAAGTTATGCCTAATTATAAAATTGTTTTCATATCTTTGAAGTGTCTAAAATCAACGATAAGAAATTATCAAACAAGTTAAGGCCAATTGCAAGTTGGCCTTTTCTGTGCGCTGCTCCAGCAAATATAAAAAATTAAACTCGCAAAACTTTTTACCACTTTTACACATACGCCCGAGTTATTAACACGTTATGCCTATTGTTAATAAATAAAAAAGCCAGCTACCGCAAGCATCCTGCTTGTGCTACTGATAAAAAATCACCTACAACCAATTAAAAAATAAAGCCTCTCGTTATCAACGAGAGGCAGTTAATTAAATATTATATAAGATTAATATTAGCTTAAGCGTTCGCAATGCGCACACTTTGGTCTTCCATCTGTACCAGCCTTTTTATTAACAGTTTCAATATTGTTGCCTTCTGTGCAACTACTATTGTCATGATAAACTTTCGGAGCGCTTGGTTTAACTGAATGAAATGCAGATACTTTTCCCATGATTTATATTGGTTAATAAGATATAAATCTACTGTTAAATAACCATCAAATCGCAACTTATTTATTAATAATCAATAAGTTACGATTTACAAACTAAATGTTTCGGTATTCGTTATATTAATAACGTAAAACGTAATTAAGTTTCTTCCGCTACCGCAAGCGTCCTCCTTAAAACAGCCCTCTCCACGCGTCATTGCGAGGCACGAAGCAATCTCTACATAGGCAGGTCAATCGGAAAAGTTCGCTCTGTACAGCATAGAGATTGCTTCGTGCCTCGCAATGACGTGTTTTTTTATTACTACTCTCCAGTCTTACTCTCTACATAGGCAGGTCAATCAGAAAAGTTCACTCTGTATAGTTTAAAGATTGCTTCGTACCTCGCAATGACGTGTTTTTTTATTGCTACTCCCAGTCTTAATCTCTAATCAAGCAGGTCAATCAGAAAAGTTCGCTCTGTATAGCATAGAGATTGCTTCGTACCTCGCAATGACGTGTAGGGTTAAAGGGATTAATTTTTTAATTTGCAATATGGTATTTGCAAAAGGCGGCTGTGTTTACATCATGACCAATAAGTTACATACGGTTTTATACGCTGGGGTAACTTCTGACATTATTGGCAGGGTGTGGGAGCATAGAAATAAAGTACACCCTAATAGCTTTACCAGCAGATACAATTGTGATAAGTTGGTTTATTATTTATTCTACCCACATATAGAGGAGGCTATCGCCGCGGAGAAATTAATTAAAGGCAGTAGCCGGGATTATAAAAAGCAACTTGTCAATTCCTTAAACCAGGAATGGCAAGATCTTTATGATTCACTGTTGGAGGAAAGTTCCAGCTAATCAAATCACAAGCCCCTCACTTGCGGATGCAAGAGTTTCAATACCCCCACCAACTAAATTCAGGTTAACCAGATCTTATTTTAGCCAGCATTATTTCAGCGATACATAATGCTAGTTCAACGGGCGAATTCTCCTTTCTGCCGTTTTTGCCTGCCCGAACCTGAGTATCCCTTATATTGTGGTGTTTATTATTTTAATTTCTTCTTCTCCAGTTGGGGTTAATTAATACTACACGTTAATTTTAGGAATAAGCCTGAAACCGCGAGGGCGACAGGCTTATGTTTTTAATCTACCGCAAGCGCCCCGCTTACATCTGAGCGGAGTATTTGATAATACCAGCAGCCAAACTCAGCTTAAACAGCTGTTATTTCAGCCAACATGATTACCAGTCAGCATTATTTCAACGATCCATACGGTTAATTCAACGGACGGATTCTCCTTTCTGCCGTGTTTGCCTGCCCGAGCCTTGGTATCCCTTATATTGCAGTGCTTATTATTTTAATTTCTTCTTCTCCTTTAGGGGTTAATTAAGATTGCACACGTTACGTTAGTCAAACATAAGCCTGGAACCGCGAGGGCGACAGGCTTATATTTTTAATCTTCCGCTACTGCACCTTCTCCTTCCCACCAAAAAACTCATACCCGGGCAGTATATATGCCGCTACGCCGAACAGGATGATGGGGATGAGCAGATCTACGGAGGTAAACTCTTCCAAAACGTAATGCCCTACTTCTAAAGAAATAAAATAGATTATCCATACCACAATAAAAAAGCGGCGTTTGATGGACGTGAGCAGCGCTATCCCTATCCCCACTTCGATAAAAGGGATCAGGCCCAGGTAAACATCAAACAGCGACGATGGCAAATTGATACGCAGGCTGGGATTAGTGAACTGCTTGAGGTAATATTTATGAAAGTTCCCATGGCTGCAAAATTTACTGATACCGGCAACCAGCAGGGTGATGCTCATGGTGATGCGCAACAGCAGTTCCGCGTTTTTTAATGTTTTGGTACTGATAGCGTTTTCCATGCTTTTTGTGATAATGGCTCTTTGGCTACACTGAATATTAACTAGTTAAAACAAAGTTATCAGATTTCGCCAAATCGCAAACGCTGGAATTCATTCTTTTGAATACCCCCTTACTGCAAGCGTGGGAAATGCAGATGGTTTCATAATTAATTACATACAAGAATGAATAAAAAAGATAAGTAGTTATTGCAATTTATTTTCAGTTGGCATAGTAACTTTAATTACTCAATTTCAATTAATAACCACTAAATTTTTACTCATGGACACAACAAATCAGAATGCCGCCTCTACGCCCAACGACGGAGAAGGTAAACTAAATCAAGATACTCCCAATAATAGCGAATCATCTCAACAGGATGCTAAAAATGCAACGGAGGAACAAAGTAAAGAAGCGCCTCATATTCTTAAACCTGAGGAAGATCATGCTATTTTGAGGGGAGTAAATAAATAAACATTGCCCTGGCTTCCGCATGCGTACACCAGCAATTGAGCGAAATCACTCTTTTGAATACTCCAGCAGATCACCCGGCTGACAGTCCAGCGCCTGGCAAATAGCTTCGAGCGTACTGAAACGGATGGCTTTTGCTTTGCCCGTTTTGAGGATAGAAAGATTGGCCAGCGTAAGATCCACCTTTTCTGAAAGTTCATTTAATGACATTTTCCGTTTAGCCATCATCACATCCAAATTTACAATGATCGGCATGGCTTATATGGTTAATTCGTTTTCTGCCTGAATTTCGACGCCTCTTTTAAAGATCTGCCCGATCACGAAAAGGGTAACACTCATAAACAGCCATACATCGGCACCGCCCAGGCGTAAATATTGTACATCGGGCATGGCTACCCCCTGTCCAACCAGCCAATCGGTATATTTTACGCCCCACCATGAAAACAAACCGATCATGAAGGTAATGCAGGCTATATTAAAAATAAAACGCCGCACTTCCTTGTTGAAAGGCTGAACCAGATTGAAATTTTTATCGTGCATAATTTTGATGATGAGGTAAAATAACCAGGCTTTCAGTACAGCTACAACGCTCATCAGCAACATCTCGGCAAAAAAGTACCAGACATCGTATTGTAAAAGGGCCGACAGATCGGCTTCGTGCCAAAGATGTTTCACAACAGCCGGGTTCACCAATGCAAAAAAAGCATTTACTATAAAGCCCCCGGCCTCAACACATACGCCAACAAATATTATCCACGAAAGTATGAGCAATACGTTCAGTGTTCGTTTGGTAGTAATTTCCATAAAGTTCCCGTTTTAAAGAATGATAGTACAAACGTAACACTATTTATCGAAAAACAATAAATTTTTATTGAAAAAAATTAAACGGTTATCAACTCACCCCGACATCGCTATGCTTGTCACCCCTCTCTCCGCTTCGCGCATAGAGGGGTTTTCTTTCTTTTTTCTTTACCCTCTTTCCGCCGCAGGCGAAGAGAGGGTAGTCCAGCGAAGCGTAGACCGGGTGAGTCGATTTGCGACTTGAATTAACGCTACAAGTTTGATACCCGACGAGATTCGAACCTTTATATCGAACACAATGCTTAATTTCGGAGACTGTAAATCATATCCAAAAACTAATTATAAATGAAACCAGGATACAAAATATTACTGATAGGGATATTGGCCATCATCCTGCTTGATGGGCTTGGTTCAATCGCGTCCAAACAATTGGGGTTTAAGTACACCTCCTTAGCAGCGCTCTCCTTTATCATTTACGCTGTCGTGGGATTTTTTGCCACCAAACAAAGGGATTTAAAAACCGGGGTATTAATGGCGGCCGCAACCGGACTTTTTGACGCCACCATCGGGTGGAAAATCAGCATGATGCTTGGTGTAAATGCAGGTGTCGATGTAACTCCTTTACTCTGGTTTATCACTATCATATTTGTAACTGGTTCGGCAGCGGTATGTGGCCTGCTTGGTGGTTGGCTAACAAGGTTTGTGAAAAGAGGCGTATAAGAATAACTTCCTGTTATACAATGGTGCGATAATAAAACCGACCATAAGCTGGGAACATATAGATCCCCTCAGAGTTCCTTTCAGGAGATCCTGAGGGGACAACCTTAAGGTTACTGCGTTTCAAAAACGGTATCCCCGAAAATATTCTTCTTGTAGGTGCCGATGGTCTTTCCGCTTTCATCCGTTACAACCGTATTACCGAAGATGTCTTTTTTATACGTCTTTTTTTTGCCTTGGGCGTCCGTCTCTTCAACATTGCCAAAAATATCCTTTTTACGGGTTGAGAGAGTTGTTCCCCGTTCGTCCTTTACAACTGTATCGCCGAAGATGTTCTTTTCATAAACCCTTTTTGTTCCGTCGTTGTATTCCTCCACATTATTCCCAAAAATATCTTTCTTAACGGCTCCTATCGTTACTCCTCTTTCGTCCTTTATAACCGTATTGCCAGAGATATCTTTTCCATAAGCCTTTTTCCCGCCATCACCCTCGCTCACCGTTCCCAAAAAATCCTCCTTAACCGTTGTGATAACCCTTCCTCTTTCGTCTTCTACAACCGTATTGCCCCATGAATCCTTTTTATAAACCCTTTTTGTTCCGTCTTCACCTTCTTCCACAGGGTTACCCCAATTATCTTTTTTAAGCTTAGTGATAACCCTTCCCCATCCATCTTCCACAACCGTATTGCCCCATACATCTGTTTTATAGATCCGCTTATTGCCGTGGCCGTCGTCCTGAACCATATTTCCGGAAGTGTCTTTGGTGTAAGTAATGCTCTGACTATGCCCTAAATAGGAAACAAATATCAGCGAGGCAGCCAGCAGCAGTTTTTTCATTTGAAGGTTTACGGTATTCATATACTTGTGATTTAGTTTCTGCTTTTTTTGACGTCTCCTTTGACCAATAGTTTATTGTGGTTTTAAATTTATTCCTCCGGGAGGAACGTATCCCTTAACAAACAAAAAAGCCCTCCGCTGTATGCGGAGGGCTCATCAAAATGATAAGGTTTATTGTATTTTAACCGACGACACTACATCATTAGCCGTAGGCGACAGATTAGGGAAATGCGGGGTATCGGCATTGAGCTGCCATGAAGTCCCCTGGAAATTATCATCGCTGTATAGGGTTACCGTCCATCCGTCCGGGATACTTGCCGAGGATGCCCAATTATCCACAAAGCCATATTTTTTCAGCTGCGCCAGGGTATAATTCCCTTTGGGGATAGGCTTGGTAGCGGTACCGCCATACATGGTATTGGCATAAAAGGTTACTCCCGGCGGAAACAGGCAAACATTTTTGGGAAACAGTTGCAGAAAGGTCACCAGGCTGCTGGCCTCGTACGATTGTATGTAGCCGGTTGGACAGGTCACAGCATAATTGCGATAGGTAAGGTTGCGGGTCCTGTCGCGGTTTAGCCAACCTGTGGTGATATTACCCTTGATCCAGTCCAGGTACTGGCTTTGTCTGCCTTCGTTAACCAATTGCATCATGTAATCGGCAAATATGGCTTTCATTACACCCTGCTCGTTAAAATCACCTTCGGCAGGCAGGATGCCATCCGTACACAGGTTGTTTTTTACATAGTCGGCATATCTTTTGGCATCGGCCAGATAGGTGGCATTATGCGATTGTTTATATAACGCGTAAGCAGCGCCAATGGCGGTACCGGCATTATAAGTATAAGCCTGACCGCCCGGAGGATTACTGCCGATCTTATTATCATACACTTCGCCTGTGCTGGCATCCGTAAGGTTGGTTTTTGACCAGGCATAAATAGATTGTGCTTTGGTTAAATAAGCTTTATTATGGGTTATATTATACAGGCGCATAGCCCCTATAACGGTTGGGAAGTTGATACAGGAGTTTTTACCGCTATGGTTAAAATCCCAAAACATACCGCCATCAACCGGATCATAAGAGCCTGCCCAAACACGATCAAACCCTGCCTGGGCTTTTTGCAGATAGGCCGCGTTACCGGTGAGTTGATTGGCACGGGCCAGCGCCATGATCCACCACATCATATCGTCATATATAAACCAGGTGGTGGTATTGTTCCAGTTATAACCATCGTACTGGTTAAAACCACCCTGGTACATGGCATTTACGCGGGCCAGCTGGGCTGGTTTCCGGGTACGGCTATAAACATCCATAGCCATATCCCAGTAAATAGCCTGTGTCCATATAGCGGCTATACCATCCTTGTTGGTGGTACTGTAATATAAGTTAGTATTTGGATTAAAACAGGCGGCATCAAAAGACGAATAAGCCAGATCGGCAATGGCATCGTTTGTTACGGACGAACTTAGCGCATTGGTTTGCTGCTTATTTACAGCGGTGGCACTATCTGTCTTTAAAGAGGTGTCGCGGGTTTTACTGCAGCCCCACAAGGCGGCACAGGCACCCAAAAGTGCCAAAACGAAAGTTTTTTGTTTGTTCATAGATGAAGTATTAAGGTTTAATAATTGGTTATTATTTACAACAATAATAAGGCGAACCAATAGGTAAACAGAGATTAAACCCTATAAAAAAATCGTTAACCCCTTTATTAACCGGGGTATTAACCCCTTATTTAAGGATATTAAAAATTAGCATACCTTCCTGTCACACAATGTTTTTTTCGACGTCTTTTATCCGTATGAAGCACCTTATTACTACCCTTGTTTTTTGCCTGTTTGTTCTCCAAACAGCTTTTGCACAGAAAACCGATCCTGATTTTATCACCTCGGATATCGATAACTTCTGGATAGCCTATGATAAGATCATAACTACTAAAGACAGCGCGCAGCAATACACCTACCTTAATCAGCTTTTTATTGAAAAAGGCACGCCGGGCTTAAAGGCTATTATGAAGGCCCGGCAATACACCCCAAAATCATATATCGATGCCATTAACCAATACCCGCTGTTCTGGAATTCTATCCGGGCAAATACATTAAAGGCCAGGGTATTTTCGAATGAGATAGCCGCCAATGTACTGAAACTCAAAAAGCTTTATCCCGATTTAAAACCGGCGCAGATCTATTTCACCATAGGCGCCTTCCGCACCGGGGGAACAACACTGGGCAACATGATACTCATTGGCAGCGAGATTGCCCTGACCGATAAAAATACGGTAAAACAGGAATTTGCTAAAAACCAAAGTAGCGTAAAAACTTCTGCCAAAACTTATCCAATCGACCTGGTGGTTTTTACCAACATACACGAATATGTACATACCCAGCAAAAAACTACAGATGGGAATTATTTACTGGCTCAATGTGTATTGGAAGGTGTAGCGGAGTTTGTGGCCGTAAAAGCGACCGGACAGGCCACTACCCTGCCTGCCCTATACTATGCCAAAGATCATTATGAACGGATAAGGGAGGTATTTTCTCAACAACTGTTTAACCCGGCATACAGCTTTTGGTTATATAGCGATGCCCAGAATGAGTTTGGCGTACGCGACCTGGGCTATTACGTAGGTTATGCCATGTGCGAAAAATATTATAATAAGGCAACAGATAAGAAGCAGGCTATCAAAGATATGATCGAGCTGGATTATAATAACGAAACAGCATTAAGCCGCTTTGTTGACCAATCAGGCTATCTCGCCAAACCGGTGCAAACGCTGAAAAGCGAATATGAAGAACATCGCCCCACAGTAACCGGTATTAAAGAATTCAAAAACAACACCACAAATGTTGATACTACAAATACACAAATAACGCTTCTGTTCTCTGAAGATATGAACAAACGCTACAGTAATTTTGAATTTGGTCCCTTAGGCAAAAGCAACTTGCTGAAAATTAAAGCATTTAAAGGATTTTCAGAAGATGGCAGGTCGATAACCTTTGTGGTGGAACTAAAACCCAGTCAGCATTATCAGATCGTGATCGGCGCAGGATTCCGGAATAAGGCTGGTATCCCGCTAAAGCCTTATCTTATTGATTTTAGTACGGTGGGTAAGTAATGTTCAAATAAAAAAGCAAAAGCTTTAAACATACTGCCTGTTACTTTGTACTCTTCCCCCTAATAATAAATACACAAACCCAACCCAATAATTACCTTTTGTAAAAAAAGTTTCCGACTTTCGGAATAATCAAAGAATTGAACTTCCGGAATCCCGACTCGGTAATCCGGACTAACTAAAACATATGTCGCCCGGAATACTGCTTTCTTTTATTATCGGTTACTTTTTGGTGCTCCTGGTTATATCATGGCTCACCTCCAAAAAATCATCAGATAACGATACGTTTTTTGTGGCCAACCGCAATTCCAAATGGTACCTGGTAGCTTTCGGGATGATCGGTACGGCGCTTAGTGGGGTAACTTTTATTTCGGTGCCAGGTAAAGTGGGTGCCCCTTCCGGCGATCAGTTCTCTTATTTTCAGTTCGTATTGGGTAATGCCGCCGGCTTTATTATTATTGCTACGGTGTTGCTACCCTTGTATTACCGGCTTAAGCTCACCTCCATTTATAGTTATATCGAAGGTGCACTGGGTACCTGGAGCTATAAAACCGCGGCTGGTATATTCCTTATCAGCAGGGTTATTGGTTCGGCGTTCAGGCTTTACCTGGTGGTTATCGTGTTACAGAAGTTTATTTTCGATAGTTATCATATTCCTTTTGCGGTAACAGTATTGATCTGTTTGCTGCTCATTTGGTCGTACACGTTCAAGGGCGGCTTAAAAACCATTATTATAACCGATAGTTTGCAAACCTTTTTCCTGGTGCTGTCGGTATTCCTGTCGATATTTTTTATTTGCCAAAGCCTGCATATGAACATTTTTGAGGCGGCCAATGCCATTAAAGACAGCAGCTATTCCAAGATATTTTTCTTTAACGATTTCCTGAGCAGCAAGCTTCACTTTAGCAAAGCCTTCCTGGGTGGTTTGTTTATTACCGTAGGCATGACTGGTCTTGACCAGGACCTGATGCAAAAAAACCTGAGCCTTAAAAACATCAAAGAAGCCCAGAAAAACATGTTCAGCTTTACAGGGGTGTTTGTGGTGATCAATATCTTTTTCCTGAGTGTGGGCGCTTTATTATGGCTGTACGCCAACAAATACGGCATCCATGTAGATAAAACCGACTACCTATACCCTACCATCGCCCTTAAATACCTGGGCATAGTACCGGCCATGGTGTTTATGCTGGGGCTAACGGCCGCCACTTTTGCCACTACCGATTCGGCCCTTACAGCCCTCACTACCTCGTTCTGTGTCGACTTTCTGAACTTCAACAAAAAAGGCGATCTCAACAGTAAAAAAATGGTAAGCATCAGGCATGGGGTACACATCGCCTTTTCGGGCTTGATGTTTTTAACCATCATCATATTCAATGCTATTAATAATGATGCGGTGGTAAGCGCCATATTTGCGGTAGCCTCCTATACCTACGGGCCATTGCTGGGTTTGTATTCCTTTGGCTTGTTTGTGGGCAACCGGCAGGTGCGCGACAAGCTGGTACCCTTTATTTGTTTGATATCTCCTGCGGTATGTTACTTTTTAAGCAGCGAATCGGCCAAAATTTTCGGCGGTTATGTTTTCAGTAACGAACTGATCATTGTAAACGGCTTAATTACTTTTGTGGGTCTTTGGATCACCTCTTTTCGGAAGCCCGGAACTTGGGGAGACTGGAAACCCGAAAGTTTTTAACTCAATTTATCCTGCAAAGCAAAACATAATTATATTTTTACGTTATTAATCTCCGGACTTGCGGACTTTTCCGATTTCCGGACTAATAACAAATAATCCTCCGGGCTGACGGGCTTCCCGACTTCCGGACTAATAAAAAGAATAATGACAGGCGAAGAAAAGATAAGACAAGCGTTTGAGAACAAGAATTGGCAGGAAATAAAGGTTACCGACTCCTGGCAGATATTTAAAATAATGGCCGAATTTGTTGACGGCTTTGAAAAACTGGCTAAAATAGGTCCATGTGTATCCATATTCGGATCGGCACGTACCCATAACGATAATAAATATTACCAACTGGCCGAAGATACCGCGCGCCTGCTTACCGAACATGGTTATGGTGTAATATCGGGCGGTGGACCTGGTATTATGGAAGCTGCCAATAAAGGAGCTTATGAAGCCGGCGGTAAATCGGTAGGTTTAAATATCGAATTGCCATTTGAGCAGTTTCATAATCGATACATCGACAGGGATAAGATATTGGAGTTTGATTATTTCTTTATCCGCAAGGTGATGTTCATGAAATACTCCCAAGGTTTCATTATCCTGCCTGGCGGTTTTGGCACTATGGATGAATCGTTTGAGGCGATCACCTTGATACAAACTGGTAAAATTGCCCGTTTCCCCATCATTTTTGTGGGTGTAGAATACTGGAAAGGTCTGTTTCACTGGGTAGAAGAAAAAATGCTGGCCGAACAGCACAACATCAACCCCGATGACCTTAATTTGTACCGCGTGGTTGATACCGCCGAAGAAGCCGTAGAACACATTACCCGTTTCTACAACAAGTACGTTTTGAAACCGAATTTTTAATAACGATAGCATATATCAAAAAATGCCGCCTTAACAGGGCGGCATTTTTTATTTCGATAGATATCAGACAAATAAAACAGTTGTGGATATCTTATCTGTAACAAATGGTACTTTATGGAGTCTTTTTTATCTTTAAGCCGCTTACCAATATCGTTTAATCGCCTAAAAGATATCATTATGTCACAATGCGCCCCTAAATGTGTCGTAGTTCCCCCTTTCGGGTTTTAATACGAGGAGGTAAATTTGACTTGTAAATAATTTGCAAACAACATATACTTATGAGCACTAAAGTTAAACCCCAGGCCGCCTTAGGATTTATTTTTGTTACCCTGCTGATAGATATTATTGGCTTTGGTATTATTATACCTGTACTACCAGAACTGATACAACACCTTATTCATGGTAATTTAAGTGATGCCGCACGTTATGGTGGATGGCTGGCTTTTGCCTATGCTATTATGCAGTTTATCTGCGCCCCACTGCTGGGTAACCTAAGCGATAAATATGGTCGGCGCCCGGTGCTACTGGCATCATTACTGGGTTTTAGCATCGATTATACTTTTCTGGCCTTTGCACCATCCATAGGCTGGCTGTTTGTAGGCCGCATCATTGCCGGCATTACCGGGGCCAGTTTCACTACAGCCTCGGCTTATATTGCCGATATCAGCACACCTGAAAAGCGCGCGCAGAACTTTGGACTTATTGGCGCTGCCTTTGGCCTGGGCTTTATCATAGGTCCGGTATTGGGTGGTGTACTCGGTCAATACAGTACCAAGCTGCCTTTTATCGCGGCAGCGGTATTGGCTTTGATCAACGCACTATATGGATTTTTTATTCTGCCGGAGTCGCTATCGATGGATCACCGCCGTAAGTTTGAGTGGAAAAGGGCAAACCCCATGGGCTCGTTGATGCAATTACGAAAATACCCTGCCGTCAGTGGTCTGGTGGTATCATTGATACTCATATACATAGCCGCACAGGCGGTGCAAAGCACCTGGACCTTTTTCACCATGGAAAAATTTAGCTGGAACAAGGCCTGGGTAGGTTATTCGCTGGGTTTTGTTGGGGTGATGTCGGCATTGGTACAGGGCTGGCTCATCCGTATCATCATCCCCAAATTCGGTCAGCAAAAAAGTATCTGGGTGGGTCTGTTGTTTTACAGCGCAGGCTTGTTCCTGTTTGCATTTGCTACCAAGGGCTGGATGATGTTTGCCATACTGGTTCCGTATTGCCTGGGCGGCATAGCAGGTCCGGCTTTACAAGGTATCATCAGCCAGGAAGTACCGCCCAATGAACAGGGCGAACTGCAAGGTGGCCTAACCAGTTTGATGAGCGCAACCACGATTATTGGCCCACCACTAATGACCACCCTGTTTGCTTACTTTACCAGCAAAAGCGCACCCGTACAATTTGCAGGGGCACCTTTTATGGCAGGGGCTGTATTGATGCTTTTAAGTACCTATCTGGTAATGCGGAGTTTCAAGAATGTTAAAACAACACCAGTTGAGCCATTAGAAGAGGTTAAAGTAGAATCGTTACCATAAAATTTTCTATTTTTAAAATAGGATACGCCGGGTAAAAGTGTAAAGTGTACCGCACCAAAACTTTTACCCGTTTTAACGCTTTATACTTTTAATGACCTCCAAACCTAAAAAGAAACACTCGGCAGCGCTGGGATTTATATTTGTTACCTTATTTGTTGATGTGCTTGGCCTGGGGGTTATTATACCGGTAATGCCTAAATTACTGGAAACATTGGGCCATATTGATGTAAGTACCGCTACACAATACAGCGGCTATTTAACCTTCACTTATGCTTCTATGCAGTTCCTGTTTTCGTCGGTATTGGGTAATTTGAGCGACAGGTATGGCCGCCGGCCAGTACTGCTGAGCTCCTTGCTGGGTTTTGGTATCGACTATATCTTTATGGCTTTTGCCCCTACCATAGGCTGGCTGTTTGTGGGACGCACCATTGCCGGCATCACCGGGGCCAGCAACTCCACCGCTACCGCTTATATTGCCGATATCAGTACAGGGAAAAACCGGGCTGCCAACTTCGGGCTGGTAGGCGCGGCATCAGGCCTGGGTTTTATTATTGGTATAGGCCTGGGGGCCTATCTCGGTGACCTTAATGTTAAATTTCCTTTCATGGCTGCTGCCGCTTTTGCTTTAGTGAATGCGGCCTATGGTTATTTTGTACTACCCGAATCATTAGCGCTTAAAAACCGCCGCAGGTTTGAATGGAAAAAATCAAACCCCATCAGCTCATTACGCAACCTGGGCAAATACCCGGCGCTTATCGGACTGGTAGCTTCATTTTCTCTGGTTTATGTGGCCCAAAAAGCGGTAGAATATGTTTTATCCTTTTTCCTGATCGAAAAATTTAACTGGACGCTAAACAGCATCGGCACCCTGGGCATTTTTATTGGCGTAGTGCTGGTGGCCATACAAGGCGGCCTCATCCGCTACACCATCCCCAAATTCGGGCAGGAAAAAAACATAGTGGCCGGTCTGCTTTTTTATACTATCGGTTTAACGCTGATAGCTTTTGCAAACCAAGGCTGGCTCATATATCTGTACATGATACCCTATTGCCTGGGTGGTATATCCGGACCGGCATTGCAGGGATTGATAACCGGCACGGTATCGCCCAAAGAACAAGGTGAATTGCAGGGATCTTTAACCAGTTTAACCAGCGTGACTGTTATCATTGGCCCATTGTTAATGAGTTCGGTTTTTCACCTGTTTACGCACCGCAATACTACTGCCTACTTCCCGGGCGCACCTTATATCCTTGGAGCTATATTAATGCTGATCAGTGTGTTTTTGGCCGTTAGAAGCTTTAAGAAAGCGAGGGAAAGCTTAAAGCCGAAGGCGGAAAGCTTAAAGCTCAAAGCGGAAGACTAAAAAGCGGAAAGCTCATTTTACCCTAACGAAAGATTGTTTACCCGACTGCCAATCAAAGCTTTTTGCTTTCGGCCTTCGACTTTCAGCTCAATGATCCAGGCCGCTAACCCCTCCGGATATCACGAACTTCATCATATCGGCGGCGTTTTTGTCGAGGTGTTTCACTTTAGTGGCGGATATGATCACCACTTGTCCGGCGAAAGAGTAGGAATACGGGAAATAAACAGCCACCTCACCGGGCAGGTCAAGCGAGGCAAGGTCTTTTTGTACGATGAATCCAATTTTCTTCAGTCCAAATTCATTTACTTCCACAATAACAGGCTCATTGAATTTCTTCTCCTCTCCTACAATGGCTTCGGTCAGATCTTTGATGGAAGAGTACAGAAATTTGATCAGCGGCAGACGGTTAAGCCAGCGGTTAAACCAGCGTTTTATGGGGTCAGTAACTACATTGGTAACCAGTATACCCGCTATCAGGATAACCACTACTACGTTCAGGATGCCTAAACCGGGAATGTATACGTGCTTGCCTTCTTTATCAACCCAAAGTACATCACTTAAGTTCAGCGCCTTATCAATAGTTGATACAGCCCAGTAAATTAAAAAGAATGCCGCGCCTATGGGTACTACAACCAATAACCCTTTTACAAAATACCTTAATAAAGCGCCCACTAACCTGTTCATATCTTTTTTAAATAGAGTCAAGAGATAAGAATCAAGAATTAA
>Ga0207671_10003180_pt1 | contig 16579 bp, 9 predicted proteins | sample KBSC24metaG_FD_184352 | JGI IMG/M metagenome (GOLD analysis project Ga0207671, IMG submission 184352) | Corn rhizosphere microbial communities from Kellogg Biological Station, Michigan, USA - KBS C2-4 metaG (SPAdes) (version 2) | ecosystem: Host-associated > Plants > Roots > Rhizosphere > Soil... | reverse complement strand
TCCAGAACGACATCTCGGCCCTCGCCGAACTGCTCGCCGAGCGGATCGACCGCGTCACCGCGGTGCGCGCGGAGCGGCAGAAGAACATCGAGAACATGCCGACGCTGCTGCCCGACATGATCCCGATCCGGGCCAGGGTGTCGGGCCGGCATGTCGTCGTCACCTCGGCCGGCGTCAACGGCCGCATCCTTGCCCGCATCCCGATCGACAACGATCCCGCCGGCAACGATCGCCTGCTGGATGCGATCACCACCGCACAGTTGCTCGCCGCACCGCCGCGCGACAACAACGTCACCGACATGACGCTGCCGAACGGCAACGCCGCGATGGCCACTGCACGGCCGATCAAGTCGCTGCCGGGCATCGTCACCGTGATCCAGGAGCGCAATGAGCCGATCTGGGGCTCGGACGCGGCGCTGTCCGTGACGCTGTCGGCGACGACAGGCTTCGTCGTCCTGATCCTCGGCTTTGCCTTCCACTGGCAGTCGACCCGCGCCCGCGAAGGCGACCTCATCAACGACGCCGTGCGCGGCCGGATCGACACCGCGCTCAACCGCGGCCGCTGCGGCCTGTGGGACTGGGACCTGTCGCGCGGCCGGATTTTCTGGTCGCAGTCGATGTTCTCGATGCTCGGCCTCGACGGCCGCAACGAGCTCCTCACCTTCGGCGAGGTCAACGCGCTGGTGAAGTCTGATGACATCGACCTGTTCGAGATCGCCGACCAGATGATCTCCGAGAAGATCGACCACATCGACCAGACCTTCCGCATGCAGCATGTCGACGGCCACTGGATCTGGCTTCGTGTCCGCTGCGAGCGGACCCGCGGCGCCAGCGATTCCGGCATGCACCTGATCGGCATCGCCGTCGACATCACCGAGCAGAAGAGCCTTGCCGAGCGCACCGTGGAAGCCGACCTTCGCCTGCGCGATGCCATCGAGACCATTCCGGAAGCCTTCGTGTTGTGGGACGCGAGCGATCGCCTGGTGCTCTGCAATTCGCACTTCCAGCGCCTGCACAAGCTGCCCGATACGGCCGTGATCCCCGGCACCTCCTATGAGACCGTGCTGGAAGTCGGCCGCATGCCGGAGGTCCGCACCCGCCACAACGAGACCGCTGCCCAAGGCCCCGGCGCGCGCACCTTCGAGGCCCAGCTCGACGACGGCAGCTGGCTGCACATCAGCGAGCGCCGCACCAAGGACGGCGGCTACGTCTCGGTCGGTACCGACATCACCCGCATCAAGGAGCACGAGCAGAAGCTCGTCGACAACGATTTGCGCCTGCGCGCCACCGTCATCGACCTCAAGCGCTCGCAGGCGGCGCTCGAGCGCCAGACCATCGAACTTGCCGATCTCGCGGAGAAGTATCAGCGCGAAAAGACCCGCGCCGAGGAAGCCAACCAGACCAAGTCGAAATTCCTCGCCAATATGAGCCACGAGTTGCGCACGCCGCTGAACGCGATCATCGGCTTCTCCGAGATCATGGGCTCGGGCATGTTCGGCGAATTGGGAAGCGAGAAATACGAGGAATACTGCCACGACATCCTGACCAGCGGTCACTACCTGCTCGAGGTCATCAACGACATCCTCGACATGTCCAAGATCGAGGCCGGCCGCATGAAGCTCGACATGGAAGAGCTCGACCTGTCGCGCACGCTGGCGGAATCCCTGCGTGTCGTCGCCGGCCGGGCCCAGGACAAGAACCTGACGCTCGATGCCGATATCGAGAAATCCATCGCCGTCGTCGCCGACCGCCGCGCGACCAAGCAGATCGTCGTTAACCTCCTCTCCAACGCGGTGAAGTTCACGCCCGACGGCGGACGCATCGTGGTGCGCAGCCGGCAGCTCGACGACCGGATCGTTCTGATGATTGCCGACACCGGCATCGGCATCGCGCCGCATTCACTGGCACGGCTCGGACGTCCCTTCGAGCAGGTCGAGAGCCAGCTCACCAAGACCTATCACGGCTCCGGTCTGGGCCTTGCGATCGCCCGCTCGCTGGCACAACTCCACGGCGGCTCGATGCGCCTGCGCTCCAAGCTGGAAGTCGGCACCGTCGTCCGCGTGACGCTGCCGCGCGACGCCGTCAAGGCGGCGTCCGGGATTTCCGCGGCGGCTTAAAGATCAGGATTGCAGCGTCGGCGCCACTTCGCGCGCGACATTGACCAGCGCCGCGATCAGCGGCGTCATCGGGTCACGCTGCGGGATCACCAGGCCAATGCTGTAATTGACCTCGGGGTCGGTGATGGGAATCGTGCGGACCTTGTCGGACAGGCCGAGTGTCTCGGCGAGCTTGGCCGGCATCACGCTCGCCCATCGGCCGGTCTTGACGTGGGTGAACAACACCAGCAGCGAGTTCGAGGTCAGTGTCGGCGTCGCCTCAGCGCCGACCGAGCGCAGTGCACGATCGATGATGCGACGGTTCTGCATATCAGGTGTCAGCAGGCATAGCGGCACCTGCCCGACCTCCTTCCAGGTCACCGTTTCGCGGTCCCCGAACATCCCGTCGGGCGCGGTGAGCAGGCGATAGCTTTCGTTGTAGAGCGGAATGGTGCGCACCTTCCCGATCGGCTCGTTCTCGATATAGGTCAGCCCGGCATCGACCTCCAGATTTTCGAGCAGCCCCAGCACCTCCGAGGAGGTCGTCGAGCGGATGCTGAAACGCACCTCGGGATGTCGCGCGCGGAACGGCGTCGTCAGCGACGCGACCATGCCGAGCGCCGTCGGAATCGCAGCAATGCGGATCTCGCCGGAGAGCTGATGCTTCAATCCGTTGATCTCGTCGCGCATCGCCCGGGCATCGCCGACGATCCGCCGCGCCCAGTCGAGCGCCCGCTCACCCTCGGGGGTAAAGCCCTGAAAGCGGGACCCGCGCTGGACCAGCATCACGCCAAGGATTTCCTCGAGCTGCTTCAGCCCGGTCGACATGGTTGGCTGGGTGACGCCGCAAGCCTCTGCCGCCCGTCCAAAATGCCGTTCCTTGGCCAGCGCCAGCAGCAGTTCAAGCTTGTCGAGCAACCGTCCGTCCCCTCGAATTCTGTCGTGGCATACAAGCTAGCACGCCAGGCCTGCACCAACACGCAAAAACCGGCAGACGATACAAGTTTCATTACCGCATCGTATCGATCGATTGCGCTTTTCAATCGATCTGAATTCGCAATCGCAGCATGAGACAGCTTTATTGATCTTCGAATGATTCCAAATAGTTTGCGCGGCAGGGACGCTCAATCTGAGAACGAAGAATGACAGCGGTTTACGAGCCATCTTACGAGCCTTGGGACGAGACGCGCGGCGCTGAAATCATCGCCGAACATGCCAGCCAGGAAGGCGCAACGCTCGTCATTCTGCACGCGCTTCAGGAAGCGTTCGGCTACGTGCCGGAGGCGGCGATCCCCATGGTGGCGCAGGCGCTGACTCTGTCGCGCGCCGAAGTCCACGGCGTCTTCACCTTCTACCATGATTTCCGCCACAAGCCGGCCGGCCGCCATGTGCTGAAGCTGTGCCGCGCGGAAGCCTGCCAGGCTGCCGGCGGCGATGCGCTGGCCGCACGCGCCGAAGCGAAGCTTGGGGTTTCCCTGGGCCATACCACAGCAGATGATCGCGTCACGCTGGAGCCGATCTACTGCCTCGGGCTGTGCGCGACCGCGCCGTCCGCAATGCTCGATGGCCGCCTCATTGGCCGCCTCGACGAGAAGCGCATCGATGCGCTGGTTGCGGAGGCGCAGCGATGAGCATGAAGATCTTCATTCCTCGCGATGCCGCTGCGGTTGCCGTCGGCGCCGATGACATCGCAGTCACGTTCGAGCAGATCGCGACGAAGCGCGGCCTGCCGGTCGAGATCGTCAGGACCGGCTCGCGCGGGCTCTGCTGGCTGGAGCCGATGGTCGAGGTCGCAACGCCCAAGGGCCGAGTCGCATACGGCCCTGTTAGCGCGGAGGACGTCGCTTCCGTGTTCGAATCGATGGCGAGCAACGGACCGCACGCCTTGCTGCTCGGCATCGCAGACGAAATCCCCTGGCTGAAGCGCCAGACCCGCCTCACCTTCGCCCGCTGCGGCGTGATCGACCCGCGCTCGCTCGAGGACTACCGCGCCCACGGCGGCTACAAGGGCCTTGAGCGTGCATTGTCGCTCGGCTCGGAGGCGATCCTCAACGAAGTGACGGCGTCGGGTCTGCGCGGGCGCGGCGGCGCCGGCTTCCCGACCGGCATCAAGTGGAAGACGGTCGCGCAAGCCAAGGCTGACCGCAAGTTCATCGTCTGCAATGCCGACGAAGGCGACAGCGGTACATTCGCCGACCGCATGATCATGGAAGGCGATCCCTTCCTCGTCATCGAGGGCATGACGACATCAGGTATCACCGTCGGCGCCACCAAGGGCTACATCTACATCCGCAGCGAATATCCGCATGCGGTCGAGGCGATGAATGCGGCCATTGTCGCGGCGCGGCGTGGCGGCTATCTCGGCGACAAGATCGGCGGCTCGACTTACAGCTTCGACATGGAAGTGCGCGTCGGCGCCGGCGCCTATGTCTGTGGCGAAGAGACGTCGCTGCTGGAGAGCCTCGAAGGCCGCCGTGGCCTCGTGCGCGCCAAGCCTCCGCTGCCGGCACATCATGGATTGTTCGGCAAGCCGACTGTCATCAACAACGTGCTGTCGTTTGCAGCCATTCCCTTCATCCTCGCCGAGGGCGCCAAGGCCTACGCCGATTTCGGTATGGGTCGGTCCCGCGGCACGATGCCGATCCAACTTGCCGGCAACATTCGCCAGGGCGGGCTGTTCGAAACAGCGTTCGGCGTGACGCTCGGCGAACTTGTCGACGACATCGGCGGTGGCACCTTCACGGGTCGCCCGGTCCGCGCCGTGCAGGTCGGCGGCCCGCTCGGCGCCTACTTCCCGCGCGCCCTGTTCGACACCCCGTTCGACTACGAGGCCTTTTCCGCGCGCGACGGCCTGATCGGCCATGGCGGTATCGTCGTGTTCGACGACAGCGTCGACATGCGCAAGCAGGCGCGCTTCGCCATGGAATTCTGCGCCGTCGAATCCTGCGGCAAGTGCACGCCCTGCCGCATCGGCTCGACCCGCGGCGTCGAGACCATCGAGAAGATCATCCGCGGCGAGCGCGTCACCGAAAACCTCGCGCTCGTCGAAGACCTCTGCAACACCATGAAATTCGGCTCGCTCTGCGCACTCGGCGGCTTCACGCCCTATCCCGTGCTCAGCGCATTGAAGCACTTCCGGGAGGACTTCGTCCCGGCCCCAACCACGCTTCAGGCCGCGGAATAGGAGAACGACAATGTCTCTGATCGAAGAAATCGACTTCGGCACGCCGCGCTCCAAATCGGAAACGATGGTGACGCTGACTATCGACGGCAACCAGGTCACGGTGCCCGAGGGCACCTCGATCATGCGCGCCGCCATGGATGCCGGCCACCAGATCCCCAAGCTGTGCGCGACCGACATGGTCGATGCATTCGGTTCCTGCCGTCTCTGCGTCGTCGAGATCGAGGGCCGCGCCGGCACGCCGGCCTCGTGCACCACGCCTGTGATGAACGGTCTCGTCGTCCACACCCAGAGCGAGCGGCTAAAGAAGCTGCGCAAGGGCGTGATGGAGCTCTACATCTCCGACCATCCGCTAGACTGCCTCACCTGCGGCGCCAATGGCGATTGCGAATTGCAGGACATGGCCGGCGCCGTGGGCTTGCGCGACGTGCGTTACGGCTATGAGGGCGAGAACCACGTCTTCGCGAAATCCCATGGCGAGGTCAACGCCGCCTGGATGCCGAAGGACGAATCCAATCCGTACTTCACCTACGATCCATCCAAGTGCATTGTCTGCTCGCGCTGCGTCCGCGCCTGCGAAGAGGTTCAGGGCACCTTTGCATTGACGATCTCCGGCCGCGGTTTCGACAGTCGCGTCTCGCCGGGCATGAGCGAGAGTTTCCTCGGCTCCGAATGCGTCTCCTGCGGTGCCTGCGTGCAGGCCTGCCCGACCGCGACGCTGACGGAGAAGTCCGTGATCGAGATCGGCCAGCCCGAGCATTCGGTCGTCACCACCTGCGCCTATTGCGGTGTCGGCTGCACCTTCAAGGCGGAGATGCGCGGCGAGGAAGTCGTGCGCATGGTCCCGTATAAGGACGGCAAGGCCAATCGCGGCCATTCCTGTGTGAAGGGCCGCTTCGCCTGGGGCTATACCAACCACAAGGAACGCATCCTCAATCCGATGATCCGTGAGCGGATCGAGGATCCCTGGAAGGAAGTGTCCTGGGACGAAGCCTTCTCGTTTGCCGCAGCGAAGATGCGCGGCATCCAGAAAAAGTACGGCCGTGACGCCATCGGCGGCATCACCTCGTCCCGCTGCACCAACGAAGAAACCTATCTGGTGCAGAAGCTGATCCGTGCCGGCTTCGGCAACAACAATGTCGACACCTGTGCGCGCGTCTGCCACTCGCCAACCGGCTACGGTCTTTCGGTCACGTTCGGCACCTCTGCCGGTACGCAGGATTTCGACTCGGTCGAGGACACCGACGTCGCGGTCATCATCGGTGCCAACCCGGCTTCGGCCCATCCCGTGTTCGCCTCCCGCCTGAAGAAGCGGCTGCGCCAGGGCGCAAAACTGATCGTGATCGATCCGCGCCGCACCGAGATGGTGGAATCGCCGCATGTGAAGGCGCTGCATCTGCCGCTGATGCCTGGCACCAACGTCGCGGTCGTGACCGCGCTGGCGCATGTCATCGTCACCGAGGGCCTCGTCAACGAGGCCTTCGTGCGCGAGCGCTGCGACTGGGCCGAATTCGAGGAATGGGCTGCCTTCGTCGCCCAACCCAAGCACAGCCCGGAAGCGACGGCCATTCTGACCGGCGTCGATCCGAAGACGTTGCGCGAAGCCGCTCGCATTTACGCGACCGGCGGCAACGGCGCGATCTATTACGGGCTCGGCGTCACCGAACACAGCCAGGGCTCGACCACGGTGATCGCGATCGCCAACCTCGCGATGGCGACCGGCAATATCGGCCGTCCCGGCGTCGGCGTGAACCCGCTGCGCGGACAGAACAACGTGCAGGGCTCCTGCGACATGGGCTCGTTCCCGCACGAGCTTCCTGGCTATCGGCACATCGCCGGCGATACCGTGCGCGAGCAGTTCGAGGCGATGTGGGACGTCAAGCTCAACCCCGAGCCGGGTCTGCGCATTCCCAACATGTTCGATGCCGCCATCGAAGGCACGTTCATGGGGCTCTACGTTCAGGGCGAGGACATCCTGCAGTCCGATCCCAACACCAAGCATGTGGTTGCGGCGCTGTCGGCGATGGAATGCGTCATCGTCCACGACCTCTTCCTCAACGAGACCGCGAATTACGCCCACGTATTCCTGCCCGGCTCGAGCTTCCTCGAGAAGGACGGCACCTTCACCAATGCCGAACGCCGCATCCAACGCGTTCGCAAGGTGATGTCGCCGAAGAACGGCATGGCCGATTGGGAGGTCACGATCGGCCTCGCCAAGGCGATGGGCTTCGAGATGCACTACAGCCACCCGTCCGAGATCATGGACGAGATCGCGGCGCTGACCCCGACCTTCGCCGGCGTCTCCTATGCCAAGCTCGACGAGCTCGGCTCGGTGCAGTGGCCCTGCAACGAGAAGGCGCCGGAGGGCACGCCGGTGATGCATATCGACGGCTTCGTCCGCGGCAAGGGCAAGTTCATCGTCACCGAATATATCGCGACTGACGAGCGCACCGGCCCCCGCTTCCCGCTGCTCCTGACCACGGGCCGCATCCTCAGCCAGTACAATGTCGGCGCGCAGACGCGGCGGACCGAGAACGTGGTCTGGCACGCCGAGGACATGCTGGAGATTCATCCGCACGACGCCGAAACGCGCGGCGTGCGCGACGGTGACTGGGTGCGGCTGCAGAGCCGCGCTGGCGAAACCACGTTGCGCGCAGAGATCACCGACCGCGTGTCGCCGGGCGTCGTCTACACGACCTTCCACCATCCGGACACCCAGGCCAACGTGATCACGACCGAATATTCGGACTGGGCGACCAATTGCCCCGAATACAAGGTCACGGCGGTGCAGATCTCGCCGTCGAACGGCCCGTCCGACTGGCAGAAGAGCTACGACGAGCAGGCGAAACAGTCTCGCCGCATCGTGCCGGCGGAAGCGGCGGAGTAACGGCATGCACGTGCCGGTCCAGGCCATCGACCGCGAGATCTGGCGCGACGGTGTCGCGTCGGAGGGCACGCGGCTGATCCCCGAGGAGACGCCGCTGGCGCTGACGTATAATGGCGGCACTTATGCCGTCATGATGGGGACACCGCAAAACCTCGAAGATTTCGCCGTCGGCTTCAGCCTGGACGAAGGCATCATCAAGTCGGTCGACGACATCAAGTCGCTCGATGTTATCAGGCTCGACGACGGCATCGAGTTGCGCATGTGGCTGGAGCAGGACAACGCCGCACGCATCAGCGAACGTCGCCGCCACATTGCCGGCCCCACCGGATGCGGCATCTGCGGCATCGACTCCATCGCCGAAGCCATCCGGCCAGCGGCCGTCGTGCCGCAGGGACAAATCTTCACGCCGCAGCAGATCATGACGGCGATGCAGGCGATCGCCCCGTTGCAGTCGATCAATATGCAGACCCGCGCGGTGCACGCCGCGGCGTTCTGGTCACCCTCGCATGGCATCGTGGCCTTGCGCGAGGACGTCGGTCGTCACAATGCCCTCGACAAGCTCGCGGGTTCGCTGGCGCGCAGCCGGACGACCGCAGGCGCCGGCATGGTGCTGCTGACGAGCCGCGTCTCGGTCGAAATGGTGCAGAAGACAGCCGCCATTGGCGCGCCCGTGATGGTCGCAGTCTCCGCCCCCACCGCGCTTGCGGTCCGCACCGCGGCCGCGGCCGGTATCACGCTGATTGCAATCGCCCGCAGCGACGGGTTTGAAGTGTTCACGCACCAGGGCCGCGTCACGGCTCTCTGCGCTCCGGAGATTATCGATGTCGTCGCCTGACCGTCTCGTCTACATGGCCAACCAGATCGGCACCTTCTTCCGCAGCCAGGGCCATGACAAGGCCGTGCCTGGCATCGCCGACCACATCAAGAAGTTTTGGGATCCCCGGATGAAGCGCGCGATCTTCGCTCATCTCGATACCGGCGGCGCGGGCCTCGAACCGAATGTTCTCGAGGCCTTGACCTCGCTCAAGCAGACGACTTCCGTCCCAGAAGCGCACTGAACACGGGCCGGGCCTCGGCCTGCACTTCCTTTTCTCGACTGAATGCCCCATCCTTTTGGTACCCGCCAAGAGGAAGATTTTCATGTCTGGCAATATCCGGCTTCGTCCCATCGCAATGCACCTGACGGCTGCGACGTGGCTTGCCCTTGGGCTAAGCTGGGCGGGCGGCATGGCGCTTGCCGACGACCGGCCATGGCTCGATCGCAGCCGCAGCGCGGGTGAGCGCGCACAACTGCTCGTCAGGCAGATGACCCTGGAGGAGAAATCCGCACTGCTCTACGGCTACGGGACGCGTGAGATCGACGGCCAAAATTGGCAGGTCTACGTCAAGGGGAATACGCGCCTCGGAATCCCCGACATGGTCCAGGGCGATTCTCCCGCGGGAATCTGGCAAGGCAGCAACGACGTCACGCAACTGCCGGCGTCCGTCGCGCTGGCAGCCACGTTCTCGCGCGACGCCGCGCGATCCTATGGGCGCATATTGGGGCGTGAGACCAGGGCACTGGGATACGGCGTCATCCACGGTCCCAACATCGACGTTCAGCGAGACCCAAGGCACGGCCGCGCCCACGAGACGTTCGGCGAGGAGCCCTGGCTGACAAGCGCCATCGGCACGCAATACGTGCTGGGCGTTCAGGAAAATGCCGTGATGGCGGACGCCAAGCACTTTGCCGTCAACACCGTCGAGCAGGATCGCAGAACGACCGACGCGCGGCTGTCGCGCAAGGTTCTGGAGGAGCTTCACCTCTTCCCGTTTCAGGATGTAGTTCAGGACGCCAACGTCGCCATGGTCATGTGCGCCTACACCAGGATCAATGGCGTGCACGCCTGCAACGACACAGAGCTGCTTCAGGAAGTGCTGCGCAAGCGACTGGGGTTTGACGGGATCGTTCGCACCGACGCCGGCGCCGAACATTCGATGCGGTCATTGTCGCTCGGTGTCGATCAGGAATTCCGGTCGGAGAAGTATTACGGCAAGGATTTGATTGCCGCCATCGCCAAGGGGGAGTTTCCGGAACGGGACGTCGATGCCGCGGTCGTGCGGATCGTCGCATCGATGATCCGATATGGAATCTTCGACGATCCGCCGCAGCGCGTCGGGGCCGACCTTGCCGAAAGCGGTCGGCAGGCGCAGGATATTGCGGCGCAGTCGATCGTATTGCTGAAGAATGACAACGGCATCCTGCCGCTAAATCCATCATTGCGCTCGATCGCAATTATCGGCGCGGCGGCCACGGACCTGCACATTCATGGCGGACCGACGAATGCATCTCCCGTGGGGAAGGCAAGCTTCCTTGACGCCATCAAGGCGCGGATCCCCGACGCCAAGATCGTCTTCAAAGCCGGTGTCGATCCGATCTACGGCATTGCCGCCGCGAGAGGCTTCCCTCAACTGCCTTCAGCTGCGTTGCGCACATTGGACGATGCCGCGAGGGGCGCGCAGGCCACCTATTACGACAGCGACGGAAAGACGATCGAGTCCCGCATCGACAGCTGCCTGTGCGTGAGCCAGGGAAGCCAGTTTTCCGCGACGGTCACCACATCGCAGCCAGCACCTAAAGGAACGGCCTCCGCAATCTGGCGCGCGAAGCTGCTGGCCGAAGTGGCCGGCCGCTATCAATTCGATACGGTGGCGGACGCAACCGTCACGCTTTCGATCGACGGGGTGCGCGTCCTCTCCAAGGACAAGGGAGAGGCTATCGCCGAGGGAGGCCTCGATCTGGCCGCCGGGCCGCATGATATCGAGGTCCATTTCGCGGGCGCCGGCAATCTCAAGATTGGTTGGTATCCTCCGGCAGACTCGATCCATGCCGATATCGCCGATGCCGCACGCGCCGCGTCGGCGTCTGATGTCGCGATCGTATTTGTCAGGGATCTGGAGTCGGAGGAGCTTGACCGCCCGACCCTCAGCCTTCCGAACGACCAGGACCGTCTGATCGAAGCCGTGCTGCGCGCCAATCCGCGCACGATCGTGGTGCTGGCGACGGGAAGCGCCGTCACTATGCCCTGGCTGGAACGCGCCTCGGCGATCGTGGAAGCCTGGTATGGCGGGACCAGGGGCGCGGCCGCCATGGCCGCGGTCCTGTTCGGCGACGTCAATCCGAGCGGCCGGTTGCCGGTCACCTTTCCAGTCAAGGATGAGAACCTGCCGACCGCCGACAGGTCCCAGTTTCCCGGTGTCGATCGTGTGACGCTCTATCGCGAAGGTCTTGAGAGCGGATATCGCTATTTCAACAAAGCGAATGCCCCGCGACCGCTGTTTCCCTTCGGCTATGGCCTCTCCTATTCAACGTTCGCTTTCAGCGACATCGTCGTGGACCATGCCGATTTCAGGATCGGCGTTGCAGGGAAGGATGCGACCTTCAAGGGAAGCCCGGGCGTTTCAGTCAGCGCCAAGGTCACGAATACCGGCAGCGTCAAAGGCGCTGCCGTTCCCCAACTCTACATCACCTATCCCGCGGCCTCGGCGGAGCCGACGGCCCTGCTCCGTGCCTTCGACAAAGTCGACCTCGCACCCGGAGAAACGAAGGTCGTCACCTTTGTCCTCGATCAGCGCGCATTTTCGAACTTCAGCGAGCGGTCCAATGCCTGGGTCGTCGACGCTGGAAGCTACAAGATATCCATCGGCGCATCCTCCGCCGATCATCCCTTGAGCCTTGACGTCGAAGCGAAAAGCGGGCCCTGAGACCTTGCAACAGACGGCTACGCAGATGGATGCTACCGCCTACGGCATGCCACCTTCCAGGATCCGCCGAAACACTCTTCGCACCTCGCTCTGCGTCTCCTTCACGCGCGCCTCCAGCGAGGAGAAGTCAGGCGCATCGCCGGCACGCGCCATCACGCGCTGAAGGTCCGTGCCTGCCGTTTCCGGCTTGAAGCGGTGGCTGACGCAGAGCCGCAGGATCTGCGTCAGATCATGATAGAGGCGCGCAGCGGCGCGCAGGATCTCCGCTTCCGATTGCGGCAGCACGCCCAGCCGCGCGGCATTCTCCAGCACCTGGACCGTGCTGACGTCGAGAAGGTCGGGCCTGTCATGGGCATGAACGAGCTGGAGATATTGCGCGATGAAATCGATGTCGACCATGCCGCCTGAGGCGTATTTCAGATCCCAATGATCGGTCTCGCCCTTCTCTTGCGCGATCGCGCGGCGCATGTCGGCGACATCGTTGGTGGTGATCGAGGGGTCGCGACGACGGGTCAGGACCTCGCGGATGATGCTCTCGATCCGAGCGGTGAACTCAGGCGATGCCGACACCACGCGTGCGCGCGTCAACGCCATGTGCTCCCAGGTCCAGGCCTCGTTGGCCTGGTAGTCCGCGAACGAAATGAGACTCGATGCCACGGGACCTGCGCGCCCCGACGGCCGTAGCCGCATGTCGATCTCGTAGAGCACGCCGTAATTCGTACGGGTCGTAAAGGCGCTGATCAGGCGCTGGGTGAAGCGCGCGAAATAATGCGCGCCCTGGAGTGACCTCTCACCGTCGGAATCGGGATTGTCGCTGTCGAAATCGTAGAGCAGGATCAGATCGAGATCCGAGGACGCCGTCATCTCGCGGCTGCCGAGCCGGCCCATCGCGATGATGGCGGTCTCCTGCCCTTTGATCCTGCCGTGCTGGGCGGCGAAGCGATCCGCGACGAGCCCGTGCACGGTGTGGACGACGCCCTCGGCGACGTCGGCGAAGGCTGTACTCGCCTGCTGCGCCGATACCGTGCCCGAGAGGATGCGCGTGCCGATCAGGAACAGGCTCTCCTGGCCGAACAGGCGCAGACGGTCCAGAAACTCCTCGTAAGAACCTGCATCCTGCACCGTGGCCGCAAGCCGCGCCGACAATTCCCGACGATCCGGCATCGCGCCGAAGAAGCGGGGATCGATCAGGCCGTCCATCAGCTGCGGCTGCCGCGCCAGCATCTCGCCAAGCCGGGGCGCCGCGCCAAGCACGAGCGCTACCAGTGCGACGAGGTCGCGGTTCTGGCCGAGCAGCGTGATCAGCCGGCCGCCACGCTGGAGCGCCCCAAGGAATTGGTCGAACGCGACGACCGCGCGGTCCGGTTCCTCGGCATGTGCGAGGCCGTCGATCAGGGCCGGCACGAACTCGATGAAGGCGTTACGCGTCTGCTCGTTGCGGAACACGCGGTAGTCGCCGGTGAGCCAGTCGCAGATGGTCTGCGCCACCGCAGCGGGCTTCTTGAAGCCGAGCGTCGTCAGGTGCTGGAGCAGGCGCGAATCGTCGGGGCCCGCGCGATAGTCGATCGCGGGCAGGCTTGCCGTACCGGTCGGATCGTCACCCTCGAACAGCTTTTCGTAATGCCCCTGCACGATCTCGAGTTGACGCAACAAGTCGCGCGCAAACGCCTCGCGGCTGTCATAGCCGAAGAACCAGGCGAAGCGTTCGACCGCCTCCTTGTCCTCAGGCAGCGCATGGGTCTGCTCGTCGGCGATCATCTGGAGACGATGCTCGACCCGGCGCAGGAATTCATAGGCCGTGGTCAGCTCGTCGCGCGCGACGAATGTGATCCAGTTGCGCGCAGCGAGGATGTTCAACGCGTCAAGCGTCGGCCGCACCCGCAATTCCGGATGGCGGCCGCCGGCGATCAGCTGCTGGGTCTGGGCGAAGAACTCGATCTCGCGGATGCCTCCGCGGCCGACCTTGACGTTGTGACCCTCGACCGCGATGTCACTTTGGCCGCGATAGGTCTGCATCTGCCGCTTCATGTCGTGCACGTCGGCCAACGCTGCGAAGTCGAGATGCTTGCGCCAGACGAAGGGCGCGATTTCGGCGAGCAACGCCGCGCCCGCTTTGGGATCGCCGGCACAGGCGCGCGCCTTGATCATCGCGGCGCGCTCCCAGGTGCGCCCCTCCCGCTCGTAATAGTTCAGCGCGGCATCGCGCGAGATCGCCACTTGGGTTGATGACGGATCGGGACGCAGACGCAGGTCCACACGGAAGACGTAGCCGTCATAGGTGCGCTGCTGGAGGATGCGGGCCATGCCTTGCGTGACGCGGACGAAGAACGGCTGCGGCTCGATGTCAGGCGCCAGCGTCGTGGCGTCAGGATCGAAGAACACGATGAGATCGATGTCGCTCGAATAGTTCAGCTCGCCGGCGCCCATCTTGCCCATCGCGAGCACGATCAGGCCGCAGCCGATCTCCGGCGCTTCCAGATTGGGCGGCTGGATCTTTCCACGTGCGGCTTCCTGTCGCAGCAAATATTGGAGCGCCGCCTGCACCGCGGAGACCGCGAGATCGGTCAGCGCCTCGGTCACCCGCATCACCGGCCAAACGCCGCCGATGTCGCACAGCGCGATCAGAAGCGCCGCCTCCGCCTTCATGCGACGAAGCAGCCGCATCACCTCGGCCTCGTCGGGTGCGGCAAGAACAGCGCCCCTCGCCTCCGCGATGAGCGCCGCAAGATGCCCATCCGGCTCGCATTCGAGCAATCGGATCAGGCGCAGCGGATCGGCACGCACCAGATCGAACAAATAAGGCGAGAATTCCGCGATTCCGGCCAGGATTCTGCGCGTGAAAGAATGGGACAGCAGCCCTTCCAAACGGGCCAAATGCGCCGGCTCGAGCTCGGCCAGCCAATTGTCAAAGCGTCGTTCGTCAGATGTGGAAGCGGCAATATGGGGAGCCTCCACAAAGCGCGTGGCCAGGCTCTCACCATGCTTGTCCGCGTTTCCCGGCGCGGATTGGTTCATGCCACCTTCTGTGGCACATCCGGTATTGGAGGAGCAACCCTGTCACCGGCCCCCGCGCGCGCCGGCAGCGCCAGCGTGGCGACGAGACCGGGCTGGGCATCGCCCAGCCGCAATTCGCCGCCGTGCAATGTGGCGACGGCGGAGGCCAGGCTAAGGCCGAGGCCGGAGCCCGGCATGGTGCGGCTCGCCTCCAGCCGCACAAATCGCTCGACAACGTGCTTGCGATCGACCTCGGGAATCCCGGGTCCGCGATCGGTGACGCTCAGTAGCACCTGATCGCCTTCGCGCTTCGCCTCGATCGTGATCTGGCGCGCATCCATGCTGACCACGGTTCCCGCGGTTTCCGCATCAGGCTTGCCGTATTTGATCGCGTTCTCGACGAGATTGGCGAGTGCCTGGCCGATCAACTCGCGATTGCCGTGAAGGGGCGCCGTCTGCGTCTTGACCTTCAAGGTCATGCCGTCATCTTCGGCCAGCGGCTCGTAGAGCTCGTGAATGCCGCCCGCGACATCGGCCGCGTCGAAATCATCCATGTTGCCGCGCGCCTGGCCGGACTCGGCGCGCGCAATCATCAGCAGCGCGTTGAAGGTGCGGATCAACCCGTCGGATTCCTCGATGGTCCGCTCCAGCGCCGCGCGATAATCAGCCTCGCAGCCTGACTTGGCCAGCGCTTCCTCAGCGCGGTTGCGAAGGCGCGTCAGCGGTGTCTTGAGGTCGTGGGCGATGTTGTCGGAGACCTCCTTCAACCCCGCCATCAGCGCCTCGATCCGCTCCAGCATGGCGTTGAGATTTTCGGCGAGACGGTCGAGCTCGTCGCCGCTGCGCCCCACCGGCAGGCGTTCGCTGAGATCGCCGGTCATGATGCGATGCGCGGTACCCGACATGGCATCGATGCGCGTCAACACCCTGCGCGCGACGAAGACGCCACCGCCGAGACCGAGCACCACGACGATCAGGATCGACCATTGCGCGGCCTTGGCGACGATGCTGAACAGCCGTCGCCGCTCGTCGAGGTCCCGCCCGATCAGAAGGCGGAAGCCGTTCGGCATCTCGGTGACGCGCACCAGCGCGCGATGGTCGCGGTCATCCGCGTCCTCGATGCGCCGGTAGGCCGTTTCCGACCAGCCCATCGTTCCCATCACGCCGGGCGCCAGCTGTCCGACATTGCCGGCGATAGCCTGCCCACTCGGCGTCGTGACGAGGTAAAGATTGGCGCCCGGACGCAGCGAGCGATACTCGATGGCGCGCGAGAGGCCGAGCAGGCCGCGGCGGCCGTAGATCTCGTTGATCTCCGAGGTCTCGGAGTTCACCGTCTGCGTGATTTCCTCGGTGATCAGCCGCCGCGTGTTCCAGGCGAAATAGCCGAGCAGCGACGCTGCGAACATCGCAAACAAAAACAGATAGACCAGCGTCAGCCGGAATGCCGTCGTGCGGATCAGTTTACCGAATGCCGTCACGGATCATGTACCCGGCGCCGCGGATCGTGTGCAGCAGCGGCCGCTCGAATCCCTTGTCGATCTTGGAGCGCAGCCGCGAGATGTGCACGTCGATCACGTTGGTCTGTGGATCGAAATGATAGTCCCAGACGTTCTCCAGCAGCATGGTGCGCGTCACCACCTGGCCGGCATGCTTCATGAGATATTCGAGCAGGCGGAA
>Ga0207671_10003178_pt1 | contig 16584 bp, 12 predicted proteins | sample KBSC24metaG_FD_184352 | JGI IMG/M metagenome (GOLD analysis project Ga0207671, IMG submission 184352) | Corn rhizosphere microbial communities from Kellogg Biological Station, Michigan, USA - KBS C2-4 metaG (SPAdes) (version 2) | ecosystem: Host-associated > Plants > Roots > Rhizosphere > Soil... | reverse complement strand
TGCCCTGCTTCACGGCGACGCGCAATTGCAGGCCTGTCATCTCGAAGACGTTTTCGAGAAACTCCGCAGCGTGTTGAGAGACCTCTGTCATCGAATCGATCCTTCGCTAACCGGATGCCGTTGCATCAATCTTTTTTTTTGGTCGGGTAGGTCCTTTCGCCGGCGGCGGCACGGGAACCTGCTCGTCGTCAGACTTGGTCCAACGGTTTATCAGGAACTGTTGACTGAACCCGACGATATTACCAACGAGCCAATATAAAACTAAACCCGAGGGCGCCGTCCACAAAATGTAAAGCATGAAGAGCGGCATACCGATCGCCATCATCTTCTTCTGCAAAGGATCCTGCGCCGGCGTCGGCGTCACAAGTTGCAGCACCACCATCGTGCCCGTCATCAGGAGCGGCAGAATGTGAATGAAATAAGGCTCAGCGGCTGAGAGATCGGGAATCCACAGAAAACTCGCTTGTCTAAAATCAAGCGAGATGGTGATCGACCTGTAGATCGCAAAGAGAAACGGGAACTGAATGAGCAGCGGTAAGCAACCGCCGAGCATGTTGCCTTCTTTCATCAACCGAAGCTGGTCCATCTGCAATTCTTTCAGACGAGGATCGTTCGGTTTCAATCCCTTCATCTTCTCTTGCAGCTCTTTCATCTGCGGCTGCATCTTCGCCGCCTGCTTCATTGCCTTCGATGAGCGCCACTTCAGCGGAAAGAAGAGCGAGTAGATGAGAATTGTGAGAAGAATAATCGCAAGACCGTAACTGCCGGTCAGATGGTAGAGGTACGTGATGGCTTGGAGTAACGGTATTGCTATCGGTCTCGAAAGCCAACCGAGAAATCCGTAGTCGATCAACCCATCGAGATCAACCGGCCGCTGGAGCACGCCTGTAATGTATTTGTTCGCGTCGGTAAGAAGATAGTGATCCTTCGGGCCCGCATAAATGATGTTACGCGAGCCGTCTGCGGGCACGGGTACGAGTCCGGTTACCAGGATGCGCTTCTCGAGCGCGCCGTCGGGATGCTTGTACTCGTATGCGACGGTTCTGTATTCAAGTCCATCGGTAAATCGTGCGGGCACGGCGACCATGGAGAAGTAAGTGTCCGCAACTCCTGCCCAGTCGACCTGGCCATTCAAGGCGAGTCGATCCGGACTGTTCTTGTTGGCATTGATCTGTGCGGCTACATGGCGTTCGAGTTTGCCGTTGACGAGAGACACGGCCTCTGGCGCAACCGAATAAAACGTGTGACGGCTGACGCCCTGATCGCCGATGCTCGGACCGATCGAGATCTTCACTTGCGGGATGGTCTGTTCGCCGCGCTTCATGAGAAGCGAGAGATCGGTTTCATACTGATCGGCGTCGAACGTGATCGCTTTGCGGACTTGAACTCCACTCGCCTCTTCCAGCACAAACGTGAGCTGCTTCTTTTCGCCTGCCTTAAGATCTAAATTGACGTCGCCGTTAGCAGCGTCGACGCCTTCGACTCTGTAAGTCGAAGAGCTGAGCAACGTGTCCAACGTGCCGTCGCCGGTTTGCAACTGCAATGGGACCATGCGGGGCTGACGGTTCAAACCGTCAGGCGAGATCAGCTCGAGTGGCTTCTTCTCTTCTTTCCTACCGCCGACAGAGTAGATGGGAGCCTGGCTCTGCTTATTCTTCTTTATTACCCAGCTGATGGGTTCGGCGCCGACCGTGTCGAACTTCGTCTCGTAAAGCGGAGTTCGAATAGTAATGGTTCGTTGCGGCGCGCTATTAATCTGACTTGGCAACGAAGCGGCTTGCGCTGTCGGAGCAATTGAACCCGGCGTTTGTGTCGCGGTTACTGTTGCTGCTGGAGACGGCGTGCCGGCTGCGGCCTTTTGATTCGGAGGAGGAGTAGGCGGAAAAAAATAACTCCACAGAAACAGAATGACCGATGAAATAACTAAAGCAATTAAAAGTCGTTTTTGTTGCATCGTGTGTAGCGGTAATCAACAACCGCCCGCTAATTACTTAACTGGGTCATACCCGCCTGGGTGGAACGGGTGGCAACGGAGCAATCGACGAACTGCCATGCCGCTGCCGCGCAAAGCTCCGTAGCGGGAGATCGCATCAACAGCGTATTCCGAGCACGTGGGAATGAATCTGCACGAAGGAGGTAGAAGCGGCGAAATCGCAAACTTATAAACTTTGAGTAATGAGATAAGAACGCTCTTCACACATTTAATAACTACTTGATCGAATCGCGCACTTCAAGGCTTCCAACCTTTTCAATTATTCCCTTGAACTCCTGGCACGGAGCAGCCATCTTTTGATGTGTCACTGCCGTCTTCGCGTTCAGGACCCAGTCGTAATTCTTCGAGAGCTCGCTCAATAATGTTTCATTCAAGCGAAACGTCTCGCGAAGTAATCGTTTCGCGCGGTTTCGTTGCACCGCTTTACCCAGCGCCTTCTTCGAAGCCGTTATGCCGAGGCGATGGTTGCGTTCCTGGTTTTCAATAACAAACGCGGTAATAAATACGCCTTCAAACCGCTTGCCGTTCCGGTAGACGTGCTGGAATTCTGCAGTATCCCGCAAATACTTCCGCATGCATTAACAGAAACATTTCAATAGTGAGCAGGGGTCAGCCGCTTTCTTCCTTTAGCGCGACGTCTCTTCAACACCAGGCGTCCATTCTTGGTCGCCATGCGGGCGCGAAATCCGTGCGTCTTTGCGCGTCGTCTGTTATTAGGTTGAAAAGTGCGCTTGGACATAGAAATGAATTCTCCTTTTAAACGAAAATCGTAAGACTAATCGCGCCCACGGTTTATGTCAAGAAACGGCGGCCTTTCTGTGCGACCTTTTGTGTTCTCTATGTGTTTCTGTGCACAATCAGCACAAGGCTGAACAAAAGAGCCGCGTTCAACAACGTTTCGTACGAGAACGATGCTTGATCTGTGCAGAATCGGGATCTTTCAAAGGGCGATCAGTGGGTGCTGTTTTATTCTTTTCCATCCCTTGATCAATCCGAAACTTCTATGTTAGATTCCGCAGGCTCGGAGAGATACCACCTCGTAACTAATTGATATTAAAAGACTTTAAAGTAACTCTTTAACGGCTCGGAACTTTTTCCACTACCTGTGGAAATGGTTGTGGAAAAGTCTTCGCGGGAGCATTTTCGCTAGCTTAAGTAAGGAACGATGGGAGAGCAGTAGGTTAGAGTTCAACTGATAGAGCGACATGCGACAGCGTACGCTTCTATTACGCGGCCTTTAGTCAAATTGACGACTTCCCTTCACAATTTCGATGAGCACTTCTGTTGAGACGAATGTTTGGGGCAGGATTCTCCACTCACTAAAAGGCCGACTCAATCAACAAACTGTCGATACGTGGTTTAGCCCAATACAATTCGAGAGTCTCGACAACTCTCAACACGTCATTCGGCTTCGTGCTCCCAACCAGGTCGTCAAAGACACAGTCGTCACGAACTACGGCAAAGTATTAACAGAGTCTCTGAATGAGCTGAAACTTGCGGGTTACTCAGTCGGATGGGTTGTCGGCAAAGTTTCAGATTGGGTTCCAGAGCAGATCACTCTCGCCGCTTCTGAACCTGTTCTCGACGTTGAAACCTCTGCGGCGAGCGCTACCACTCCAGTCATCTCGATTACTGAATCAGAACCGTCGCTCAGTTCAAAATACACTTACGAGAGTTTTGTTGTCGGTTCGTGCAATCAGTTCGCTCACGCTGCTTCACTCGCGGTAGCCGAAGCGCCTGGACGCACGTACAATCCGCTCTATCTCTACGGCGGCGTCGGACTCGGTAAGACGCATCTGATGCACGCGTGTGGTCACGCAATCAAGTCACATAATCAACACCTTAAACTCTGTTACATCTCGTCCGAGCGATTCATGAACGATCTGATCAATGCGATTCGCTACGACAAGACGCAGAGTTTCCGTGAGAAGTATCGGTCGGTCGACGTGCTCTTGATCGACGACGTCCAGTTCATGGCCGGCAAGGAACGCACGCAGGAAGAGTTCTTCCACACTTTCAACGCGCTTTACGATCAACAAAAGCAGATTGTGATCAGTTCGGATTGTCCGCCCAGGGAAATACCGACGTTAGAAGAACGTCTGCACTCTCGCTTTGAATGGGGTCTCATCGCCGACATCGAACCGCCAGACCTCGAAACGAAGATCGCGATCGTGAAAAGGAAAGCTGAGGTCATCGGCGTTTCGATACCTGACGACGTCGCGATGTTTATCGCCGGCCGAGTGAAGAGCAACATTCGAGAACTCGAAGGTTCGCTGGTTCGTCTGATCGCGATTTCTTCACTTCGCGGAGAACCGATCTCAAAAAGCCTGGCGCAAGATGCGATCAGAAACATCTCGAAGGAAGAGGAATCAGGTGTTGTTACGATCCAGCAGATTCAAAAGCTGGTGGCTTCAACGTACAAGCTAACCAGTGAAGAATTGATTTCCAAAAACAACGCTCAGAAGATCTCACATCCCCGACAGGTTGCGATGTATCTCTGCAAGCATTTAACGAAACACAGTTATCCGGAGATTGGTCGCGCCTTCGGTGGAAAACATCACACCACGGTTATTCACTCGGTCGAAAAAATTGAGTCGCTTGTCACAACAGATGAAACTCTGCAACGACTCATCAGCGAACTCACGGAGTCGTTGCAAAAATAGCCTTACGCGCGCGGCGCAGCACCGACTTTTTTCACAATCAACAACGAACGTTTTGTGGAAATGTGTTAATGTTCACGTCTTCAAATTTTTTCCGAAACCGTGAGTGGGGTTTTCAACAGGCTTCCACAGGGCAGCGAGCGTCGTAAGTTTCTTTGATTGTTCAGTTTAGCTATTTATTCACAGATCCACAGGCACCTACTGCTACTACTAGATATTCTTAATTGATCTATTTCTGGTGGTAGAAGAAACCGAGCGCGCGATTTGTGGATTATCCGAAGGAGCGATGGCAATGCAATTCGTAGTCAGTAAACAGAACCTGCAAAAAGAGCTCGGGTTCGTTCAAGGCGTCGTCGAAAAGAAGAACACGATCCCAGTGTTATCGAACATACTCATTGAGTCGGTTGGTGAAAACACGATCCGAATTACCGGCACCGATCTCGATGTAACGATTCGCTGTGAGATGGATGCGGAGGAGATCACGACACCGGGTTCGATGTGTGTTCAGGCGCGAAAACTTTTTGAGATAGCGCGATTGCTGCCGGACGCTCCGGTTAGTTTCAAAAAAGAAGAGAACGAGTGGGTCACGGTGAAATGCGATCGAGCTCGCTTCAAGATGGTTGGAGTTGCACGCGAAGCGTTTCCGGAAGTTCCGTCGTTCAAGTCGGCGCCTACAAAGCTTCCCGCCGGCGTAATCAAGACTTTTATCGACCGAACGATTTTCGCCATCACTCAAGAGGAATCACGTTACACGCTTTCCGGCGCTAAGTTTGTCCTGGACGAAACAGGCGCGCGGATGGTTACGACTGACGGTCATCGACTCGCCTTCGTTGAAAAGAAAGGCCTCGTTAGCAACGGCGGAAATGAAACCATCGACACACTCATTCCTCGGAAGACGTTAGCTGAGTTGACGAAACTAACAGCAGCGAATTTTGACGAAGAGATCAGCCTGGGGATGGACGAGAATCACATTTATTTCCAGGTTGGACCAAGGCTCCTGATTTCGCGAATGCTGTATGGGCAGTTTCCAAACTATGAAATGGTAATGCCCAAGAACAATGATAAATCTGTTGAATTCAACAGCAGCTTGCTTAATCTTGCTATTCGTCGTGTTGCGTTGATGGCCGATGAGAGGTCGCACGCGATTCGCTTCCATCTCGAGCCGAATCAGTTGGTCATCAGTTCACAAAACGCAGAGGAAGGCGAAGCAAACGAAACAATCCAAACCGACTACGCCGGCGATGTAACGGACATCGGTTTCAACGCTCAATACCTGCAGGAATTTCTAAACGTCATAGGCGATGCGAAAGTCGCCTTTGAATTCAAAGACGGCAACTCACAAGCGCAGCTTCATCCATCTGAGAACGGCGACTACGACTACAAGTACGTCGTAATGCCGATGAGGATCTGAAACAAATGTTTTTTGTTCCTCTTGTACTTTTTTGTGGCTTAATATCGATGCATGCTGCTTGCGGCGATTGAAGCAACAAATTTTCGGAATCTCAGTGGGAGAATTGAGTGGGGCCCAAGACTCAACATCATCTACGGAAATAACGGGCAGGGAAAGACCAATTGGTTGGAAGCGATTTATCTCCTCGCACGGACCAAGTCGTTTCGCACGCAACGTCTTCAGGAAGCAATCAAGTTTGGTGAGCAGTTAGCGATTGTTAGAGGAATCGTCACCACCGGACTCGAACTCGAGCGTGAGTTACAAGTCAGCCTTCAGGATAATTCCAAGACGATCCTGGTCAACTCGAAACGCGAAACTCTCGCGCGCTATCTAACTCAGCTTCAAGTCTTCTCATTCACAGCTACAGATCTCGAAGTCGTGCGTGGCATTCCTGAAGCTCGCAGACGCTTCATCGATCGCGGCATCTCATCGCTCAGACCCGGATACCTGAAGACACTCTCTGACTACAACAAAGTCATCAAGCAAAAAAATCGTGTGCTGCAACTCGCGAACGAAGGTGAGTTCAGTCTGGAGAAGACAGAGGATCTGCTCGGTCCATGGAACGATCAGTTGGTCCGTTTAGGAGCGCTCATTCATCGAAATCGAGATGAGTATGTTGCGGGTTTGAATGCAGTGCTTGAACGCCAGTTATTCGAACGGAGGGACGTTACAACCCGTTACGTCTCATCACTTGAAGGCAAAGGAGATCTGACGGATTACGAGTCGCTTTTGCGGTCCAGAATTGCTGCTCGACTGCCCGCGGAAGTCTCTGCCGGGTATGCGCTGATCGGTCCGCACAGAGACGATTTGGAGGTGCTTCTGGACGGCCGGGAAATCAGGGTTTACGGAAGCTCCGGACAGCAACGTAGCGCATTGTTACTATTAGACTTAGCGGCGATTTCGTTGTATAATTCAACCGTCAATGACCATCCGGTTTTCATCATCGACGATGTCGACGCCGAACTGGATGAAAGTAGGATAAAACGCCTCCTGGAATATCTTGAGAATCGCACGCAGACCTTCATCACCACTTCAAAACGCTCCCACGTTGAAGGTTTCTTTTCGAGGGCCAATGTATACGAGATTGAGGACGGTAAAGTGTGCCACAGCAGGGTCGGGCCCTCACTCGCGATCGGCGGTCCAGGGGCTTGATATGTGTATAGGAGAGACTATTGGTATCAGCAGGAACTAATTTAACGCAAAAGAAAAGTATGGCTTACGATTCAACATCGATCACAGTTCTCGAAGGGCGCGACGCAGTGCGTAAGCGTCCGGCGATGTATATCGGGTCGACCGGAGAGATCGGTCTGCACCATCTTGTGTACGAGGTGGTTGATAATTCGATTGACGAAGCGCTGGCAGGTTTTTGCGACTCGGTTGACGTCACTATTCATCTCGACAATTCGATCACGGTTATTGATAACGGACGCGGTATTCCCGTCGACGAACTGAAGAAGGAAAAGCGATCTGCGGCGGAAGTCGTCATGACCAAGCTTCACGCCGGCGGCAAGTTTGATTCAAACGCTTATAAGGTTTCGGGTGGTCTACACGGCGTGGGCGTATCGTGCGTCAACTTCCTTTCCGAAAAACTGCATCTCGAGATCTGGCGCGACAGTAAAACTTACGAGCAGGAATACGCGCGCGGGATTCCGGTTGCTCCACTCGCGCTAACGGGAAAGACGCGCAAGCGCGGAACGAAAGTCACCTTTAAGCCCGATTCGCAGATCTTTACCGAAACCTCATTCAGCTTCGACAAGCTCTCAGAACGCCTGCGCGAAAAGGCATTCCTGAACAAGGGAATCCGGATCACGATCAAAGACGAGCGCGAGGAACCCGAGCGTTCGCACGAGTTCTACTACAAGGGCGGAATCGCGGAATTCGTGAAGCACCTGAACAAGAACAAGTCGACGCTGCATGACAAGCCGATCTACTTCGAAAAGGAAGGCGAGAATCTCTCGATCGAGGTCGCCATCCAGTACAACGACGGCTACGACGAAAAGGTCTACTCGTTCGCGAACAACATCAACACGGTAGACGGAGGCACGCACCTCTCGGGATTCCGATCCGCGTTCACGAGAACAATCAACGCGTACGCGCAGTCATCCGGCCTCGCGAAGAACTTCAAAGGGTCTTTGACGGGCGACGACGTGCGCGAGGGTTTGGTGGCGGTGATTTCTGTGAAACTGCCGCAACCGCAGTTTGAAGGCCAAACCAAGGGAAAGCTCAATTCAGACGTGAAGGGCGCCGTCGAGTCGTTTCTGAACGACCGACTGACGGAGTTTTTCGAGCAGAACCCGCCTGTGGCGCGAAAGATTGTCGGAAAGGCACTCGACGCGGCGCGGGCGCGTGAAGCGGCTCGCAAAGCCCGGGAAATCGTTCGTAAGGGCGCGATGGGCTCGAGCATGTTGCCGGGTAAATTGGCCGACTGCCAGGAGCGCGATCCTCAGCTTTCCGAGATCTATATCGTCGAGGGCGACTCGGCCGGCGGTTCAGCCAAGCAGGGACGCGATCGAAAGAACCAGGCCATCCTGCCGCTAAAAGGCAAGATTCTGAACGTCGAAAAGGCGCGCTTCGACAAGATGCTTGGGCACAGTGAAATCAAATCGCTGATTACGGCCCTGGGCACAGGCATCGGCAAAGACGACTTCGATATCAACAAGCTCCGATATCACACGATCATCCTGATGACGGACGCCGATGTGGATGGTTCGCACATCCGAACACTGCTTCTAACGTTCTTCTATCGCCAGATGCCGGCACTCGTCGAGGGTGGACACGTCTATATCGCTCAGCCGCCGTTGTTCAAAGTAAAGCGGGGTAAGAAAGAAGAGTACATCAAGGACGAAAGCTCGATGATTCGGTACCTGATGCGTCAGGCGACGGGCGATATGACCGTCAAGCCGGCAAACGCTGGACAGCCGATTGAAGGGCGTGAGTTAGCAAAATCGCTCGAAAAGATGGTTGATTTTAAACGTTACTGTGAGAGGGCTACTCGGCGGCTTGGTGGCGATGCTCACATGCTGAACGTGTTGCTTGAATCGTTAGGTGGGCGCAAAGGTGTTCTGCGCAAGGAGGATCTGAATCTGCGAAAAGTCTTCCAGGACGAAGACTTGATGGCGAAAATTGAAGGGGCGCTGGATAAGGCCGGTTACAAAACCGAGCTTACCAGTGACGAAGAACACGGGCTGTGGGAGATCGAGACGACAACCAACACCGGTGTGAATCTCGTCATCGACTGGAACTTCGCCAGCTATGTTGAGTTTCAAAAGGCTGTCGAGCTGTTCAAGAATCTTGAAGACGAGCTTGCGGCGCCGTTTATCTCGGGTGAGAACGGAGCGAGCGAAGAGATTCCGACCCGCGAGGCGCTGCTCGAGAAGGTGTTGACGGCAGCGAAGAAGGATCTTTCGATTCAGCGTTACAAAGGGTTGGGCGAGATGAATCCCGAGCAGCTTTGGGAAACGACGATGGACCCGGCGAAGCGCACGCTGCTGAAAGTCAGGATCGACGACGCCGTTGAAACCGATGAGATTTTTACGGTTCTAATGGGTGACGCGGTCGAGCCGCGGCGAAAGTTCATCGAGGATAACGCGCTCGACGTTCGAAACCTCGACGTATAGCCACAAAAAGGCACAAAACAAAGCCACAAAAAGGCGCAAAGGAAAAATTGATTTATGTTCCTTTGTGCCTTATGTGTTCTTATGTGCTTTTTGTGTACTCCCGAAATCTTTCGACGCGAAAGCGAGAGAGTTGGATCGGTTCGTCACGGCCGATGCCGGCTTTGCGGGTGGCGATGTCTACCTGGTGTTCGGCGTCGTTGATTCCGGGGATGTCGGGGAGGAGTAAACCTCTGCGGGAGCCGCTCTCATCTTCCACAATCACGCCAAAGACTTGCGGGTCCAATTCTTCCATCGTCGTGGGTTCAGGCGGGTGCAGGACGTCCACCGAATAACGCAGGTTCGTTAACTCATCTTCGGCGACCGCGTCGAACCTCGGATCGTTCGTTGCCGCACTGATCGCGTTCGCAACGATCTCCTCCGCGAGCGTGTCTTTCACGGGCTCAATCGTCCCGATACAACCGCGCAGATCTCCGTCCAGCGTTTTCAAAGACACGAAGCACGGTGCGCGCGCCGCGAGAAGACCTCCGCGCGCTGCCGGATGAAGCACCGTCCCAGAACGAACAAACTCCTCCACCGCCTTGCGAGCCAGTGCTGCCGGATCCGTCTCAAGCTCCGAACTGCCCCGCTGATGCGTTAGTTGCGCGACCAAATACCCAACGCCAAAAGGCGCTTCGTAATTCAGCACCTCACACGACAGTGGTAAATCGGAGCTAACGCCGATCGCAACCAGCATCGACCGGTACCCACACTCACCCGCCAGTTTTCGCAGATTGTGATCGATGTCGACGATCCTTTGCGGAACGTTCGAACGCAGCGCGTCCACGACTTGTTCATCAAACACGTGCGCATTTGGGTTGTACCCGGCGGGCGCCTGTGGTTTGAGCCGGTGACTCAAGTCGCCACTGGCGATGAAAGCGACGCGCCGTCCAACCTGATCGATCGCATTCCTGATACACGAACCAAAACGAACGTGATCCTCGTTGGAAAGAAAGCTGTAGCCAAGAGTCACGACTCTGCCTTCCCAACCGTTTTGCAGCAGGAAATAAAGTGGCACTGCCGTGCCGTGATCGAGCTCGCGCTCACGCAACGTCGACACGCAATAGTTTTCCGAGGCGGCAGCTTTTTTGATTGCGCCCAACAACTCCTCGTCAACTTCGAGAGCGAAAGTCGTTTCAGGTGCGTGGAAGTTTGCGAAGTCTCCGTAAACTTCGGGTCCGTCGTAAGCAACAAACGAATCGACTTCAAGCGGAGCGTGCGGCGAAATCATGACGACCGACTCCGCGCCGCTATCGATCAGCCGCCTCGTGAGTTCTGCCATCGCATCGATCGAATCGACGACGCCGGCGATCGACTCGCGACCGACCTCAGGCACCATGATCGGTGGATGCGGAGCAATACCGGAAAAGACTAGAGAGCTCTGGGTCATCGCACGTCTTTCGTGTTTTGGAGGGAACGGCTTATTCTACGCTCCGGAGAACCTGGTCACAACATGAAGCATTATGACCTATTGATTGTCGGCGCCGGCCCGGCGGGGTCTTTCGCCGCAGACCTACTCGCCAAGGGTGGCGCGAGCGTGGCGCTCTTCGATGGTCGTCCGGAAGGCGAACCAAAAGCGTGTGGTGGCGGTGTGACGGCGAAAGCGTTGAAGGCCTGGCCGCAGTTGTTGAATGCGGTCGGCCGCACGATACACGAGCTCGACCTGTATTCGCCGTCAAGCAAGAAACTTCACCTCGAGCTGGAAGAGCCTTTTGCGATCTACTCGCGTATCGCATTTGATTGTTACCTGCGCGATCGCGCACGAGACGCGGGCGCGCACGTCATTTCCACGAAGATCTCGGCGAGAAAAATTGAGCGCGCCGAGCATGGGTGGCGACTCAAGAGCGATAGCGGAAACGAGTGGCAGGGTTCTTTGTTGATTGCCGCGGACGGCGCAAACAGCGGTATCGCAAAAATGCTCGCAGGAAAACTTCCGCCGTCGGATATGGAGGTCGCATTTGGTTATCGCGCACCGCTGCCGTCGAACGGCACGGCACCGACAGTCGTTTCGTTTCTGCCCGGATGGGTTGGTTACGCGTGGGCGTTTCCTCGTCCCGACCACATTTCGTTCGGCATCGCAACGACGCAAGACGCCTTCGAGCACGAACCGCTCGACGACTTGCTGTGGCGGTTCATGATTGGTTACTACCATCAATCCGAGGGCGCCAAAGTTAACTTTTGGGAAGACACAGATACGACTGCGACGGCGCGTATACGCGCGCACCTCGATTCAACCGCCGAACGTTACGCGGCGCGCATTCCAGGTCTGGCAGCAGAGACGTGGGACCAGCGAACGACGTGCGGCGACGATTGGGCATTGCTCGGCGATGCTGCTGGTTTCGCTGATCCGGTCACGGGCGAGGGCATTTATTATGCTTTGCGATCCGCGGAACTGTTGGCCCAGGCTTATCTGAGCGGCGAATTGCGTTCTTATGAACAACTGTGGCGTGCAGACTTCGGCGCCGAATTGCGCCGCGCGGCCCAGATGCGCCGGCGTTTTTACGGAAACTTTTGGGGCGCGCCGTTCACGGAACGCATGATCGAGTTTGCGCGCGGGCATCGTGGTGTGAAGCGAGTGTTGGGAGATCTCGTCGCCGGCGAACAGGGATACACGGATCTCAAAAAGAAACTCGTGAAGAGTGCACTCCGGCCTGTCTAACATTTAAACAGCATGTTTTTAATTTTCATGATTCTCAGTTTGAGTGTGCCGCAGCAGCCGCGTGAGGTTGTTGAAGCTTACGAGGTGTGCCGGCGGTTTCAAACGATCATCGCGGAGGATCTCGATTTCGATCGGGCGTTTGAAGCGACGTTCACGAAGAGCCCGACGCGGCGCAGAGAGATAGCGATCGCGGAGGGAGAGTTTGGTGATATCGACCTGGCGCGGGTTGATGATGCTTCGTTGATCGACGCGTTCAAGAGTCGAATGCAGATACTTTATCTGATGATGCCGTTGATGAGTCCTGACAGTACACGGGAAGAGGCACTGTTCTTTCCGCCGCGGATAAAAGCGATATTCGATCGGAAGCCACCAAAAGCGGCGAGCAGGTTTCACGCGTACTCGCTTCAGTTGAAGCGCGACGTCGCGTACCTGCGCGCGCATCTTGAGCGACTAGCCAAAGATCATCCGTCTGTTGCTGAACGTATCCACAAGTTCAAAAAGGAAGCGCTTTCGGAGAAGTTCGAGCCGCCGGCGAACGACATCGTTAAGCCGCTCACTGCGTACAGCAGAGGAAGAGTTTTAGGTCTTGATGAACCTTATTATCAAATTGGTAATTACGCCGTGGTTCGTGAAGGGAATGACATGAGGATCATCGGAATCCGCTTCTTCACACGACTGTTTTAGGCCACAAAAAGGCACAAAAAGCACACAAAAAACCGCTTTTACTAGCAACTGCTCTTTAGGGCAGCCTCAATTTGGATTTTAGCGGGAATTTCAAATTAGGAACTAACCCTCTTTATGTGACTTTTGTGCCTTTTTGTGGCTTAACTTGTGCTCTTTGTGGCTAAGGAGCGAGGCGGCTGATGGACCAGGTGCCGTTGGGATCGAGTTCGTAGAGGATGCGATCGTGCAGGCGTCCAACGCGCCCTTTCCAGAATTCAATTCGCTCCGGCTTCAATCGATAGCCACCCCAATGCTCGGGGCAATCGACGTCTCTGTCGCAATACAGAGTCTCTAATTCCTGCGCGCGTCTTTCGAGAACATCGCGCCCAGCGATCACTTCGCTTTGCTCCGATGCCCAAGCGCCGATCTGACTCTCGCGCGGACGAGTTTGAAAGTATTCGCGCGACTCTTCCGCCGAAGTCCTCACGACGCTTCCCTCGACGCGCACCTGTCGCTCGAGCAGGTTCCAGTAAAAAACCAGCGCCGCGAACGGATTCGCATCCAGTTGCCGTGCCTTCGCGCTGCGATAATTGGTGAAGAAAACAAAACCGTCATGGTCCACCTGCTTGAGCAACACCATGCGCGCCGCAGGTCTGCCGTCAGGCGTCGCCGTTGCGAGTGTCATCGCTTCAGCCAACGGGATGTTCGCGGCGATCGCGTCGTCAAGCCAGATTTGAAACTGCCGGATCGGATCGCGATCGATCAGACTTTCGTCGAGGCCACTCATTGTTCTTCGTCTGCATTGTACGGAGCCAGTTTCTCGCGCAGCTCCGATGGAATCGGCACGGTCTCAAACGTCTCCTGATTGACTGCCGCCAGAACAAAGTGCGCCGTTGCGACGAGCTCTTCCGATCCCCTTCGACGCACTTCGAAATTCAACTTCATGGATTTCGTCCCAAACCGCGCGACCCAAACACTCACTTCCAAAACATCATCCAGCCTGGCTGCGCGATGGAAGTCACACTCGAGATGCACGCGCGGCAACCAGATCTTAAGCTCGTCGAACATCGTGCCATAATCGAGACCGACTTCGCGAAACAGTTCCGTTTCGGCAAACTCGAAGAAGTGAATGTACGCGCCGTAGAAAATGATGCGCGCCGCATCCACGTCGCCCCAGCGCACGCGTTCCTCGATCGTGAATTTTTTATGCGCCCGCATTTCTCAAAAAATCGATCAGGTTCTGGTTGAATTCATCAGTCCGTTCGAGATTCGAAACGTGACCCGCATTTTCGATCACGACCAAACGCGAGCCCGCAATCGCGTTATGCATTTTCTCGCTGTCGGCAACCGGCGTTATCGCGTCGTCACTCCCAGCAAGAATCAGAGTTGGCGACGCGATCTGCGAGAGCAGAGGCGTTTGGTCCTCTCGTTCTGCCATTCCCAATAGTGCAGACGCCGCGCCTTCGGGCCGCGTTTTCAACATCATGTCGCGAACGCGCTTCACGACTTCCGGTCGCTTGCTGACAGTTTCCGGCGTCAGAAGCTTCGGCAACATCGCATCCGCAATGCCGGCCATGCCTTCGGATAGTGCTTTTTCAGCCTGCTGCGCGCGCGTTTGTTTTGCTTCTTCAGTGTCAGCCTGGGCGCGCGTGTCAGCCAGAACAAGGGCGCGCACACGCGATGGGAACTGCTTGCAAAATGCCAGCGCGACGTAGCCGCCCATCGATAATCCACCAATCACCGCTTGCGAGATTCCAAGATGGTCCATCAACCGCGCGACGTCATCGGCCATGCGATTCATCGTTGCCGGTCCCGGAGAAGGATCGGTTTCACCAAAGCCGCGCAAGTCAGGCGTGACGACGCGATAACTGCTACTCAACACCGCGACTTGTTCATTCCACAGCGAACGGTTGAACGGATAGCCATGAATGAGCACGACCGGACGGCCCAGCCCCTGGTCTGTATAAGCCATCTGAATGTCGTCAATACGAGTTACACTCATGAATACTTTGCACGAAAAGTCATTTTTGACAGGATTTACAGGATTAGGCAGGATTCACATATAATCCTGAAAAATCATGTAAATCCTGTCTAAAAATCTCTACGCGCCGCGCGTGCGACCACTGAAATCAACTCCGTTAACTCCACCGGTTTGGCGAGATAGATCTGGAAACCGGAAGACAGCGCTCGCTCGCGATCCTCGTCTTTTGCGTACGCCGTGATCGCAACCGCCGGGATATTTTGCGTCTCGCCATTCTCGAGCAACCGGATCTTTTCTATCAAACCGTAACCATCTTCGTCAGGCATCGCAATGTCTGACACGAGCACGTCCGGCCGCTTTTGCGTGATCGCCTGAATCGCTTCGCCCGCAGACGAAACCGCGGTAACGTTCGCCTGCCTTTTCGTGAGCGCCGTTGCCATCAACGTGAGCGTATCAGAATCGTCGTCGACAAGCAGAACGTTCAGGCCCGACAAAAGCTGTGGCGACTTCGCCATTTTGAATTGATCCGCATCATCGAACTCAGCGGATCCCGCGGCCGCGTCAACCAACGGCAAGCGAATCCTGAACGTCGCACCGCGACCCTGGCCCAGGCTCTCAGCCTTGATCGATCCACCATGTATTTCGACGAGATGCCGCGCGATCGCCAGCCCGAGTCCAAGACCACCATGCTGTCGCGTCGTCGTGCTGTCAGCCTGCGTGAAACGTTCAAAAACGTACGGCAGAAACTCCGGACTGATGCCCTGACCGGTGTCAGAAACGCTAATCTCAATAGCCGCTCCCACCTGCGAGACTTTCACGCACACGCGCCCGCCGCTCTCCGTAAACTTCACTGCATTCGACAACAAGTTCCAAACCACCTGTTGCAGCCGGTTGGCGTCTCCGGAAATCATCGCGGGCTTCGCGTTGAAGTAAGTCTCGATCCTGATCCCCTTCGCCTCGGCCGTTTGGCGGATCACGTTGATCGCGTTTTCGATCACGGGACCTACTTCCATCGGCTGTAGCTCGAGATAAAGATTTCCCGTGATGATTCGCGATACGTCGAGAATATCGTCGACGATCTGCGCCTGCGCTCGTGCATTGCGCCCGATCGTTTCGACTGCTTGATGTACAGTCACGTCGTCGAGGTCTCCACCCTCGAGCATTCTGGACCAACCGAGTATCGCGGTCAGTGGTGTGCGCAACTCGTGTGAGACCGTCGCGAGAAACTCATCCTTCAAGCGGTTCGATTCTTCCGCGGCTTCTCTCGCGGTGCGTTCGAGCTTCAGCAGACGAACATTTTCGATCGCAACGGCCGTGAGATTTGCCCCCATGCTCATCGCCGTCACGTGTTCGGGGCGATAAACATTGGCCTCGTAACTTTGGACCTCGATCGTACCGATGATTCTCCCCATCACCGCCATTGGCACTGCCATCGATGACTGAGGCCGCAACCCATTGTCGGGACCAACGACGACGTGTGGGCGGCCGCGCTGCAACTGCATGTAATCGTTTGTAATAATCACTT